>Ga0316198_10001519_pt1 | contig 13658 bp, 9 predicted proteins | sample OudBieAanoxic_MG_FD_204935 | JGI IMG/M metagenome (GOLD analysis project Ga0316198, IMG submission 204935) | Coastal sediment microbial communities from Oude Bieten Haven, Netherlands - site A anoxic | ecosystem: Environmental > Aquatic > Marine > Coastal > Sediment | place: Netherlands...
CATTGATCAGTTCATGAGCGTAAAGCACCATAGAGGGGATGCCCATACCGTGGCCCATGACTGAGATACGCTGGCCCTTGTAGAAACCGGTATAGCCCAACATATTACGTATGTTGGTGATCTCTACGGCATCATCGAGGAACGTCTCGGCGATGTATTTGGCCCTCAGTGGATCGCCAGGCATGATGATGGTTTCGGCAAAGTCGCCCATCTGGCCGTTAATGTGTGCAGTCATCGCTATTCTCTCTCTTTAGTAATCTGGTATGAGTCATAAATTGATTCGATACTACGACCGACAGCGACAGGTCTATTAGGACAAAAGTCCGCAAGCAGGAATTAAAGTGAGAATGTTGAACTGATACTAAACTGCAAACCGTGAACAGACGCTTGGAAAATGATTTAGTGGGTAGGTCTGTTTTTTGAGTGAAAGCAGGGACTCTTACTAAGGTAACCATTGACTCACCTCTAGGTATGTTTATTCCCGCTGTGTAAAATGGTACGAAGGGTTTCAGTGTAATGGTAAAAAATGAAAAAGTTATACGATGGCAAGAGGATTAAGAAACAGGCTCTTATAGGCTGGTTGATCGCCATGACGGGTATTCTTCTGCAGTTTGTACTGGAAAACTTAGTGTGGGGAGAGAGTCGAGCAGATATGGCGGCCTACATCGTTGGTGTCCCCTTTGCCATAGGCGGGCTTATCTTTAGCCATGCGCTTTTCACCATGCTCACGGGGGAGGAGCGTCATCCCTTGGATCATCTGGATGAAAATTTCGTCGATATCTATCAGGCCAACATGATTCGAATACGAAAGCATTTCAAGGTTTGCGCGGTGATTGCGGTGGTTGGTGTCGGCTTGCTGGTCCTGTTTTTTACCACTCACGTCCCCATTTTGGGGGCGGGGTTTCCGGTGGTTATGCTCGGTATCTTCTATTACGTTTTTGGATTATATCGTTGGGGGCGGTGTCCGGCATGTCATCATGTAGCAACCGATAGCAGTGGCCGCTCCGTGCAGTTGAACTTATGTCAATGCCCCCATTGCGGCGCAAAGCTTGGGAGTGCAAAGAGATAAGGTGTTTGATCTGAATCATCAATAAAATGGCCTGCAGTTGCAGGCCATTTTAAATGTGTTAATCGAGATTTTAGCGACTGTTTTACCTGGGCGTTAGGCTAGATCTTGTAGCTAACTCCAAACTTCAGTGTTCTCGGCTTGCCGACGTTCACCTCACCATTCTCACCACCGCCCAGGTAGTCGGTATCGAACAGGTTCTCGACCTTGAGTCTGAGCTGCAGATCGTTTCCTGCAACGGGCAGCACGTAGCTGATCCCTGTATCGACGCGAGTGTAGCCCGGTTTCTCGAACTCGTTCTTAGCATCACCGAAGCGAGGCCCCTCATAGAAGGCACCTAAGTTAACTGCGGCGCGATCGGTCAGTGAGTACTTAGCCCAGACTGAGGCGGTCCACTCGGGGACATCTTCGGGGCGGTTGCCTTCGAACTCGTCATGGACTTCATACTCGGCATCGAGATACATCATCGAGGTGATGAGTGACAGATCTTCGTTGATCTGACCGATAGCGCCCAGCTCGAATCCTTTATGACGCTGCACGCCACCTTGGGTGGTGATAGGGTTATCGGGTGTTCCTTGATTAACCAGGATGTTGCTGCGTTTTATATCGAATAGCGCGGCATTGAGGCGCAGCTTACCCGATAACAGCTCCCACTTGGTGCCTAGCTCATACATCTCGCCCATGATGGGATCCAGCTCTTTACCAAAGTTAGCATCTTCATCGTCCAATACACTCCCTTGTGGTTCGAAGCTCTCGCTGTAGTTGGCATAGATAGAGGCGTTGTCGACCGGATGGTAGATAATGCCCAGCTTAGGTAACACTGAGTTGTTGTCGGCATCGGTCTTTTCTTGCTTGTCGTAACGCATACCCAGGAGCAGCTGCCACTGATCGTTGAGGGTGACTAAGTCCTGGGCGAATACACCGTAATATTTGTAATCTTCGGTCTCTGATTTGCCATCGGCGTAGTCGAGATCCGGTTGCGGTACTATGATGCCGGTGCCAATATTGCCCTTGTCCATCTTACCTTTGACTTTCAATGAACTGTATTCGTGTTTGAGGTAGTTACCGCCGAACAGTAGATCGTGTTGCATGCCACCGAGTTCGATACTGCCGACGAAGTCGAAGTAGAATGCCTGCTGCTGCCAATCTTCGAGCTTGTTATAGGGCTTGTTCTTGTAGCTGCCATCTTCGGGATCATAACTGCCTGTCTGAGGCTTGCTCTCCCAACGCTCGCGCTCGTTATGCTGCTTGTTATAGCCTGCATCTATGTTCCAGTCATCAGTTAACTGATAGCTGATATCGGCGCCGTAGTTTTCGCTCCGGGCATCAATTTTGGTCCAGGGCATGTCCCAAATCATCTCATCGCCGCCGATGACATCACCTTGGTCATCGATCAAAGCGCCGCTATCCTGGCCTGCAACTTCATCGGATCTGTCATAATGCAGCGACAGGGTCAGATCATCATTGATGTCGAAGTCGGTCATCAGGCTGCCGACGAAGAAGTCACTCTCTTGGGCGCTGCCATCCTGATACTCACGCCAATTCTTGTTGTCTTGCTTCTCTAAGATGGCGCGATAGCGAATGGTTTGCGCCTCGTTTAAGCTACCGCCGGCATCAAGAGTGCCACGCACTGAACCATTATCATCGCCCTTAAGGCCGAGTTCTAAAAATGAATCGTAAGTGGGTTTCTTGGTGACCAAGTTAACTAATCCGCCCGGAGTCGATTGTCCGTAAAGCAGACTCGACGGGCCTTTTAATACCTCGATATTGTCGACCAGCGCCATAGGCAAACGGTACTTGGAGAAGTGCTGGTGGCCATTCTTGAGTAGGTTAGTGCTCTCATCCAGGCTGAAGCCACGCAGGCTAAACCTCTCTCTGTCCGTAGTCACGCGGCCAATCGATACACTGGCATCGTTTTTCAGCGCATCACCTAAGGTCAGGATTAGCTGGTCGTCCATCACCTCTGTTGGAATAACAGCCACGGACTGCGGCGTGTCTAGCAAAGAGACATCTGAGCGCATCGCCGCATGGGCCTGATCGGTTTTATAATGCTGTTGATGGCCGGTAACTGTAATGATTTCGATATCAGATTGACCTGCAACTTGGGCTGAGGCGTCGTTTGTTCCGGTATCGGCTGCAAATGCAGGATTAGCACTTAAAATACCCGCGATAGCGGTCGCGATTAATTTATCATTGGTTTTCATTGTTTAAACCTAAGGGGCTCAATGCGTGCTCTGCTTTTACCTAAGCTTGAGAGATATTCCGTATCATCTGTAACGCGCAGTAATGAGGTGTTGTGAGAAAGACAATATGGCGGGAATGCTAATGATAATTGGTCTCATTTGCAATCAGTAAGGAGGCATGATTGTGTAAAGATCGATAAAAAATGTCTTTTTTACACAAACAGTGACTCAGTTCACGGTTGAACTTTGTTTGGAAAACACTAAATTAGTATTTTTTATAAACAAGTTAAATGAGTATTTGTTTTGCGGCGCCTTCTTGGACACTTTCCATAAAACTGTCTATAAAGCTATCCATAAAAACTGACCACAGAAACTAAGCGGTCTGGTTGATCTCTATTTCCTTATCGGCTGCTGAAACCAGCCAGTTATCCAGTTTATCTACTGAGCCTATGCCATCCTCCTTTATATTGGCATGCAGAGTATCCAGCGAGATTCCGGTACCTTCCAGCTGGGCATCTATCGGGCCTAACTCTCCCTTAAGCGGATAGTGTTGCTTATGCAGCACGATAAAATCATCACCGTGTATCCTGAATATCAATGCCTCAGGAAATGAGACTATCAAGGCTTGTGTTACATCGATAAGTATCTGATTGCCTTTTTCCCAACCTTGCTCTTTGTTGTACTGGGTGAAATTAGTCAATAAAATCATGTTAATACAGTTGTAGGGGGCTTCGCTCAGCTTGTCACTGTTGATAAGCAGTATATTGTTCAGGTAGTCACGATTATAGGCGCCGGTTAACTGATCTTTATAAAAGTAGGCAAATCGCTCTTTCTCTATCTCATTTATCGGTAGCTGGTTTGATTTTGGACTGACGACATCTTTTAAGGCTATCTGAGCCGCTTTAACGACTTCACTGCTAAACTGTTTACCGGCAAGCAGTTGAAGCTCTTCGAGTGCAGAAGTGATTGTTTTTCTGCCCTTGTAAACCCGGTCTGTCGTCATCGCATCGAATGCATCGGCAACACTCATAACTTGTGACAGCAAAGGGATCTGGGCTCCCTTCAGGCCTTGGGGATAGCCGGAGCCATCATAGTGTTCATGGTGATGACGCACTATTTCTGCAATCCCCTGAAAGATATCTACCCGCCTTAACATTTGGTAGCTGGTGACTACATGTTGCTGAATAATTTTACGCTCTAAGGGGGATAGCCTTCCCGGTTTCAGCAGGATGGAGTCGGGTGTGGATATCTTGCCTACATCGTGAACCATAGATGCGCGGTAGAGTTTATCTATGGCTTTGGCACTGTAGCCCATCTGCTTTGCGATAAGTGAGGCATACTTTCCGACACGTTTAGTATGACCGGCGGTATAGCTGTCACGGTTTTCTATCATGTCGACGATGGAAAAAATATGTTGCTCATAACTGGAAATTTTTTCTGATATATACCGCCGGGTGCGCCAGTAACCGAGGGTAATGGTGGCTACACCGATCAACCAGATAACGACAACATAGGGGAGGCTGGCCTTCAAGCGTGAAAGCGCATCGTCATAATAGGGAGAAAGTGTAATCGATGCCGAAATCCCTCCACGCACATCACCAACTCTATAGCCTTGATGGCCGTGACACTTCAGACATCCCTCTTCGGTAAATAGCGGGATAATTAATCTCATGTAGTCCTGATCGTTAATCGGATGGATTTCGTGATGAGGAACTCCTGTATCTTCAATGATATTCAGAGAGTCAGACTCCCATGAATCGGCTTTATTGTCGGGGTTCAGTGGTGTATTACTGACGATGCGTCCCTTTGTACCATATAGCTCAGAGTAGTTTTTCATCGTCTGTTTTATGGCGTAGGAGGGATTGATGAGGGTTAACTGCTGACCCGTCTCTGTTTCTATATCACGATTGGGGATATGCTCGAGGTAAGGGTTTGGTTGGGTCTGTGAGGTTACTGGAACATAGACCCCTCCGTGGAAGGTGACCCATGCCCGATATGCCAGATCTTTATTTATGCTTACTGTGGCTTCTTTAAATGCCAGCCTTTCGGCATGACGATTTTCCTGATTAAACCAATTGATCAGCAGAGAAACGATTAATACCGTCCAGATGACAAATAGCGTTACTACTATGAACTTTAAATACGTGACTTTAGTATTCACCAATTACCCCGTTCTTCCATGAAGCTATGTAACACTTGGTTACTGTTAAATTGGTATGATCTTTTCCTGAAAACCTTTCGACTCTTTTCATTTTAGGCTCAGCATTTTAGACACAGTTGGTTTTCTGCTCACTGTTCATCTCCCTGATGGTGAGTGTAGAAAGGTTAAACGCCAGCTTAGATTTTAGCAATTAGAAAAAAGTCTATATATTATTGTATCTCTTTGATTTGTTTGCTGGTTCAACGGTTTTAAGACGTGGGAGATGATTGATAGGTTAAATACAGGTGTACCCTGGTCAATAGGCCGTTCGCTCTTACCCGTCGTTTATCGCTGACAGGTAAGAGTAAAGATATATCGGGATGTTATTTGGTACCTAGTCCAAAAATAGGGGCGTCGTAGTCGTATCCTTCGTCTGTGTAAGCAGTGACTATAGCGTCATCGACCATGCCATCTTTTGCAATAACCTGTGTATTGAAGAAGTGGTGTATCTGTTTACGACGGCCATGTGCCGCCCAGCTTTCTCCATTTTCCCATATTTCGTTAAACACAATGGGATAGTTAGTTCGAGTGGCACTGGGGTGGTCGATTTGCCGTGTGAGCATATATTGAATACAGCCTTGCTCACGAAGGGCGTCGGGCTCTAGTGCCTTTAATACTTCAAATAATTCAGATTCTTTACCGGCTTTTGGGCGAAACTGTGCGATGACATAAACGCGAGTAGACATTGAATTGACCTCTTTCCATAGTTAAGAGAAGGGTTTCCTTGGCAAAAAATGGAGTAACCCGGTTACTACTGTATTCATAAATTTTAGCTCATTGTGACTCTTGATGGCTAATACCAACCGGTATAAGAAAGTGGTCGACTCAGAGTTATTTTTGGCAGCTTAATTCAAGGTGAAAGAGTGAGGGAATAGTGATCCCTTTTGAACTCATTCAACACCGAAGTAGGCTGCCAAAAACACGCCTGAAAGGCGAGTTTTAGCACTTGCGATACGGCGTTAACGAGCTTAACCCTAGTTTAACTATGTTCCTCACTCGTTGAGAGCAACATGGTCTAGTATGTTCCTGACATACTTAAGACATTCCCTCTACTGACCCATATGGCCTGTGATATTCCTGATATCACTCAGGCATTTCCCACGTCCGTGTGGGTCAGATGGGAAATGTCTTTAAAGCGTATGGAACGCTTAAGACCATGGAGGTCAGATGTTGCGCACGACTATATGAACATAGGAGGTACGAGTCCATGGATGGGCAAAGGTAGAATAATGCAGGAGCAATTATCGAGAGTAACGCATGGATCAGTTACCGAGGAGCAATTAATGGCCTTGCCTCACAAGTGCTAAATTCTCGCTGAGTGACCACACCTTTATACCGATTGGTATAGTAGTTGAACTTAACATATGAATGAGGATAATAGCGGCCTTAGTTTCTATTCATGATGATATTTTTGGAATGCGCCTCGATAAATTTTTGTGTAAGAGTACCGAGCTGACCCGAGTTCAGTCCGTGGGGCTGATTGAGTCTGGAGAGGTAAGCGTTAATGGGGAGGTGTTTACCGACCCTGCCGTTCAGGTGCATGAAAATAATCGTATTACTCTGAGCGGGCAGGTTCTCACCCCACGAGCTTCGCGTTATATTATGATGCACAAGCCCCTTGATACACTCAGCTCAAATGTCGATGGTGATTATCCCTCTGTGATGAACTGTCTTGATATCGATAAGGTGTGCGACCTTCATATTGCCGGGCGTTTAGATGCCGATACAACAGGGTTAGTCTTAGTTACCGATGATGGACGTTGGTCGTTTAATATTATTAACCCTAAGTATCATTGTGAAAAGGTGTACCGAGTTAGCCTGCGCGACCCTATTGCAGCCGATGTCGCCGGAAAGTTTGCCCTAGGGGTTCAGCTTCAGGGGGAACAATCACTGACTCTACCGGCAAAGCTTGAGGTGGTGAGCTCCAAAGAGGTGCTATTGACCATCACCGAAGGTAAATACCATCAGGTAAAGCGTATGTTTGCCGCGGTGGGGAATAGGGTTAACGGCCTGCATCGACAGCAAATTGGTGAAATCAAACTGGATATAGGACTCGGCCAGTGGCGGTATCTGACGGCTGAAGAAATTAACTCATTTTCCGTGTTCCAGCTATAGTTCAGGCTGTTCGGCGTTATCGGTAATTCTCGTAGAGTTTATCCAGCGCGATAGAGAGACCATTTTCGGTCACAATCCTGATATGCTTTTTGTCTATCTCTCTGGCATTACTCATGCCGCATGAGTGAGCGATGAGTCCCAAGCCGTAATGCATATATTTATTGTAGTTAGCCACTCTTTGGGTCTTATCTTTTACATTTAAGCCTTGCTGCAAACGCTTATTATGAGTAGTAATGCCTGTAGGGCAGGTATCTTTATTGCATTGCAACGCTTGAATACACCCAAGCGCAAACATGTATCCGCGAGCGGAAACAATAAAGTCAGCTCCCAGAGCTAGCGCCCACGCGACTTTGGAGGGGGTAATGAGTTTTCCCGATGCGATCACCTTGATGCGGCCTTTAAGCTGATGACGTTCCAGGCGTTTTACAACCAAAGGCAGACTCTCTTTCAGTGGCAAGCCGACATAGTCCATCAGGGATTGGGGCGCGGCGCCAGTGCCTCCATCTGCACTGTCGATGGTAACGAAGTCCGGGGCTGATTGAGCACCACGCAGATTAATCTCTGCCAATAGCTCATCAAACCATTCAATCGAACCGAACACAGCTTTAAATCCTACAGGTTTGCCAGTCAGGTCTCTTATCAGGCTCACCATGTCGAGGAGATCACCAACACAGTGGATCTCTCGATGGCCATTAGGGCTGATAGAGTCCTCTCCCAGGGGGATACCGCGAATATGCGCGATATCGGCGGTGACCTTTTGGCCCGGTAATATGCCGCCTTTCCCCGGTTTGGCTCCCTGGCTTATTTTTATTTCAAACATCTTAACTTCAGCGTGAGCGGCAATTTGACTGAGCTTCTCTTTACTTAACCTACCTTGTTCATCGTTGACGCCGTATTTAGCGGTGCCGATTTGAAAGACGAGATCGGCCTTTCCCTCCAGATGGTAGGGGCTCAGTCCGCCTTCTCCGGTGTTTAACCAGCAGCCACATTGACGGGCGCCATGGGATAGAGCCTGAACGGCAGGTTTAGAGATGGCTCCATAGCTCATACCTGAGATATTAAAAATTGAGCTTGTGGTGTATGGAAAGCGGCACCCTTCACCTATGGTTATCGGGCCGGGTGTCACGGCTTCTTCTTCGAGAGTCGGAAAGGCACAGTTCATAAACATGATGGTGCCAGAGGGATCTAGGCTGAGTGTTGAGCCAAAGGGAATAGTGCGGTCGACATTTTTTGCGGCCTTATAAACCCAGCTTCGTTCGGCGCGGTTGAAGGGCATCTCTTCGCGATCCATTGCCATAAAGTATTGCCTGAAAAATGCACCTTGTTTTTCAAGTATATATCTAAATCGTCCTATGACAGGGTAGTTGTGACGAACGGCTTGCTTGTGTTGCCTAATATCGGCGATATACAGACTGATAACGACTAATACCCCAGATCCTATGACAAAAATGAACAGACTCGCGAGGAAATTTAAACTAACAAGAATGAAATCGCTCATCAATGACTTCCCCCTATCAGGTCTACAGATATATACATCTCAAGTGGTTGTCTGGCATGGCTTTCGGTGTTCACTCCGATATCGCCTATAACCAAGTATTGAGTATAGTCGCACAATGAAAATAGACCGTTATTGTACGGACTTAGTTTCAATTCTGTACTTGAGTGAGCCTCATATCATCTTGAATTGGACTCTGCATACATCTTGCAAACATATCTAGTTTTTTATCATATTGCGTCGAGTGAACATTCAACATCCCCAACATACTATGGAAGATATTGTCGTGACTGAAGGTGTCTCTCTTTGCTTGGTCTTGAAGACAAGCGGTATCTATATACTGGCTGCGTTGCTTAGGGAACCAGGCTAACAAGGGGATATGTTTCTGCTCTTCTGGTGCGAATGCGTAGGGAAAACCGTGTAGGTAGGCACCTGATTCGCCTAGCGATTCACCATGATCGGAAACATATATCATAGAGGGCTGTACATTTTGTGGCAGGGCGCTTAGATCCGCAATGACTTTAGATAGCACGAGATCGGTATAGGCAATCGTGTTGTCATAGGTATTGATCAGTGACTCAGGAGAGCAATTTTGTATATCACTTCTTTGACAGTCATTCTTGAAGGGGCGGGTTTCACTGGGGTAACGCCTGAAATAGGTGGGCCCATGAGAACCTATCATATGAAGCACAATCAGCGTAGTCGGGGCTGTTAGATGGGTCAGCTTCTCCTTAAGCGGTTCCAGTAGTACCTCATCGAAACAGTATTCGCCATCACACAGAGGATTGTCAGATTTTACATCGATATTGATGGTGGGGACGCGCTTACATACTCCTTTACAGCCGTTGTTATCTACCCAAAGTACATCGACTCCGGCTAGTGATACCAGATCCAATAAGTTTTGTTCGTATTCAGCATCAAGATCATCAAAGTTACTTCGGGTTAGTGATGAAAACATACACGGAACCGACACTGCGGTTGCCGTACCGCAGGAAAACATCTTTTCAAAGGATATCAGCCCCAATTTTTCGGTGGCCTTATTAGTCGGCTTAGCGTAGCCGTTATAGGAGAAGTTTTGCGCCCTTGCCGTCTCTCCCAAAACCATAACAATCACCTTTTTTCGTCCATCAGCATAGCTGTCCAGAGTTGGGGCGGAATCCAGGATCTTAAAGTGTCTCGGCTTTGTAAAGTAGTGGTCTCTTGTATATTTGAAGCTGTCGACCAGATATGGAAAGGGGATCGAAGATTTTTGCAGCTGTCTGTTATTACGCCCGACAGAGGCGTAGTTAGGGTAAAAAATAGCGGCGATGATGAGCACTGATAATATCGAGAATGAGATTAATTTTATTCTCAACACCAAAGATTTTAGCCTAGGATAATGTTTAATTTTTACCAGCAGGATAAAGGTCGCCGGTAGCAAACCGGTAAACAGGAAGAATGCCGCAACATGCCAGTTCAGGTAAGACAATGCCTCGGCCGTATGGGTTTCAGCCGAGTTTTGAATCATACCGTAATCGAATACGACGCCATAACTCACCTTGGCATAGAAGACCAGAGAGGAGATAAGAGTCAACCCAATCAAAACGGGCTTTAGCATGGGCCTTGCTGAGAAGAGTGAAAAGAGAATCGTACATAGGTTGAATGCCAGAATCGGGACTGTGGCCAGGAATATCAGGTTAAAGTCATCTAAGGCCAGTACCTTAGTAGTCACCTCTTTCAGGAAAGGAAAGTTAAATACCAGAGTAAAATACAGAGCGACCAAGAGAATAAGTTGATTGGTGCTCAATTGGCATTTTGAGAAGCGGTTTAGCTGATACGACATGATTTTAAGCCCTGGTATAGAGACGAGTTGTGGCAAATTGTTTGTGCTCATCCCTAAGCGCACGAAGCATATCACCGGCAGCTGGCTTAGAATGTAAGCGCTTGTCCGCCTCAGGTAAGCGTTTGTAAGCGTCTTGCAGTGGGGGGGGGAATAGAAGGGTAAAATTTGAGAGGGTAAGCTAGGCTTTGAATAGCGATACCGATTGGTATTATATAAGAAGAGAGAGCCGATGAAGCGGGAGATTGTGATCTTTAGCAAACGAGTAAGAGCCGTGTTTCAGAGCGACAGAGAAAAGATCGAGCTGCCGTTCTTCTCTGGTTTTCCGAAGAACTCCTGCCGGGGGGCTTCCATTTTCCTTGGCTACTTGTTAAATGAGCGTTTTCCTGACTCAATGGTTCAGTTGATCCATGGTTCAAATCGATATAAAAATGAACATCACTATTGGCTTGAGGTCGACGGTTATATTTTCGATATCACCGCAGATCAGTTTGATCAATTTTCATCTCCTATCTATGCCTCGCTAACCAATCCGCTGCAAATACATTTCCCTGTTATCGAACGAAGCTGCGTGATTGAATCATATAATGATTATGAGATAGAGGATAAGCTAAAGAGGGATATTCTCGATGCGTTGAGATTAATGCAACAGAGCTGTAAGTTGCCTTTTTAATGTGTACTAAAAGTTTATGTTGTTAGATTGAGAATCAATGTCAATAAAACCGTTACTCTTTCTTTGATATGAAAATATACAATATTATTAAATGGGAGCCTTGACCTATATTAAGTAAAAGCACATTGATTATTTCTATCTGAGATCGCATAGTTATTGTGTTCCCTATAAGGGGTCAGTAAATAAATTTGAGTCTTAATGAAAAGCATAAAAAATGTACCCAACGTTGAATTTCGGGCGCCTAACATTCAAAAGTCCGGAGTCGAAGTTTTAGATCTCGAGACTTTTTATAATAAACTTTCTCAGTGTAAATTCGATCCTTCAAAACCTCATCGAATTAACTATTTTTGCTTCATCTATATCACTCAAGGTGAAGGTGGCCATTTTATTGATTTTGAGTACCACACCTTTCAGAAGGGAAGTTTTATATTCGTCAATAAAAATCAGGTGCATGCGTTTGATTTAGACAGTCGTCCTCAGGGAAAGATGATCAATGTGACCGAAGCATTTTTCGACTCGATACTGACAAATATTCGTCTTCCCCTCTTTACGCCGACCCATCTGGTGAGTTCATACCTGCCGGTGCTCACCTTGAGTCAGTCATTGACGGAAACTTGCGATGCCTTGTTGTTGGAGATCAATAAGGCCCAAATCGAGACTAAAAGCGACCCTCTACTGATACAGCTTCTTTTTTCATCCTTACTGGTAGCCTTAGCACGCGAACGGAAAAGCAATACGGAGCACTTAAGTGAGCTCCAGACTATGCGCTTCAGTCAATTCCTGTTATCTATTGAGGAGAAATTCACCCAGACAAGAGATGCCTCGGTCTATGCGGAAATGGTACATATCTCCTATAAATCTCTGAACCAACTCTGTAAGCTGGCTTGTGATCAAACCGCTAAACAATTGATCGATGCCCATACGATATTGGAGATCAAGAGAAGGCTCATCATAGACAACTCTCAGGTACAGGAGATCGCCTATGAACTCGGCTTCGATGATGTGACTTACTTCGTTAAGTTTTTTAAGAGGCACACCCTACTCACCCCTTCTCAGTTCAAAGAATATTCCAAAGTGAAATAACTCCGTCTGGCATGCATCTTTTATGAGGGCGCGGGCCGGATTGTTCAAGCCATTTCACAGCGTCAAACGCCCTGAATAAAATGGGGCTAGCCCTGGTGCCTGATACCAAATGCATTAAATATATAATCAATTCAGAGGGCCTCACTTAGTGCGCCTGATGTTTAAAGCAAGGGGCAAAGCCCTTTATGCTTCGTTGAATGCTTTCGATATACGACTGCCTGGTCTATTTTGTTCCATACAAAATAAGACATTTCCTCCCCTGACCCATAGGGATATGGGAAATGTCTTTAAAGTGTCTGGAACACTTAAGACCATGGAGGTCAGATGCAGAAGGTTGACCAATACAGGAGCTTATTGCCGAGAATAACTATTAGCTTCAACCATCCTATAGCCACATGGATGTGGCGTATGTCTATATTGCAGGAGCAAATATAGCCCTTGTCTACAGAGCTTTGAACTCCCGCTGAATGGTCAGACATTCAGTGCAATTGGTATGAGTTCACAAAATAGTTGGTAGGTTCGAAAAACACCATTTTTAAGCCGATAAGTCCCTGCCAGATATTGACCCTTTCTACTACTTTTAGGGTATTAAAGTATGTGCTGATGAAGAGTTAAAGACTTTTTGTTGCAAACATAGCAGGACCGCAATTGGACAATATCTCAGATGTTGTCTGTACGACATTTTAAATGTCTAGGTAGTTTCAACCTTGTTTGCAAACAGAGTGGTTAATTTTTCAATCTCAAATCATATTTTAATTATTGAGATATGACCTTTATCTAACTAACTGTTTCCTGGTTGTATCTCTCACATAACGGTGAGCTCTAACCTGAAGGAATGATGTGTTTTTTCAGTGACAGAACTAACGGTTCTACAATAAAAATAACATCCAATATATTAAGCAATAAATATATTAAGGGCATGTCATGATGAATATAAAAGATAAACATACACCATATAAGAAGTTGATACTGGCTGGTATGATCTCTATGTTGGTGGCTTGTGGTAGCGATAACGACGATTCGC
>Ga0316198_10001522_pt1 | contig 13655 bp, 12 predicted proteins | sample OudBieAanoxic_MG_FD_204935 | JGI IMG/M metagenome (GOLD analysis project Ga0316198, IMG submission 204935) | Coastal sediment microbial communities from Oude Bieten Haven, Netherlands - site A anoxic | ecosystem: Environmental > Aquatic > Marine > Coastal > Sediment | place: Netherlands...
GCCGTGGGCGACCGGGTGACAGGCCTCGACGCCGGCGCCGACGACTACCTCGTGAAACCGTTCGCCTACCCCGAGCTCAGCGCCCGCCTCCGCGCGCTCGTCCGCCGCGCTGATACAGGCCGCACCGAGCCGTCGCTCTGCATCGGCCGCATCGCGCTCGACGAAGCCGCCCACCAGGTCCGGGTCGGCGACGAGCCCATCGACCTCTCGCAGCGCGAGTTCGCCCTGCTCGAGTGCCTCATGCGCCATCCCGACCAGGTGCTCACGCGCGACCAGCTGCTCGACCACGCCTGGCCCATGGCCGTGGCCGTGATGCCCAACACGGTGGACCAGTACGTCAGCTTCGTGCGGCGCAAGCTCGGTCCGGAGTCGGAGCGGATCCGAACCGTGCGTGGGGTCGGCTATCGCATGTCGAGCACATGAGCCCATCCCCTCCTCGGTCCGAGGCCAGGGTGCTCCGGCGGACCCGCTTCCGGCTTGCGCTCTGGAGTGGTGCCACGACGCTCGTGGTGTTGCTTGTTCTCGGCGCCGTCGTCTACGCCTTCGTGGCACAGCAGCTCGCGCGCGACTCGGAGGAACAGCTGCGCGCCCGTGCCACGCTCGTGGCCGAGCTCAAGGAGCCGGTTCTCGAGCCGCCCGGGGCCGAGGCGCTCGCGTTGGTGGCCACGGCCGAGCAGTCGGGAGTGCTCTTCGGCGGGCCGCTGTCGGGCACCATCGCCGTCACGGCGGAGAAGGACGCCCATGATGCGGCGAAGGCCATGGCCTCGGCCCTCACCGACGAGGAGCTGGCGGCGAAGGAGGCGTCGCTGGTGCTGAAGGACAGCATCGCCAGGGCCACGGTCGATACGGACTCGGGCGCTGTGGACGGCGAGCTGACGCTCAAGGACATCGACGGCGTCCCCACCCGCATCGTCTCCATCGAGGCCGGCACGCCTGCCGAGCCGTTCGTGGTCCACGCCCTCGCCGACCGCACCATCGAGCTGCGCACGCTCTCCAACCTGGCCGCCGCCCTGTTCGTCGGCGGCGCGCTGGCGGTGCTCGCGGCGGCGGCCGCGGGCTGGGTCTACTCGGGCCGGGCGCTCGTGCCCATCCGGGCCTCGCTGCAGCGCCAGCGGGAGTTCGCCGCCGATGCCAGCCACGAGCTGCGCACGCCCCTGACCGTGGTCCGCAACGACCTCGAGATCCTGTCCCGACACCGGACCGACGACCCGGGGGAACGAGAGGCACTCGAGGACGCCACCGCGGAGGCCGTACGGATGAGCCGGCTGGTCGACGACCTGCTGCTGCTGGCGCGGACCGACGCCGATGCGGCGCCCATCGAGCGGGCCGATCTCGACCTCGCCGAGGTTGCACTCGGGGCGGTCGATGGGCTGACCGAGGAGGCTGAGCGCCGGTCGATCTCGGTCGAGCTGGACGTGGTCCCGGCGAGCGTCCGCGGCGACGCCGGGCGTCTGCGCCAGCTGGTCACCATCCTCGTCGACAACGCCATCAGGCACGGCCGAGCGGGCGGGCATGTCTGGGTCGACGTGCGCCCCGCTGCTGGTCGAGCCGAGCTCGTCGTGTCCGACGACGGGCCCGGAATCCCGGCTGAGCACCGGGCTGACGCCTTCGAGCGCTTCTGGCGAAGGCCGGCCGCCCACACCAGCGGAAGCAGGCTCGGTCTCGCCATCGCCGACTGGATCGTGCGGGCCCACGACGGCACCATCGAGCTCGACGAGCGCCCCGGCGGCGGTGCGCGCTTCACCGTCGACCTGCCCAGGTAGCCGACGGCACCGCGGGTACAGACCCGCTACAGCCACCAGCCGGACGCTGACAGAAACGCAACAGGAGGTCCCATCCATGGTCCACTCGAGCACCCGCCGCCCGATTCGCCGTTGGCTGGCCGGTGTCGTCATCGCGGCGGCACTGGCGGCCTCTGGCGCCACTCCGGCGCTGGCCCAGGTTGCCACGCTGGGCTCCCCGACCCCGGCGGCCGAGGACAGCTCCGCTTCCGCCGAGGCGTTGAGCGCGCAGGACGCCATGCTGGCCTACGCCCAGTGCATGCGGGACAACGGCTTCGAGGTCAGCGACCCGGTCTTCGACGCGGGCGGCAACTTCGCCGGCGGGCTCGAGTTCGCGGGCAGCAAGGATGCCGGCCCCAAGGACGCGAAGGACCCCGCCTTCCAGCTGGCCACGGAGGCCTGTGACGAGTTCCTGATCGCCTTCAAGCCCGCCGCCGACCCGGCGCTCGCGGCCGAGCAGACGGAGGCCGCGCTGCGCTTCGCCGTGTGCATGCGCGAGCAGGGGCTCGAATGGCCCGATCCCGCGCCGGAGGGCAGCAAGTTCGCGGGCGCCGACATCAACGTCGACAAGAAGTCGCCCGAGTTCAAGGCCGCCTTCGAGGTGTGCGACACCGAGCTCGTCGTCGACGCCGCCAAGGCCACCCAGTAGCACCGAGCGTCGTCACCAGAACTACACGCGAGCCGGGCAGGCTTCGTCGCACGCCGAGTCGAGCCAGGACGCACGTCGGCGGCGTCATCCCATCGCTGGAGGCCAGGTGCGTGTCCACTCCCCGCAGCAAGCTGGCCCTGACAGCCACGCTGGTGCTCACCCTGATCGCGACCGGCGCGGCCACCGGCATCGCCTCGGCCGCCGAGACCCCGAGCTCGGAGGACGAGGCGGCCGGACAGGTGGTGCCGCCGACGACCACGTCGATGGTGCGCAACCAGCTCGGCTTCGCCTTCCCCGAAGCGCCGGCCGTCCAAGTCGGTCCTGCTGACGAGGCACTCTTGGCCGCGGTCGACCGGCTGTTCACCTCGCTCCAGACCGGCATCGACGTCGAGGACGTGGACGAGATCGCCGCCTCCGGCGATGCCCGGGCCGCATGGCTCCTCTCGGACCTGGTCCGCTTCCTCGCGCCCGGCACGGTGCGCGACGCCGCGCTCGCCGCCTTCGAGCGGCTCACCGGCGCCGAGCTGCTGGACGACCCCGTCACGCTGCGCAGCCCATGGCAATCGATGACCGACCACCTCATGGCCTGGGACCTGCCGGCCCTGCCCGGCTACGCCGGCTGGAAGGCGCAGCTCTACACCCTCGTCGATCCGCGCTGGGGTGCGTTCTTCGAGGACGAGGCCGCCGATATCGACTGGCGTCTCGTCTCCTGGGGTGGCGTGTTGATGGACGACCGGCCCTTCGGTGACCGCCGGCCCTGTCCACGCGGCTGTATCCCGGCACTGGACGATCCTGCCGTCACGGACGCGGCCGGCGGCGACTGGTACCCCGACGAGCGACTCGTCTTCGGGGTCACCGTCAACGGCGAGTCACGGGCCTACCCCAGGCACATCATGGAAGTCCACGAGATGGTCAACGACGAGCTCGGCGGGCGCCGGCTGGCGATCCCCTACTGCACGCTCTGCGGATCGGCCCAGGCCTACTTCACCGACGATGTCGCGGGCGTCGAGACGATGCCGGTGCTGCGCACGTCCGGCCTGCTCTCGCGTTCGAACAAGGTCATGTTCGACCTGCCCACGTTCTCGGTCGTCGACACCTTCACCGGAGAAGCGCTCTCGGGTCCCTTGCGCGAGGCCGACGTGACGCTGGAGCAGACCTCGGTGGTGACCTCCACCTGGGGCGACTGGAAGGCGACCCATCCCGAGACCACCATCGTGGCCCAGGATGGCGGACTCGGTCGCAGCTATAGCCTCGACCCGCTGCGTGGGCGCGACGACGACGGCCCCATCTTCCCCATCGGCGACGTGGACGAGCGGCTGGCGGCCCAGGCGAAGGTGCTGGGCGTCATCACCGACGATGGGCAGCCCATCGCTTTCTCGGTGGCCGATGCGCGCGCGCAGCTGGCGGCCGGCCGGCCGGTGAGCGCGCTCGGCGTCGTGGTCGCACCCGAGGCATCCGGCGTGCGGGCCGTGCGCGAGGACGGCAGCGAGATCGCGAGCCACGAGGCCTTCTGGTTCGCCTGGAGCCAGTTCTACCCCGAGACGCTGCTGTGGACCGCGACAGCAGAGGACTAGCCGATGAGCCGGCCTAGATCCGCTCGCTGACCTCCACGCGCCCGTCGGCAGCTGCCGCGGCGAAGGCCAGGTAGTCGCGCTGATTCTGGTCGGTGTAGGCGACGGCGAAGCGGCCCATCGCCCTGTCGAAGGCCTGACCCTTGCCCAGGTAGCCACTGATGGCGCTGGCGCTGCCGGAGCGGGCGTGCGCGCGGGCCAGGGCTTCGGCACAGACCTCGACGTAGAGGCTGAGGCGACGCTCGGTCATGCTCGAGACATCGGCGGAGGTCTTGTAGTCGTTGAGCTGGCGCACGTAGAAGTCGACATGTACCTTTCGCCGCGTGGGACTGCTGGCCCAGCCCAGGAACGTGTCGCTCGAGGCCTGCATCAGGCGCTGCCCGAAGACGACCCGCTCACCCTGGTGCTCGAAGAGGTCGCTGACGGTGTAGCGCTCGAGGACCGAGTCGGTCGCCTCCTTCAGCTGCAGCCACAACGCGTCGTCGTCGCGGTTGCCGATGAGCAGCGCGATGTGGGCCTCCGTCCCGACCGAGCCGACGCCGACGACCTTGCGCGCGAAGTCGACGATGCGGTAATGGTGCGCGAGGGGCAGCAGGTCGCGGGGCAGTGAGGCGACGTACTGCTCGAAGAAGCCCTCCAGTCGCGCGCGCACGGCCTTCGTCCGTGGAGTCGGCACGATGAAGGGCGGATCGGCCTTGATGCGCCACTCGCCGTCGACCCGCTCGGCCAGCCGGTCGAGCGCGCCCACGTTCGTCTTGCGCAGGCCCTTCCGGGTCGCCTTCTGGGCCTGCTTCAACTCGGCCTTGCTGTAGGTCTCGTGCGCCTCCTGCACTCGACCCCCGAAGTCGACTTTCGAGTACCACACGTCGAGGAACGTCTCCTCCGAGAGCGAGCGCAGCTGCTCGCGGTAGCGCCGAGTGGCGTGCTGGGCCAGTGCCTGGCCGATCGCGCGATCAAAGCCGATGTCGTCGGCGGCCACGACGATGCTCGCCGCCAGGCGTGCCACGTCCCACTCGAACGGGGCGGGGTGCGTCTCGTCGAAATCGTTGATGTCGAAGGCCAGCGAGCGCTCGGGCGTGGCGAAGGTCCCGAAGTTTGAGAGGTGCGCGTCACCGCAGGCCTGCACGTAGATGCCCGACGAGGGCATGCGCGCGAAGTCGGCGGCCATGGCCAGGGCCGCGCCGCGATAGAAGGTGAAAGGGCTCACGAGCATGCGCCCGTGGCGGATGGGCACCAGGTCGGGTACGCGCGCCGCGGACTGGGAGAGGAGCAGCTCGACCGGGTCGGGCCGGTCGGCGGCAGGTGCCCAGCCGGACCAGGCCTTGCGAGGCACGTCGTCGCGGATGGTGCGGCCCCAGGCGGAGCGTTCCGTGCGTGTCGTGCCCTCGGCTTCGCGTCGCGGCGCCCGAGGCGCCTTGGGATCGGGATCCTTGATCTCGGGGCCAGCGGCGCGCGCGCGTGACTCAGCCATCGCGACGGGGCTCGAGGTCGGAGCAGACCGCGTGGGCCTCGAACTCCAGTGGCGTGGTGGAGCCGTCCGCAACCAGCATCGTGACGGTCCAGCCACGTGCGCCCGAGGCGTAGTTCTCCACGGCCACCATCGGGGGGCCGGACAGGAGACGGTAGCCACCGCCGGTTACGAGGTCGCCCTCGTCACACCTGATGACGCCGCCGACCATGGCGCTGCCGGCGAACGACTGCTTGATGCGGTAGGTCGCACTGGTCCCCGGCTCGCCCTGCTCGCCCTGTTCGCCCTGCTCGCCCTGTTCGCCCTGTTCGCCCTGAGGTCCCACCGGTCCCTCCTGGTGCCACTGCGCCAGCTGCTGGCTCTCGTCACAGGGTCCGAGGGGTTCGTCACCCACGGCCACCTTGCTCAGCAGGCCTTCCATATCGAGGCAACCGGTGTAGACGACGTCCTCTTGCTGCGCCAGGGCGGCGCCGCCGCCGAGTGATGTCAGGGCCAGAGCCGCGCCGATTCCCAGCGCGGTGAGTCCACGAGTGCGCATCACGATCTCCTCTTGCGTTCGCCCGTCCGGTGGTGGCCCAACGGACGCAGCCCATGTCCCGACCGATGGGGGCACCGAGCCTAGCGACGAGCGGCGCAGAGGTCCAGTCGCACCCCCTTGCGCCGTCTATGGTCGGGGCGTGACGAAGCAGCCGCCCGCTCCGCGGCCGGTCGAGTCCAGCCTCGCACCGGTCGGGAAGCTCGGGTTCCGCGGACGCCGGGCCACGCCGGAGGAACGGTCGCGCATCCTCGAGGCGTACTACTTCGAGGGTGACCGGCGCACGCCGTACCTGCAGCAGTACTTCGTGCTGATGGTCCTGTCCGCGGCCATCGCCGCCTTCGGCCTGGCCAACAACAGCGCGGCCGTGGTCATCGGCGCCATGCTCGTGGCGCCGCTGATGACTCCCATCCTCGCGGTCGCTGCGGCGGTCGTCCAGGGCTGGTCACAGCGCGTGGTCGACTCACTCCTCATCGTCGCTGGGGGCGCGCTGGCGGCCATCGGCGTCGGGCTCGTCGTGGGCCTGCTCATCCCCTCCATGCGCATGGGACTGCCGCTGCCGGGCGAGCTTCTTGCTCGTACCGGGCCCAACCTCATCGACCTCTTCATCGCGCTGGCCGCCGGTGCTGCCGGCGGCTTCGTGGCCGTACGCACGGAGGCCAGCGGGGCCTTGCCGGGCGTGGGCATCGCGGTCGCGCTCGTGCCGCCGCTGGCGACGGTCGGCATCTGCCTCGGCCTGGGCGAGTTCGGCCTGGCCCTCGGCGCCCTGCTGCTGTTCGGCACCAACTTCGTGGCCATCGCGGTCGCGACCGGCCTGGTGCTCGTGGGGGCCGGCTCCGCGGCGTTCCGCGGTGAGCGAGAAGAGCGTGGCGCGATGCTCGCACGACGGCTCGTGTGGCTGGGCCTGTTGGTCGTGGCCATCCCGCTCGCCTTCCACTCCTGGGACCGCTACGTCGACAGCCTCGCGCGCGCCGAGCTCGCGCGCGACACGCAGGTCTGGGCACCGGAGCATATGGTGCGCGGTGTGTGGGTCGAGCGCGAGACTGACCCGGCGGTCGTGCGCGTCGACCTGGCCGGCGCGGAGGAGCCGCCGGACCCGGATGGCCTGGCGCAGCTGGTGGCGGAGGACCTCGGGCGCGCGGCCAAGGTCGAGATCGCCTACGCACCCCTGCGCGAAGGCAGCGCCACGGCGCCGTATCCGGCGAGAGGCCCGCGGCGGCCGCGCTTGTGACATCCTGCGGCCATGGCTTCCGGCACTGACGTCGATCGGGAACGACTGACGACCGCGCAGCTGGACCAGCAGCTGCGGCGCATGCGCGGGATGCTCTTCGGCTACTCGGAGCTCTTCTTCGTGCACATGCGCGTGTACACCATCGTGGCCCTCGCGCTGCTGGTGGCCTCGCTGTGGGAGCCGCTGGGCGGGGCCGTGCTCATCGTGCCCTTCCTGGTCCCGTTCGTCTTCATCGAGGCCAGCTACCTCTTCTGGTACACGGTCTTCGCCCGCCGGCATGCCGAATGGGTCGAGCGCGCGCTGGCGGCCCGGACCGGCAGCGGCATCCCGGCCGCACACCGGCTCGAAGCGGCCTACTTCTACGCACCCGATGACCCCGCCATCTCCGCGCTCGACCTGCGTCGGCCGACATCGCACATGAGCGCGGCGACCCTGGCCTATATGGGTGGCGCCGGCCTGCTCTGGCTCAGCGGCATGATCCTCGGCCTGGACTGGATCGATAGGCAGACGGATGTCTCGCCCCTGCTCGGCTGGGTTCCGGTCGTGGCCGTCGTCTGGACCGCGGCTATCGCGCTCTACCTGGTCTATACCTGGCTGCGGCGTCCGGACGAGCGGCGGCTGGTGGCGGAGCTGGACGAGGTGTACCCGTCAGGCGGGCGCTCGGGGGAGCCACCGGCGACCGGTTAGGCGGCGTCGGCGGTGCGGCGCGGCCTAGTGCGTGGGCCGGCTGGTGGCGTTCCTGATGGCCAGGCGCAGGCTGCGTTCGGCGGCCGGGGTATGGGCACCGGAACGGCGCCACAGCACAAGCCCGTCTACGTCGACGAGCACGACCGCGATGTGCTCCTCGTCGGGGATGCCCAGCGGCTCGCGGAAGCCGGCCGTGTCGACGTAGAAGGTGAGCGTGCGTGCACGGGTACCGCGATCGGGGATACCGCGGCGCATCCAGAAGTCGAGGTTGCGCCGGCCGATGGCGCTGGTCTCGCCCACCACGGGAAGCTCGTAGTAGCTGAGGTCGTCGAAGGCATGCTCGATGGCGTGGAGGGCGGGCACCCAGGTGTCCACCTCCAGCTGCTGCCAGCGCTGGTAGGCGATGACGAGGACGCTCAAGCGTCCGTTGGGCAGCTTGCGGCGAGTGCCGTTGAGGTCGCGCGTGGTCAGGTGTGGCAGCCGCGGGATGTCCGGGCGGCTGCTGTCAGGCGCTGACACTGGCTGCTCGCATGCGCTCGGGCGCGGGGGGCGGCTTGATGCCCGAGAGGCCCCCGTCGACGGCGATCACCTGGCCGGTCATCCAGCCGGCCTGAGCACCCACGAGCAGCGCCGCGAGGGCAGCGATGTCCTCGGGTTCGCCGACGCGGCCGAGCGGATGCATGGCTTCCGAAGCTTGCAGGGTGGCGGGGTTCTCCACGAGCCGGCGGGTCAGCTCGGAGCGGACGAGACCGGGCGCGATGGCGTTCACGCGGATGCCTCGTGAGGCGTAGGTCGCGGCGGCCGCGGTCACGAGCCCGTCCACGCCGCCCTTGGCAGCTGAGATGGCGTCGTGGTTGACCAGGCCGATGGAGGTGGCCGCGGTCGAGAAGAAGAGCGCAGCCGCATGCTGCGACCGCGGGACGAGGCGCACGAACGCGCGGAGGGCGTAGAAGGCGGAGGTGAGGTTGACCGCGACCACTTCGGCGAAGTCCTCGTCCTTGATCGCGTGGGCCGGGCGCAGCAGCGTCGAGCCGACGGCGTGGACGAGGGCGGTCGGAGCGCCCAGCCGTGCGGCGACGTCGGCGAAGGCTTGATCGATCGAGGCTGAGTCGATCGCGTCGGCCTGTACGGCCTCGGCCATCGGCCCGAGCTCGGCCGCGAGCGCCTTTGCGCGTTCGACATCCCTGGCCACCAGCGCGACCTGCCAGCCGTCGCGGGAGAGGTGGCGAGCGGTGGCCGAACCGATGGCGCCCGTCGCGCCGGTGACGATGGCGACGGGACGGTCAGCTGGTGTCTGCGGGTCTTGGTCGTACATGTGGCGGTCTCAGCATCTGGGCGGCGGCTGCCTGATGGGAGCCGTCCGCGACGAAGGCCACATTACGTCGTTGTACAGAGATTGTCAAGGGTTTGTATAAGTAGCCCGGAACGGCCGCCGCGGGCGGGCCGGTGGGCGGGACTCAGCCCAGGAAGACCGCGAGCCCGGCACCGGCGACGACGGTCAGGACCGCGCTGGTGATGACCAGGAGCCGGCCATCCGAGAACAGCGGTTCGCCGGGCGACTGCGGCTCGGCGAAGCCGGTCTCGTACTCGGTGCCGCGGTAGCGCTCGGCATAGGAATCGACGGCAGGGGGCTTGATCCGCAGCTCCCGGGCCGGGACCGAGTCCGGCCCCGACCGGGCTGAAGCGATGCGCCGATGCAGTGACGGCGAGGAGCGTGCGAGCGACATGGATGTGACTCCTGTTCTTCAGGGGTGCGGGCCCCTTGGATGCTCGCTCGGAGGGAGTGGCCGGAAGTTCGCTGTCAGCATTTGTAGCAGCCACGGCCTCGTCTGGTAACCACCACCAACCGATCTAGACCCTGCCCCACCGCCAGAAGTGCGGTACGGAGGTCACCCCACCCGTTACTTCCGGATCGTCTACGCGTCCGCCGACGCGGCGGCCCCTCGGGCGGTTAGTGTCTGCGCATGGAGCTGACCCGGAATGAGCGCGTGCGGCGTGCCCTGACCTACCAGGCGGTCGACCGCCTGCCCACGCAGATCAACTACACCGGCTCGATGCGCGCGGCCATGGCCCAACACTTCGGAGTGGACGTCGCTGACCTGCCTGAACGCCTCGACAACCACCTCGTCCGCCTCGACCTCAGCTACGAGCCGCGCTACTCCGCGGACGACAAGGCCCGCTTCGACTGGTGGGGCGCCGGCCACGACACCGAGGAAGAGGGCTACTACATCCGTGTCAACCCGCTCATCGAGGACCGCGACCTCGACGCCTACGCCTGGCCCGACCCGCACGAGCCGCACCTGCTCGACGAGGCCGCGGTCCTGCGCGAGCGCGTGGGTGACACTGCCTTCGTGGTCCCCAACATCGGCTGGGCCCTCTTCGAGCGTGCCTGGTCGCTGCGCGGCATGGAGAACGTGCTGCTCGAGATCGCGCTCGATCCCGGCTACATCGGGGAGCTGCTCGACCGCATCGTGGACATCCGCCTGGTGGTCATCGAGCGCTACCTCGAGCTGGGCGTGGACGGCGGCTACTTCGGCGACGACTACGGCGCGCAGGTATCGACACTCTTCTCTCCGTCCAGCTGGCGTGAGCTCATCAAGCCACGCCTGGCGCGCCTCTTCCAGCCCTTCCTCGACCGGGACCTGCCGGTGATGCTGCACTCGGATGGAGACATCGCGCCCATCATTCCGGATCTCGTGGAGATCGGGCTGACCGCCCTGAACCCGGTCCAGCCGGAGGTCGTCGATCACGAGTGGCTGCATCGGGAGTTCGACGGCCGGCTCGCCTTGTACGGCGGCGTCTCGACCCAGACCGTCCTGCCGTCGGGTACGCCCGAGGAGGTCAAGGCGGCCGCCCGCACCTGTGTCGCCGACCTGGCCCCGAACGGGACGGGGCTGATGCTGGCGCCGTCGCACCGCATGATGTCCGACGTGCCGATGGCGAACGTCGAGGCCCTGCTGGACGCGATGCAGGAGCTCCGCTGAGCCATGGCCGCGGATGCGGGCGGCGAGGCGCGGCGGGCGGAAGCGTTGCGGCTCGAGTTCAACAAGCTCTACGGGGCTACCCCGACGCGGTCGTTCCGCGCGCCCGGCCGGGTCGACCTGATGGGCAGCCACACCGACTACAACGACGGCTTCGTGGCCACGATGACGGTCGACCGCGACACCTGGCTGCTGATCCGGCCACGGGACGACCGGCGCGTGCGCATCGCCTCGCTCAACCTGCCGGGCTCGGCCGAGTTCGCCCTCGACACCGTCGGGCACGACCCCGACGTGCCCTGGACCGACTACGTGCGAGGCGCCGCGGCCGTGCTGGCAGCCGATGGGCACGAGCCGGCCGGTTTCGATGGCCTGCTCCACAGCAGCGTGCCCTTCGGCAGCGGCCTGTCCTCGTCCGCGGCCATCGAGTCGGTGGTGCTGCTGGCGTTCGCGGCGGTCAGCGGCATCGACCTCGCGCCCCTTGACCTGGCCCTGCTGGGCCAGCGAGTGGAGAACGAGTTCGTGGGCGTCGCTTGCGGCATCCTTGACCAGTACACCTCGGTGCTGGGCACCGCGGGGCACGCCCTGCTGCTCGACTGCCGGGCGCTGACGAGCAAGGCGGTGTGCATCGCCCCGGGGCTCGCCGTGGTCATCTGCGACACGCGCGCACCACGGCAGCTCACCGGCTCCGAGTACGACGAGCGGCGGGCACAGTGCGAAACCGGCGCCGCCCACTTCGCCGGCTACGGCCCTGACGTCACGGCCCTGCGGGATGTCCCGCTCGCGCTGTTCGAGGCGCACGAAGCCGAGCTGGACCCGGTGGTGGCGCGCCGTTGCCGCTTCATCATCGAGGAGAACGCGCGCGTGGTGCGGCTGGCGGAGGCGCTGCCGGGCGGCGACGAGGATCTGCTGGGGCGCCTCTACGATGCCTCGTGGGAGGGCGCCGACCGGCTGTTCGAGATCGGCGCACCGTCGATGCGAGCGATGCATCGGGCCATGGACGCGGCGCCCGGCCTCATCGCCCGTCGGCAGGCCGGTGCCGGCTTCGGCGGGTGCCTGGTGGCCATCGTGGCCCGCGAGTCGGTGCCTGCGTTCGCCGTGCACGTCTCGGGCGAGTACCACGGCGCCACCGGCATCGAGCCCAGCGTCCTCGGCGTGGAAGCCTCACCCGGCGCCGGCGAGATCGGACTCGGCTGACTCACCGCTCCGACTGGCGACCGGCATCGACATCCGTCCGCTCGATGCTCGCCATCGCCGCCGCCGGTCCGTTCGACACTTGACGCATGGGGCGGAGTGGTCACGATGGGGTCATCTGATCAAGGGGGAACGGACATGCCTCGGCTCGTGCGAAGGTGGGTCGCTGTGGTGCTCGGATCACTACTCGTGACGGCCGGGATGGCCGCGCAGAATCTGGCTCCCGCGTCGATCACCGCGGCGTCGGACGATCCGCCCGCCTGGCAGAAGCTGTGGCACCCGAAGTTCAGGCCGATGCCCGGCTCGGGCACGGTCATGGAGGGTGCTCGATGGCTCGGCGACCGTTTCGCCATCGTGGGTGGCGACCACCAGGGTGCGGTCGCGTGGTGGTCCGAAGACGGCATCGAGTGGACGCGATCTCGCCCCTCGGCAGCGACCAGTCGCGGTGCTGCCACCTCCATCGCCGGAGCCGAGAACGGCTACGTGATGATCGGCTACCAGTTCGTGCCGAGAGAACGGGGCCGGATCTGGTACTCCGCGGACGGACTGGATTGGCGTGAGCCGGAGACCGAGCTCGTGCGCATGGCCGAGACGCTTGCCGCGACCCAGCGCGACGACGGCACCTTCGTGGTCTACGGTGCCGGTGCCCAGGGCGGATGCTGGATCGCCATCTCGACCGACGGCGGCGCCAACTGGGAAACCCGCGTGCGGGATGAGTGGGACCGCGGCGCGGGCGGGGGCTGTTCGGGCTCGGTCGAGCGTGATGACGAAGGTCTGCTCGCGCTCGTCGACGGCGGCATCGGCGTGAGCGTGGACGGTACCGGCTGGGAGCGCGTCGTCTCCGGACGTGAGATCCGGCTGGCCCTCGCGGACGCCCCGGAGAAGGCACATCGGGCCGGTCTCGTCCCGCTGGGTGACGGGCGCTACCTGGTCGGGGGCTACGACACGACATCGCTGCTGTGGAGCCGCGACGGGGGGCTCGAACTCGTCGATGGTCTCGTGGACTGGACCAGCCTCAAGCGAGGCGCCGCCATGGCGGTTGGACCAGAACGGGCGATCGCGGTCCGTCGGTACATCACCGCGCCGCAGGTCTCGCCACCGGCGGATGTCTACGCCGATCGGTGGGAGCGTCGCGAGCCGGTGTGTCGGCCGCGGAAGCCGAAGATCCGCGACATCGCTGCCATGCGCCCGGCCGAGCGGCTCGAGTGTTTCGGCGGACGAGACCTCACCTTCAGGGCCTGGGTCCCGTGGTTCGAGTACGGAGGCGTCTGCCCGTTCGAGGATCCGCACGCATGGATGCTGTGCGAGGAGTACTACCTCGCGACCGGCCCAGGGGTCGGCGGCGGGTACGTGGGCTTCGGGCTGGCCCCGGGTGCGGACCTCGTCGGTTCGTGGGGTGACCGCGTGCGCGTGACCGGCCACTTCGACGACCCGGCGGCGGTGCAGTGTCCTGAGCCTGGCTGGAACGGCAAGGTGCCCGACGGCTGGGGGCGCCAGACACGAGCCGGATTCGTCAACGAGTGCCGGAAGCGGTTCATCGTCACCGAGATGCGGCCCATCA
>Ga0316198_10001523_pt1 | contig 13654 bp, 8 predicted proteins | sample OudBieAanoxic_MG_FD_204935 | JGI IMG/M metagenome (GOLD analysis project Ga0316198, IMG submission 204935) | Coastal sediment microbial communities from Oude Bieten Haven, Netherlands - site A anoxic | ecosystem: Environmental > Aquatic > Marine > Coastal > Sediment | place: Netherlands...
GTCTGCGCCGACTCCATTGGCCATCGCGTCATCTCGGGCGTGGGCGGCCAGATGGATTTCATTCGCGGGGCGATGACCTCGGAGAGGGGCAAGCCCATCATCGCCCTAACGAGCCGCACGAAAAAGGGCGCCCCCCGGATCGTGCCCACCCTTCGACCAGGCGCAGGTGTAGTCACGACCCGCGCGCATGTCCGCTTCATCATCACGGAGAATGGCGCCGTCGATCTGTACGGAAAGACGCTCAACGAGCGCGCCCAGCTGCTCATCTCCATCGCGCACCCCGACGATCAAGAGGCCTTGGAGCGTACCTGGTACGAGACTCGGGCCTAGAAGATACGCGCACCGTTTGCGCTAGCAACGAGGGTCCCCGCAGATGTTGCGCCGCCCCCTGAAAATGTTGACGACTTGTGACGGAAATGGGCGCCCATGCGCGCCAGTCTTTGGCACGTCTCCTGCTTGGAACGTGCTTTCGACCCGAAGTGGATTTGGGTCTAAGGGGAGAACACCGTGATTTTGCCAAGTTGGTTTCCATCGCGCTCCGACAGTGCGTCGGGGCTGCGCCTCGTCCGCAAGGCGCGGGGAAATGAAGAAGACAGCACTGCGACCGGCGAGATCACTCCAGATGCCGAATGGCTCAGCGTCAACGCGGGCGGTTCGTTTGCGATGGGCACCATCGATCGCCGCCCGCGCCGCAAATACCACAGCCTTCTCACGGTCCGAGAGCCCGGCGTCGGCGAGCCGGTGAACATGGTCGCCGAGGTGGAAGAATGGCTCGAGGTCGGCGACGAGAGAATTGCGCTGCACAGCTACAACTGGGGCAGTACGGTCGAGCCGAACGGCGTGGACTACCTCAGCCGCTTCGAGCCGCTGCCGCGTTGGACTTATGAGTTCGGCGGGGTCACCTTCACCCGCGAGCTCTGGCTCGAAGACGACGACGACGCGGTCTGGATCCGGTACTCGATCGAAGGACTCACCGAACCGGTCGACCTGAGGCTTCGTCCGCTGATCCGCTGCCGTCCCCTGCACGAGCTGACAAGCGCCAATCCGTTCATGAACGGGGAGCTCGACATCCAGGACGGCGAGTCGCTTCGCGTGGTCATGCACCCCTACGAGGACGTCCCGGCCATCATCGTGAGCCTGCATGGCGCACCCGGAACGTTTCGCCCCGACGGGCATTGGTACGAGGGCGTTCACTACGAATGGGAACGTGAGCGCGGCTACGACGACGCCGAAGATCTCTTCACGCCCGGCGAATTTCGACTCAATGTCGAACAGGACGGATCGTTCTGCATTCGGCTCGGAACTACGCCGGCAGCCAGCCACGAGCCGCAGGTGCTGAGCTCGATGCCCGGCTCACGCCGCACTTTTGTGCAAGAGCTCGATGACGCCGCCGACGCGTATCTGGTTCGGCTCGCGGGCAATCGAACCGGGATCATCGCCGGCTATCCCTGGTTCGGCGAATGGGGGCGGGATTCCCTGATCGCCCTGCCCGGCCTGTGCCTGGCCCGAAACAAAGTCGACGAGGCCCTCGCCATCCTCGAATCGCTTGCGAATCGCCGCGAAAACGGCCTCATTCCCAACATTCCGCAAAGCGGCGATGTGCCTTCGAACACAGAGTCGATCGACGCCTCGCTGCTCTTCATCCGAGCCACGACTCTCACCTCGAAGCGAACGCGAAGCCGCCGCATCACGGCCCTCCAGCAGACCTGTCTCGACCTTATCGATCGAATTGGGGACGGCGCAGACCCCCGAGTACACGTCGACCCGAACGGTTTTCTCTTCGTCGACCAGGGGCCCTGGGCGCTCACCTGGATGGATGCGCTCGTGGATGGCTGGCCGGTGACACCCCGCCAGGGCTACGCGGTCGACCTCAACGCTCTCTGGCTGTCGGGCCTTACGACAGCCCTCCGATGGGCGAAAAAACTGCGCCCCGATTTCGTGGAAAAGTGGGGCGAAACCGCGAAGAAACTATCCGATCACTTCGAGGAAAAGTTCTGGCTTCAAGATGAGGGCTTCTTGACTGACACACACAACGGTCACCACCCCGACAGACAGCTGCGACCCAATCAGCTCTGGGCTCTATCCCTTCCTGGCGTGCCGATCGACAAGGTCCGAAAGAAGCAGGCGCTCGCAGCTGTGCGCGACAAGCTTCTCACCCCGGTAGGCTTGAGGACGCTCTCGCCCGACGACCCCAGCTACCAGCCGTTGTACCGCGGCGGGCAGACGGAGCGAGACCGGGCCTATCATCAGGGAACCGTCTGGCCCTGGCTGCTCGGTCTCTACGCCGATGCGGTGGAGGCGATCCATGGCCCCGAGGCGGTGACAGAAGAGATGATGCCCGTGCTTGCATCGCTCTGTGCACACCTCAGGACAGAAGGCTGTATCGGACAAATCGGCGAGGTATTCGATGGCGACGCACCTCACCGCCCCGGGGGCACACCTGCACAGGCATGGAGTGTGGCCGAAGTGCTCCGAGTCGCTAAGATGGCGAGTCCATGAAAATACTCATGCTTGGCTGGGAGTACCCTCCCCACATTAGCGGCGGCCTCGGAACGGCTTGCGAAGGACTCACGACTGCGCTGGCGAGTCGGGGCATCGAGATCGACTTCCTCGTGCCGAAACTGTTCGGCGAAGAGGACGCTCCACACATGCAGCTCTTGGGAGCGGCTTCCGCTGCACATACAGCGACACAGAGTCAGGCACCAGCACAGGAACCAGCAGGGCTGCCCGCGCGGCTCAGCCGGTTACTCGCTGCGGAACCCTCGCTTGCAACGGACCCGATTTTCATTGCGGCCGCTGAAGCTGCGAGGGCCGGGACTCCGCTACCGGGCCCGGCTGACGTGAACATGATCCGCGTGCCGGCGATGCTGAAACCGTACCTGGACCAGAAGACCTACCAGGAGCTCATCAGGACGGGCGCCCTCCGCGAAAGCGCCATTCCCGATATTCTGGCGTCGAGAATCGGACACCCCCTGCCCGATCCACCTACGGGGTCCATGCGGCTCGAGCACGTTCACCTTCCCGGCGTGGACTTGTCCTCTGTCGAAGAGCAATCGTCCGGAGCGCACTACGGGGATGACCTCTTTGCGGAGGTCGCCAGATACGCCATGTCTGCAACGCGCCGGGTCGAGGGACGGAAGTACGACCTGATACATGCGCACGACTGGATGACGTTTCCCGCCGGCGTCGAAATCGCGCGTCGCGCTGGCGCGCCGCTCATGGTTCACGTGCATAGCCTCGAATACGACCGGGCAGGTCACGGAGCCGATCAGAACATCGTCTCGATCGAGCGCCTCGGGCTGGAGGCAGCCACGCGCGTCATCGCCGTCAGCTACTATACTCGTGGCTTGATCAACCGCGTCCACGGCACGTCTCTCGACAAGATCTCGGTCGTGCACAACGGCGTGTACACGCGCGAAACGGTCGAAGCGTACACGGAGCAACGCAGCTCCAAGGGTCCTGTCGTCCTCTTCCTCGGCAGGGTCACCTTTCAAAAGGGGCCCGAGTACTTCGTCCAGGCCGCGGCAAAGGTGCTCCAGCACATCCCTGACGCGGTTTTCGTCATGGCGGGCTCGGGCGACATGCTTCCGCGCATGATCGCGATGGTGGAGGAGCTCGGCATCACCGATTCGTTCCGCTTCCCTGGTTTCGTCCGTGGCGCGGAGCTCGAGCGCACCTTTTCGACCGCCGACGTGTACGTCATGCCGTCGGTCTCGGAGCCGTTCGGAATCGCTCCGCTCGAAGCGATGAGCTACGACCGGCCCGTCATCGTGTCGAAGCAGTCCGGCGTTTCAGAAGTGCTTCGCAACGCGCTCAAGGTCGATTTCTGGGATGTCGACAAGATGGCGAGCCAAATCGTGGGGCTATTGGAGCACCCCGAGCTCAGGCGGACCATCATCGAACGCGCTCGCGAAGAGATCCGGCACATCCACTGGGACGCAGCCGCAGAAACGCTCATTCCCGTCTACGAAACCGTCCTGAGCGGATGAGGTGAACCATGTCGTCGGTCTGTTTCTATTTTGAGGTGCACCAGCCACATCGTGTGAAGCCCTACGGCGCGCTGCAGGTCGGCCGCGACCACGAGTACTTTGACGAAAAGCTCAATGCCGAGGTCCTGCGCAAGGTGGCCAACAAGTGCTACTTGCCCGCCAACGAGTCCATGCTCCGGCTCATCGAGCGAACCGACGGTCGTTTTCGTATCTCCTACGGAGTGACCGGCGTGGTGATCGAACAGATGAAGCTCTACGCGCCCGAGGTGCTCGACAGCTTCGCGCGGCTCGCCAAGACCGGCGCGGTCGAGTTCGTCGCCGAGACTTACTATCACAGCCTGTCCGCCCTGTACGACTTGGACGAGTTCCGCGAGCAAATCGACATGCAGATGAAGCTCATCAATTCGGAATTCGGACAGGTGCCGCGTGTCTTTCGAAACACCGAGCTCATCTACAACGACGACATCGGACAGTTCATCGCGGACCAGGGCTTCGACGCGATGCTCATCGAGGGCGCCGACGACGTTCTCGACTGGCGAAGCCCAAACTTCGTCTACCGCGCGGCCGGGCGAGACATGAAACTCCTCACCAAGAACTACAAGCTCTCGGACGACATCGCGTACCGTTTCTCGAACCCCTCCTGGCCCGACTACCCGCTCACCGCGGAGAAATTCGCCGGCTGGGTCCACGGGCACAGCGGCGCGGGCGACGTGATCAACCTGTTCATGGACTACGAGACTTTCGGCGAGCATCAGTGGAAAGAGACCGGGATCTTCGACTTCCTCGAGCACCTGCCGGAGCTGCTATTCACCCATCCGCAGTGGGACATTCTGACGCCGAGCCAGGTGATCGACCGCTATCCAGCCCTTGGAGAGCTGCCCTGTCACCGAACGACCTCCTGGGCCGATGAGGCACGCGACATCAGCGCCTGGCAGGGCAACGCCATGCAGCAACGGGCCCTCGCCGAGATTTATTCGCTGGGCACGGCCATCCGTAGGCGCAATAATTCTCATTTACTGGCGCTCTGGCGGCGCCTGCAGACTTCGGACCACTTCTACTACATGGCTACAAAATCCGCTTCAGATGCTGAGGTTCATGACTATTTCAGTCCCTACGAGGGGCCGTACGATGCCTTCATTCATTATATGAATGTCATGAAGGACTTGAACCTCTCGGTATTGGCCCCTGCACAGAAGCAGATTCGACTATGAGCAAGGCTGTATTTTTCGAGATCTCCTGGGAGGTCTGCAACATGGTTGGCGGTATCCACACCGTCCTGGCGAGCCGCGTCCGGGAGGTGCAGGAACGCCACGGCGAAGATGGATACATCACGATTGGGCCGGATGTTCCACGAACCGACGGCGTTGCTCCCGAGTTCCGACCGGACATCTGGGATCGCAAGCTTGCAGAGTCGCTCCAAGACCATGAAGTGGGCGTGGAGATGGGACGCTGGCTGGTACCTGGTGAGCCTCGTTGTTTGCTGATCAACCAGTCTCGCTTGTACGAACGCAAAGACGAGATCCTCGGTCGCTACTGGGAGGCCTACGGTCTCGATTCCTTGTTCGGAGCCTGGGACTACTACGACCCGGTTCTGTTCGCGCACGGCGCGGGCATGGTCATCGAGCACATCCGTGATCGCTTCCTGCTGCCCGCGCGGCAGACGGCGATCGTTCAGGCGCACGAGTGGATGTCAGCCGGCGCGATCTTGCACCTGCAGACCGCCGCTCCCGAGATCGGGACCGTTTTCACGACGCATGCCACGATGCTCGGCCGCTCGCTCGCCGGACGTCACGTCGATCCCAATTTCTACGAGTCGCTACCTGGGATCGATCCAGAGGTTGCGGCCAAGGAGCTGGCCGTCTCCTCGAAGCACTCGATGGAATCGGTGGCGGCCCATGAAGCGGATGTCTTCACCACGGTCTCTGAGATCGCTTCCCTAGAGTGCGAGCATCTCCTTGGCAGAAAACCGGACGTCATCTTGCCAAACGGCTTCGGCGCCAGGCCGGTCCAGCCCGAGCAGCGAGAACGGGCGCGCGAGGAGCTCTTCAAGCTCGCCGAGCTCACCACGGGCGACCAGTACGATCGCGAAAACACTCTGATTTTCGCGCTCGCCGGTCGCTATGAGTACATCAACAAGGGTGTGGACGTGTACCTCGACGCGACCACGGGGCTCGCCCAGGAGCTCGAGTCGCGGGACGGGAAGCGCATTGTGGTTTACGCAATGCTGCCAGCAGGCCACGCAGAGCCCAAGCGTCAGCTCTGGGATCGAGCGCATGGCGCTTCAGCCGGTTCTCCGCTGAGGTGCACGCACGACCTGGTTGATGAGCCCAACGACCCAATCACCAATCAGCTCAACGCGCTCGGCTTCGAGAACACCCCAGGGGCGCGCGTTCACGTAGTGCACGTGCCGATCTATCTCGACGGAACCGACCCGCTCATCCGTCACAAGTACTGGGACTTGCTTCCCGGCGCCGACCTTGGTGTCTTCCCCTCGTTCTACGAGCCATGGGGATACACACCACTCGAAGCGGTCGCGTTCGGTGTTCCAGCAGTCACAACGGACCGCGCAGGCTTCGGCCGCTGGGTTGCGGCGCAAGGGGATGGAAGCCGTACCGGCGTCCGAGTCCTCAAGCGCGAGGGAGTGCCCAGTGCACAGGTCACCGAATCACTGAAGCAGGCACTGCTGGAGTTCATCGACCTTCCAGCAAAGGAGCGTGCCGCTCTCGGCGAGTCCTGTTTGAGAACCGCCGCCCTCACTGACTGGTCCAACTTCATGGAGCACTACGAGGACGCGCACTCTCGAGCCCTCGCGGCAGGCGCCGCGCGTCGAAAAGAGCTGCCGATGGATCGCTTGAGCGTCACGTCGATGCCCGCCGTGACCTCCGATTCCTCTGGGGTTTTTGGCCTTTTCGTGAAGCCTCCCGTCAAAGAGGGAGAAGAGGCGGCTCCGTACAAGCGTACCTTCCTGGTGGCGAACGCACTCCCGACGGAGCTGCAACCTCTGAAGGAAATCGCCGCCAACCTCTGGTGGCGCTGGCATCCCGATGTTGCCGCCCTCTTCAAGCGAATTGACCCCGCGCTCTGGTTCAAGCTGGAAGAAAACCCACATGCGCTGCTCGACCAAGTGAAGCCCAGTCGGCTCATGGCCCTGGCGGACGACCCCAACTATGTCGCAGACGTTGCGCGCTTTCATCAAGAGATGGTCGAGTCCACCGAAACGCAGGACCCGCGCATCGCCTACTTCTGCATGGAGTTCGGCCTCGCGGGCTTCTTGAAGCTCTACTCGGGTGGTCTTGGGATTCTCGCGGGCGATCATCTCAAGGCCGCGAGCGATCTGAACCTACCCCTGTGTGCGGTCGGCCTCGCCTACCACGACGGGTACTTCCATCAGATCATCGACCGGGAAGGTCGCCAGGAAGACCTCGGCGACACGAACAACTTCGAAAACCCTCCGTTCGAGCCAGTCATGGTAGGACGGTACTCTCCCCTCCGAGTCACGGTGCCGCTGCCCACAGGCCCGGTGCAAGTACAGGCCTGGCAGCTGAAGGTCGGCAGAGTGCCACTGTACCTGCTGGACACCAACGTGCCTGAAAACCGACCGGAGGACAGGGCGATCACCAATCGCCTGTACGGCGGGGACACCACGCACCGCCTCCGACAAGAGATGATCCTGGGCCTTGGCGGCTATCAACTGCTCACCGAGCTCGACATCGAGCCTGACGTATTCCACATGAACGAGGGGCACAGCGCCTTCCTGCTTCTCGCGCGGGCGGCTCATCTGATCAAGAGGCACGGGCTCCGGTCGCAGGAGGCCTTCGAGTACATCCGCAACACGACGGTGTTCACCACCCACACGCCGGTGCCGGCCGGGCATGACCACTTCCCCGAAGAGATGGTACGCCCCTACTTGGCACGCTTCGAACACGTGCTCCGCATGGATTGGCCGCGCTTGATGGCCATCGGCAACACGCCCGACGACGCACAGAACAAGTTCGGAACCACGGCGCTTGCAGTGCGCAACGCAGGGCGAATCAACGGAGTCAGCGCCAAGCACGGCGAAGTCGCGCGGGACATGTTTCTCCAATTCTTTCCGGAGTTCGACGACCCCAACGACGTGCCCTGCACCAGCATCACCAACGGAGTGCATGTTTCGACTTGGCTCGCCCCTCGCTGGCAGCGGCTCATAGAGCGGCAAATGGGGCACGACTGGCGCGAGCAGATCGAGGACGCCAATCGCTGGGGATGGTTGCGTGACCATGATCCAGCTGAGATCTGGGCGACTCACCGGGAGCTCCGCGCAGACTACGTCGAGTGGCTCAAGGAGCACCTGACCGAGACCTGGACCCGCCGACGCGAAGATCTTTCCATGCTCCGCGACATCCTCTCGAGGCTCGACGAAGATCGCATGTTCATCGGCTTTGCTCGACGGTTTGCGCCTTACAAACGCGCCGATCTGCTGCTGACTGAACCGGCGCGGCTCGCCAAGCTGCTCAACGGCAACCCGGGCGCAACGATCATCTACGCCGGCAAGGCCCATCCGGCTGACGGCCACGGGCAAGCGCTCCTGCAGCGAGTCTATCAGGCGACGAAGCACCCCGATCTGATCGGCCGCGTCATCTTCATGGAGGGGTACTCCATCGATTCGGCTCGCCGAATGGTGGCCGGTTGCGATGTCTGGCTGAACACGCCGACGCGACCGCTCGAAGCAAGCGGCACTTCCGGCATGAAAGCGGCGATGAACGGCTGCCTGAACCTCAGCGTCGACGACGGCTGGTGGCTCGAAGGCTACGCAGAGGACAACGGCTGGGTCATCGACCTGCCAGCGACTTCGATTCACGACCCGAGCGCTTACGACCGGGCCGTGACGATGGCGCTTCTCGAAGGCGAGATTCTCCCGACCTACCACGATCGAAACTCCAATGGGGTCCCGGTGGCCTGGGTCGAGAAGATGAAGGCAAGCATGTCGAGTATCATTCCAGCGTTCTCTTCGCGCCGAATGGTCACCGACTACGCCGACAACTTCTATGAGCCGGCCATGCAAGACGCGGTCGCCTTGCGCGACTCGAACTACCGTCCGCTCTTCGCCCTGGCGGACTTGGCAGAGGCGATTCGCAACCACTGGAATGAGATCGCGATGGAGAGCGTCCGCTTTGGAGGCCTGAGCGGCGACGAGCTGACCGTCGGTACGACGGTCACGACCGAGCTTTCACTGCATCACCCAGGGCTCGACGCACGGGATCTCGTGGTTGAAGCAGTCGTGACCTACGGCAGCCGCCTCCAAGATCACTCCTCACGAATCGTGGTGCCTTTCGAAACAGAGGACAGCGAAGCACGAAGCACCTGGCAGGGTGCGTTCACGGTAAGAGCCAGTGGCGGCCACGAGCTCCGGTTCCGAGTCCGACCGAAAGACCGGAGCCCACTGCGCCCAGCAGCCCTCGGCATGCACATCCAAAAGTGGCTGTAAGCCGGCACTAGCGCTGCCTCTGGCACCGACACTGGCACTGCCTGCCACAACACCCGCGGCAGCGCGAGCCCGAAGGGCGAAGCCCGGCGCGAACGCGCCGGCAAGCCCAAGCGAAGCGCAGGGTGGGGCGGGACCAACCAACCGCCGAAGGCGTCCGGGCGGCTGGTTTAACCTGGAACTGCCGTCATCGTCGCGCTCCTCCGTGAACATCTCGGCATGGAGGGGCGCGGCGGTGAATCAGTTCATGGCCCGTGCGAAGTCGAGCCCACCGACGATGCCTGTCACGCCTCGGTCGTCTTCGATCAGGATGCGACGGACGTTCATGCTCAGAGCCTGCTGGGCGGCACGGCCCAGACCCATGGCTGCGGGTAGGATCAAGACGCGCACGTTCATCGCATTCTCGACCGCGGTGGTTGGGGGGAGGCGGCGTGCTTCCAACGCACAGGCCTGGTCGAAGATGCCAACCGGAAAGTCTCCCTCGACCACGACCAAACCTTGCTTGTTAGAAACGTCGAGGCGGTCGACAGCCATGGCGATCGGGTCTTCGGCCCTGATCTTCACCACGGAACCGGACGCGATCTCGCAAATCGGTGTCTTGATTCGCTTCTCGCGGACGGCTCGCATCAGGTCGCGAGTCGAAACGACGCCCTCTGGCTTGCCGTCCCTGGTCACGAATACCCGGTGAACGTGATTCTTCAACATCAGCTTGGCAGCTGCCCCGAGTGGCGCATCCGTTGGAACCTGAATGGCCGGTGACTGCATGATCTCCTCGACCGGACGGTCCGGAACACGAAACGTCACACCATGACTGAACACCGCGGCGTGCAAAACGTCGGTTCGCGAGACCACGCCCTTGAGCGCACCGGCATCATCGATGACTCCAAGCGCGGACACGCCTTGCTCGGTGAACATCGCGTTGGCGGCGACTAGGCCTTCCCCAACACGAATCGTTTCGACGGGGCTGCTCATGTACTCGTTCACGGGCATTTCGAAGTTCGCCATCTCATGTACCTTTTCGTCTCAGACCCTCAGCGGACCAGAGACTCGTCATATGAGTATCACCTCACCGAGGTGTTTGATCAGCTCGGCCTCTTTGCTGCTTGCCAGGTCTTTGTGAATCGAAGCAAGCACCAGCTGAGACGTGGGCCCGTCGAGCGAGGCACGTAGCAGACCCAAGAACCGTGGAGGTGCGACCAGAACGAGACGCTGGTATTGATTCTGGACTCGGGCGTGCCGGAGCTTGTCGGCTAACAGTCTCGCGAAGTCGGCGACGGCGCGATCATGCGGGCCTTCGCTCTTACCCATCGACGCACGGCGAGCGTCTCCGCTATCTTTGCGAAACGAACGGCCGGGTCGATCGGAGTCGATGTCCCGATCGCGTGCTCGGCCCTTCGGGTGGTCCATCGATTCGACGAGTGTCAGGCCCTCCCCTCGCCCATCGTTCGCAAACACGCGGGCACCGGCCTCGTGGGCAACCAAAATCCATGTCCTCAACATCGTCTGGCCTCCGTACTCGCTAGTCAGGAAGCTGGCAATGAGGGAAGCGGACGGAGCTCGATGATCTGCTTGGTACCGTCCGCGGCAACGACCTCGATGCTCGAGAGCGTTCCAGCCTCTTCGCGCACGTAGATTTCCTTCGGCTTGGGTACCCTGTGGGAGTGATTGGCCGCATCGACTTCGAAAACTTGCTCATTCGAGTCGTAACTAATTCCGACCAGGGCACTGTCCTCGCTCTCGGACTGTACGCCGATGCTCTCCCCCATGATCGAAATGCCCACTCGCATGCTGGGGAGCTTCTTTGCCACCTCGTCGAAGTAGAGCTGCCATTCCGAACTCTCTAACTTTCGTGTAGTCATCGCTTTCTCCTCCAATACTGAGGTCTCATAGCAAGCAATCCCCGTGCCGGATTGACGCTGCTACTTCGCCTGCTGATTCGGAGGAATGGCGCAAACGCTGCGCCAAGCAGACGCCACGCGATAGAATTGCGTAGGACAGACCCTGCGCCCGTGGGCGCCAGCTTCCCAGTGGCTATACTGGCAGCCTTGCCGGACCCGGACGCGATGGGAAAGCTCAAGACAGATCTCGCAGCCAGCGGCTTCGAGTTGATCGAGACACATATCTCTTGGGTCTTCTTGGGCGCCAAGGAGGTGTTCAAGGTCAAGCGTCCGGTCGACCTGGGCTTCCTCGATTTCACGACGCTCGAGAAGCGCCGCGCCGCCTGCGAGTGCGAGCTGCTGCTGAATCGGCGGCTCGCGCCGGACGTGTACCTCGATCTGGTGCCGATCACGGCTGACGCTTCGGAGGTTCACAGGATTGCAGGCCAAGGCCCCGTCGTGGACTGGGCCGTTCGAATGCGGCGTCTTGCGTGCGAAAGCCGGGCAGACGCGCTCTTGCAGGCCGGGCTGCTGACTCCGACGCAAATCGACCTGCTCGCGGCGCACATCGCTAGATTCCATGAACGGGCGCGCTGCGACGAGGAGACGTCCAAGCACGGTGACGTCGAGGTCATCCGCCAGAACGTGCAGGAGAACTTCGAGCAAACCCGTGGCTCGATCGCTGACTACCTGAGCCCGGAACAGGCACGCGAGATCGAGGCCTGGCAAGTGGAAACGCTCCGCAACGAGGCCCCGTTCGTGGAGCGAGCTGCCGCCGCCCGCATCCGTGATGGACACGGGGACTTGAGACTCGAGCACGTATACTTCGAGGCGGACGGCTCGATCTCGATTATCGACTGCATCGAGTTCAATGACCGCTTCCGATACGGCGATGTCTGCGCCGACATCGCCTTTTTGTCGATGGACCTTGCCTGGCACGGACGTGTGGACTTAGCCGAGCGGTTCCTCGCGCGCTACGCCCAGGAATCAAACGACTACGAGCTCTACTCGGTGGTGAACTTCTACGAAAGCTACAGAGCGTTCGTGAGAGGCAAGGTTGCATCCCTGCTGGCGGCGGACAGCGAAGCGTCGCCAGAGGCCAGGGAGCGCGCGGGACGCGAGGCCAGGCGCTACTTCCTCCTGGCCTTAGCCTTCGAACGTCCTCCGCTGATGCCGCCCAAGGTCGTGGCAGTGGGTGGCATGATCGCAAGTGGAAAGAGTCAAACCGCGGCGACGATTGGCGACTTGCTCGCCGCTCCCGTGCTCAGCTCGGATAGGACGCGGAAGCAGCTGCTGGGACGGAAGGCGACCGAGCCACTCGCGGGCGGTACTTGGTCCGGCGCTTACTCGCAAAGCGCCACCGAGGCCGTATACGCGGAGTTGTGGAGGCTTGCTGACATCGTCCTCGCCTCGGGGCGTCCCGTCGTGATCGACGCCTCCTTTCGCGCCGCGCCGATGCGCGACGCTGCCCGATCCTTGGCGGCTCGGCACCGGGTCCCCTTCGTGCTGGTCGAGTGCACGGCCCCGAGGGAGCTGATCTGGGAGCGCCTAGCCGCCCGCGAAGGCGGCGGCGCACACGAAAGTGACGCAAGGACCGACTTGTTGGAGGAGTTCGAAAGGCATTTCGAGCCCCTCCACGAGCTCCAGCCATCGGAGCACATTCGCGTGGAGACCAGCCGACCGGCAGACGAGATCCGAAACCTGCTCGAGCAAACCTTCGGTGGCTAGCGCTTGGGTCCCGGACGCACCGCAAGAACCGGAACCGGCGAGTAGCGAAGGCAGTATTGCGAAGCGCTGCCGAGCATCATTCCGCGCAGCCGTCCCTGTCCTCGGCAGCCCACGAAAACCAGGTCGGCGTTGATGCTGGCAACCGCATTGCAGAACGTCTTTCCGATCGGGCCGTCCAAGACTTGGATCGTCGTGCTCGGCTTGAGCCCTTCGGTAACGATGAGCTGCTCCAGGCGCGAGCGTGCAGCCGATGCAAGACCATCGAGCACGCTCGGCCACTCGGACGGCATCCTGCTTTCGGTAATGGGGTGCGGTACCACATGCATCAGGGACACCTGGCCGTCGATCGCGGTCGCGACATCGCGCGCCCAGCGAACCGCCTCGGTGCCGTGCGCGGAGAAATCGACGCCAACAGCGATGTGCGCACCCGTGTAGTCGCTGCGGAGACGCCCACATGAAACCAGGACCGAGCAGGGTGCCTGCCTCACGACGCGTTCGGCAGTCGAACCAAGCAAGCGCTCCGGCAGGCCGATCGCTCCTACCGGATCGCCCACGGCGATCAGGTCTGCATTGACCGAAACCGCGGTGCGCAAGATCGT
>Ga0316198_10001524_pt1 | contig 13653 bp, 9 predicted proteins | sample OudBieAanoxic_MG_FD_204935 | JGI IMG/M metagenome (GOLD analysis project Ga0316198, IMG submission 204935) | Coastal sediment microbial communities from Oude Bieten Haven, Netherlands - site A anoxic | ecosystem: Environmental > Aquatic > Marine > Coastal > Sediment | place: Netherlands...
GGGCAAGTCCTGGTTGACCACTGTTTTTAACCTCGGCAATCAGTTGAATGATGCCGCCGGAAAGCTCTATTTTTACCGCGAGATCTGCGATCACGTCCTTTTATTATTTTTCTTTTTGGATATCGATAACTTTCAGAAAAGGGATCTTCGGTAGGGATGATGGGAGTGCCGCTTTCGCCGATTTTTCAAGGTGATTTTTGTATTTTTTCATATTTTCACCAATTTCAACAAATGCTGAAATATACTTTTATAATGAAATTTGGGTTTCCTTTTTCCACCCATCTCCTGATTGTAGTGCAGGGTGTTGTATCGTTACCCATCACCGGCAGTTATCCGGAAATTCCGGATAACTGAGTCCGGTGTCAGCTCGCCTTGGGTTGGAACTAATGCAACCATTGCGTCGCGCACCAGTTAGCCTTCCTAAAAAGTGGTTTAAAATGCCGGGAGATGACCGACTTATTCCGCTGAAATAACCCAGTCAGTTGGTTGAGGGAAAGCCAGCAGGTCTATCGGCGAAAGGTAACTTCTAACTGCGCCTGACCATCCTCTGTCTGGTAGAGGAGAAATTCGGCGGATTCGGGATTATTGTTCAACTTGTCGCTCATTATGCTGCTTACTCCTCTTTAAGAAGCAGCTGAGTGTCGCGCACCTTTCCCGTGAGTAGATCTTGCAGTAAAGCGGTTTTAAGTGCATGGAGTTTAGTCCAATTTTTCTGAAGTTGGAATTACCTTATATCATTCAAAACCATCAGTTCTCTTGCTTTTAGTTGATAGTTGTATTGTGGCAGTTTAAGCATGGCTTTCTCAAAATCATCTTTTCCAATATTGCCTTGAGCACCGGAATTCATTTTTGAAAACACCTGGTTTAAAACTGGATTTTTTGGAGAACAAAGTATAGAAAGTTTTTATCAATATCTTTTTGAAATATAGGTTCAAATCGTGCCGCATAAAATATCGGCTGCCTTAAATAGAAACGATTCGAGCTGAGAGAAGCTAATTGTTCAGTCAAGTTTTCCATATCACCTTTTCAAACCAGGACGTGTTGCTTCATCAAATCAGGATCAACATTGTTTTTGGCCAGATCCACAAGATGCCGGTGGTGCGTAAAAAAGATCACCTGGGTCTTTTGTGACAGATCGGCAAGGACTTCCAGAGTAGCTGCTGACCGGTCATCGTCGAATCTCAGCAAGATATCATCCACAACAAAGGGTAGCGGCTCGTTGTGATCCAGGTATTGTTCAAGACTGGCCAGACGCAGGGCCAGGTATAGTTGATCGGCCGTCCCGTCACTCATTCCCTCTACACGGACCTGGGCACCGTTAGCGGATCGAATACCGACCAGAACCGGGTTGCCTTGGTCGTCGTAATCCGCCCGCAGTCGGCTGAATGCGTTCAGGGTCATCTGGGCAAAGAGTTCACTGGCCCGGGATATTAACGGCCCCTGGTGTTTTTCACGGTATTGTTCGACCGTTCGGGAAAGGATGGTGGAGGCGATTTTTAACCGGGCGTATTTTTCCACATCCGACTCCAGGGCGGCCAACAAGCGCTCGGCATTCTCGGCATGCATGGTCGCCTCGGAGCTGCCGTCCATCTGTTCGAGCCTGGCTTGCAGAGCACCGATTTTCTGGTCAAGCTCCGAACGCTCCTTTTCCAGGGCTTGTGTTGTCTCCCCCAACTCCTGAAGTTCAGGGGCGAGGTTGTCGACATCCATCAACGAGGCTTCATCAATAAATGCGTCAACCGTTGCACCCGCACTCAATTTTCGCAGCTGCTGCTCAAAGTCGCTCAGCTCCCTGATCAACGCTTTGCGTTCCTTGGCCCGCTTTTCCGTTTCGGCAAGCACCTCGGCACTCGCACAATGGGCCTCTTTGCAAAGGGATTCAATCAAGGTCTTATATTCAAAAAGTCGCCTTTCCGCATCCTCCAGCTCTTTTTTGGACGATTCCAGCCGTTCCACGAAACCTGCGTGCCGGGACTCATCTTTGCGGGCATGAGTCAACCGGCCATTGAGCAGTTCAGCGGTCCGGTCCCGGGATTCGGCTTTGAGTTCCGGTGCCAGGGTGTCGACCAGCTCATCCACCCGGGACATGAATCCGGTAGAATCCCGGTCGATACCTTCGATCCGTTTTCGCAACACGTCGGCTTCACTGGTTTTGTTCCTGACTTCTCGGATGCTTTCAATGACGGCTAAAGCCGCTGTTGGCGTGGCATCGGCGCGGATTCCAATCTTATTAACGCCGGTTTCCCAGCTTTTTTTCCATTTAGAAAGGGCGCCCTCCAGTTCCACAACAGCCAAAGCCCCTTCCTCCAAATCGGCCTTCAGGTGGATCAATTCCTTGTCAGCAGAGGCAATCTTGGATTCGAGATCTCTTTGGGTTTTTATGAAAACCTGGGCCGTTTTAATCAGCTCAAATAGCGGTTGTTTTTTATCCTGGAGAGCACCTACAGCTTCAAATGCATTCAACAAGCCGGATTTGAGTTCCGTTAGTTGTGCGGCAAGCGTTTCGGATTTGCCCTTTTTGGATCGTAAATCGATCCGTTTGTCCCGCAGCGTTGCCATTTCGGAAAGCCAACCCCGCATCTCCTTCGGTGTTTGTGGGGTAATACCTGCGGGATCCCATATTTTTTGCCACTTGACATCTAATTCACTGTGCTGCACCCGTGCCTTTTCAAGCGCTGCTGCGTTATCGGCAAGCGCTGTTTCCAACTTCTCTTTCCGGACCTCCAGCAACCCTTTCTTGCTCACCTGGTCGGCTTCACGCCTGAGACGATCCGAGATGTGATCTGCGCGAACCATGCTATGTTCGAATGCATCGGGCAAGTCCGACACATCGTCAAAGTGATGCAATATTTCCCGGGATGCTTCAACCGATACCGCCTGGCCTTCCAGATTCTGCCGAATCAGCCCCCACCCCTTGTCACGAAGATCTCTGGCATTCTTCAGGTCCGATTCGGTCGGCACTTCATGAGACCGATCGATAGCCTGTATATCGGCCTGGATTTGAGCGATATCGCCTTGCGTCGATGCTGTTGCCTCCCGTTGTTTTTCAAGCGCGCGCTGTAACGTATCAAAACGCATTTCGAACCGATCGATGTTCTCCTTGGATGGCAGCGGCAGTTCGTCGATATGCTCCGTTGATCCATGCCAGAGAGTCTGTCTTTTCAGCGCGCGGTTCAGGTCGCCATCGAGTGCTTCGCCCAAGGTGCGCATCTCAGCCAGCTGTTTTTCAATTGGACCGGCCTCGACAGCAAACTGCAGGGCGTTTTCAAGCTGGGACACATCCACGGGTGCAGGCATCGCCTCGCGCTGATCGGTCAGCTTACGAAAACGGCTTTTCCGTTTGCGCTGCTGTTCGGCGGCCGATTCCTGTCTGACGATCAACCGTTCGTATGCTTTTCCAAGTTGTTGAATCTCACCCACTTTAGACGAAGGCAGTTTCAATTCCCCGGCCGCTTCACCGGAGATGTCCGCGCTGATTTCCTCAAGCATGTCGGCGGCCTGTTTTTGAAGCGTGCGCATACGCCCTTCGAGTCCGGGCCTGTCTTTCTGGGCTTTGCGAAAGCCGCCCAACTCTTGTTGCAACAACTCAATGGCGGCGGCATTTTCGAGCAGTGCCTTATGATCTGGTAGGGCGTCTATCTCTTTACTGATTTTCTCTATGGCTGCCTGGGAACGCTCCAAATCCCGGGTAGCCATTTTCAGATCTTTTTCCACGTCGCGCCGTTTGTCCCCAAAATCATCCGCAAGATCTGGCACCCCCAGATAAGCAACAAGGTCAGTATCGATCTCTTTTTTTCGGGCAATCAGCGGCAACGCTTCCTGGAAGCGCTCTAGCTTGGCCTGTCTTTGTTTGTGGTCCCCGAGGGTTGCTTTGACATCATCCATCCGTTTTTGAGCATCGCGGAGCTCGAGATCGTGTTCCTTCCATGTCTTCGGCAGTAGCAAAGCAGCTTTTTGTTCTTTACGTGCATTTTTAATCGCTTTAATCGTCTGGTTGATCGACGGCGTTGATCCACTGGGTTTGAAAAGCGCCCCGCATGATTGCTCAAGATCCTTTTGAACGGTTTGAAGGCGAATCAAACCCGCACCGGTGGCGAAAAGGGCTTCACCGACGCTGCCTTTACCGGATATGATCTCCTCACCTCCTTCGATCAGGTCCTCGTGGCCAATGGCAAACATCTGCTCGAATACGTCAGCATTGACACCGCCCAGGAAGGGAGCCAGGGCGTCTTCGTCCAACAGGGTTTCATCGTCTGGACCTCGAAGCGTTTTGGCTCGCCCCTTGCGGCGAAGGAACTCAATCTCGTCACCATTGCCGTTAACCAGCCTGGCCCCGACACGCAGGCTGGGGTAGCCGTGAAGAAAATTAACGGGTTCCCGTGCCGGTATTCCGAAAAGCATGTGCCGGAGAGCTTTCAAGGCCGAGCTTTTGCCCGCCTCGTTGGGCCCGAACAGCATGTGAAAATCCGGCCCGGTATTAGGCAGGTCAATGGTCACGTCGGTAAAAGGGCCATAGGCGGCCAGCCGAATACTCTTGATTTTCATGACGCGCCAGCCTCATTCTTCAGGCGGTGCACCAGCAGCGCATGGGCCTGCTCCACCAGTTCACGCATCTGTTGCGGATCGTCCGGCTGAAGCTTTTCGTCTCCCTGGCGATAATCGGACGGCAGTTTTTGAAAGAGGCTCGACAACTCTTTGCCCAAGGCCAGCAATTCAGGGTCATTTGACATCAGTTCACCCACCAGCGTGCTCAACTCGTGCAATGGCCCCGGGTCGGCAACGGTTCTGATTTTGGGTCTGGTCCTGACGTTGACTTTCTCGATCCAGGCCCGTTCACCAAAATTGGCGATCGCAGTTGACCGGACCGATTCCTTGATGTGTTCGGGATCCGCTGCAATCTGGGCGTGCATGTCTGTCTCGCCGCCAAACACCACCCGGGCAACCACCGGTTTGGGGTCATGCCGATCGAGTACCGTCTCCAGGACTCCTTGAAACCGTTCCAGGATCGCATCGATGCTCACCACGCCTTCCAGATCGACATTCACTTGTTCCCAGCGGATCACATCAATATGGTGACAGGTGATCTCAAGGGGTGTCCCCTCTTCCGCAGTCACCAGCACACACCCCTTGGTGCCGGACTCCCGGATATGGCGTCCCTGGATACACCCGCAAAACACGACCGGCGGATCCTGCGCAACCATCTCAAACTGGTGCACGTGCCCCAGCGCCCAGTAGTCGTAGCCTTTGTTGACCAGGTCATCGAGCGAACACGGGGCATAGTTTTCGTGCCCTTCCCTACCGGTGAGGCTGGTGTGCAACATACCGATGTTGAAATACCCGGAAATCGGGTCTGGATAGCTAATGGCGAGGTTGTCCGTGACGGCAACCTTGGAGAAGCTTTGTCCGTGGATCGCCACTTTTAGATCTTCGAGGATTTGCGTTTCAGGTTTTTTGGGTGAAAGAACATGCACATTGTCAGGATACGGCAGGGTCCGTGTCATCTTGCCGGCAGCGTCGTGATTGCCCGATATGATGAACACCTTAATCCGGGCCTCACCAAGCCGCTTTACCTGCTTGATGAAATAAAGGCCAGTATTGTAATCTTTCCAGTCGCCATCGAACAGGTCGCCGACAATCAGCACGAAATCTACGACCTCATCAATGGCCAGGTCGATCAAGTTCTCAAATGCGCGCCTGGAGGCCTGACGGATCTCCTCTACAGGTGCCCCCTCGTAAGCCTCCAGGCGATGAAGCGGGCTGTCCAGATGAATATCAGCTGTGTGAATGAATTTCATATCGTTTTATCCCGGTTCTCTTTGATTTATTAGATTCCCAGGTCAAACAACCAGCGATCCCTTTTCTGTAGATGGTGTTCGGCTTTCCTCTAAAGCATTGCACTGCATGACTGACGATTGAAAAGCTATTTTTAACGCACGACTCAAATTTTTCAGGAAAAAAATAGGGGGATCTTATAGGGTACTTCTGATTAACTGCTTCAGGCCCTTTAACGTACCACGCCAGGTCGTTTTCTCGTCCACCATCATAGATACCATGACATCCTTCTCGACACTGACCTCAATGACAATCTCTTCATCGCCAATTTTAAAAACCGCCTCTCCCCAGCGTTCAGCCGGCAGACCGGTTGTTTCACAGTCATAGTCCGTTCTAACTTCTGCCGTCATGCGAATTTCTCCCATATTAAGCTCCTTCACAAATTGAGTGGTCGCAAGATTTGCCATCTTCCGCTAAGCGGCCGTAGCCGGTAAAGCGGGGTCTAAAATACACTTGTTACTGATATCACGGTATTATGATGCTGGCTGTGGCCTGACAAACAGCCAGTTTTTATTGTCCGAATCATTTTTTGAGAATCGGTAGCCCGCCCTATCAAATCGTTTGGCCTGTTCAGGGTTCTCGATGCGTTTTTTTAAAAGGTAGTTGGCCATCATCCCCCGGGCACGTTTGGCAAATATGGTGATAACGCGAGATTTACCGTTTTTGACCTCTTTAAATTGGATGGTAAGCTGGCGTCCCTTTAATCGTTTCAGTTTTACCGCTCTAAAATATTCGTTGGAAGCAAGGTTGACCAGAACCGGGTCTTTCAGAGCTTGCATGCCCATATTCAGGCTGTCGGTAATACGCTCACCCCAAAAATGGTACAGGTTGTCGCCGCGGGTGGTTTTCAATTTGGTTTTCATTTCCAGACGATACGGCTGGATCAGATCCAATGGTCTTAGGGTCCCATACAGGCCGGAAAGGATCCGCAGATGGTTCTGGGCGTAAGTCAGGTCCGCCATGGAATAAGAATTGACCGAAATTTGGCAGTAAACGTCCCCCTTAAAGGCAAACAATGCCTGCTTGGCATTCCGGGGCGTGAACGGGGTCGAAAAATCCCGATACCGTTTCACATTCAAAGCGGCGATTTTTTCGCTAACGCTCATTAACCGCTGCAAATCTGGCACCTTTATTTTTTTCAATTCACCGATCAATTGTTTTGACTGAACCAGGTGATCCGGAAGGGTGTGCGTTGTTACCGGTGCCGGGTGATCAAACGTTTGGCCTTTGGAAGGCGATAGTATAATCATCATATCGGTGAAAACTCCCCGTGTGGTCGTCGGCCGAATTTTTTAAAAGCCGATATTCTGAGCTCGGCCAAAGTCAATCGGCTATTAAAATACTTTCCGATTCGAAAGCAGCGTAGTTCTTGCTAAATTTTCTGAAATTTAAATAAATTGCCTGTCTTTTGATAAATATCATACTAAATTAAAACCGATACGTCTATTCAGATAACCGTAACACTCAGGTTTCTCCGCGATACTTTATGACTGACACACTCCAGTCGAACTGCCGCCGATAAATTCCCGGTTGCATCTCCGATGGTATTCTGAAATGTTGCTTTGTTGATAACCAAAGCATTCAGGCTCAAATTCAGGGGGCGGATTGAAAAGAGGGTGCTTCTATGGCTACAACATTGTCGCTGCCGGATTTTTGATCCAGGCGACAGCAATCGCCGCGATGTTTACTTACGGCGTTTTTTTCAAGGAATTCCAAGTGGCATTCATGGTGTTGACCGCTCTGGCACTGATCGGTTTGGTATTGATCCGGTCTCTGCGTTTACCGGCGGATGCAAGCCCTGAACCAAATGCCAAATTGCAGAAAGAGATGCTTTGAATGTGGATTTTTTATTCTAAGGGTGGATAATCTTTAAGGATTTTGCCTGTTTCCGTTTTCAGATCAAACCAGGCATTGTGAACCGACGCCAGTGCCAGGGCGAGCCGACCCTGGGTTGTAGTCAGATCACGTTGGGCTTCGTTTAACCTTACCAGGGAGCCTTGACCGGCCTGATATTCTTTCTCGACTAAGTCCCGCTGCTGCGCCACCAGCCGGTAGTTGTCACGCTGAAGTGAAAGTTGCCGCTGGGCAGCAATCAAATTTGTCAATGAAGCTCGTACCTGGGAGCTGACTTGAATCCTGGCATCCACTAATAGTTTGGTGTTTTCGGCCACCCGGGCCTTGGCCTCATCGACACTGGCGCGAGTTAGACCGCCTGCAAAAAGGTTATAGGAGAGCTCAACACCCAGTGCATTTCCAAAGTCATCAGTTTCAAGGCCGACATCTCCGGGACGTTCCCCATCCACGGAAGCTAAAAAGTTAATGGCTGGATAATAGTCCGACCGGGCGATATTGACAGTCAAGTCAGCCTGGATCAAATTGAGTTCACCTTGCTGAATCTCCGGGCGGTTTTCAAGGGCGTAATCGACGAGTGGCTTTGCATCCGGTGGCTGCATGTCCTGGCCGGTTTCCTCCGTCAGCCGGGCCAGCTTCAGGTGGGATGGAAAATGGGCCCGGGGAATTCCCAGTATGGCCGCCAATGCATACCGCGTGGACTCATAAATCTGTTTCATCCTGATTTCTTCAGCGCGTGCGGCATTGACCCGCACTTGGAAGTTGAGTTCATCGCTGAGCGAACCGGTACCGCTGCGGCGACGGGCCTCCGCTTCGGCCAGCTGGCGCTGGTTAAACTCCGCGTCCGCCCGGGCAATGGTCCAATTCTCAAAGGCCAGTTGAGCGGCATAGTAGGTCTTGGCCACCGAAGATAGAATTATTCGACGGATTTCCCGCTGGGCCGTTTTACTCTGGTCGATCCCCATGCGGGCGGACGCATTTCGAAATTTCCGCTCGAAACCGTCAAACAGGACCCAGGTGGCAAACAGCCTGGCGCGATAATAATCCTCAGGATTTTCGATATCGATCGTCGGGTCAAAAAAACGGGCCTGAGTGATCTGTTCATCGAATATGCGATCCGACAGAGACAACCGTGAGCCTGACACGGTGGCATCCAAGCGGGGCCAATAGGTTGAGCGGGCCTGATCCAGGCGCGCCTTGGCCTGACGGACGCGGTCCTCTGCTGCAGCCAACGTGGGATTACCTGTAAGGGCGATGGTGATGGCGGTGTCAAGGTCGAGGAGCTCAATGGTATTAATGTCAAACGTTTCCGCCGGCTGGTGTGAATCCGCCCAGGTAACTTCTGTGTAAGTTGAGAGTACAGTGAAACTAAAAAAGCACACGAAAAGCATACGGATTACCAGTCTGAGCGATTGCATCATCATCTCCCGATAGATAATACTTGTTGATTATAATTAGTTTCCATCCATAAATGGTCTTTTTGCCAAATCTTGGCGTCAATCGGCGGGATCGCTTGTGCTTTGTATAACGGATCGCTTCCGCGCAATCCCTTGATTTCCTTGACCTTGAACAAAAATCCTCATTTCTGAATTGGAAACGTCACCAGGTGCCCATCTTAGAAAAATCAATTAATGGATGGACAATAATTAGTTCTCCGGTTGCACGGTCGTGCTAGCCGGAATCGGTGCCAGCGGGTCCTCATGTCGATCGCGGGCCGGTTCCACGTCGAGACGCTTGGGCCAAGTCCCCGTTCGAACCCGATGGACAATCAGTCGAAAATCGTTTAGAATTGCCAGCAGGCTGGGAATCAGCACCAATGTCAGCACCGTGGCAAAAGCGACGCCGGCGGCGATGGAAAGGGCCATGGGGATGAGGAATCTGGCTTGCAGATCCTGCTCCATGATCAATGGCGCCAGCCCGCCCACGGTACTGAGCGTGGTGAGAAAAATGGCGCGAAATCGCCGGGCGCCGCCCTGCAGAATCGCTTCGAAAAAGCGCATCCCCTCGGCCATGTTCTCGTTGATGCGTTCAATTAATACGATCGCATCATTGACCACAACGCCGGTCAGGGCCACCATCCCGAAAATACTCATCATCGACAGATTGAATCCCATCAGGAGATGTCCCAATACCGCGCCGATGATTCCGAAAGGAACGGTGAACAGAATAATAAACGGCTGGGCATAAGACCGGAACATGGTGGCAATAATAATAAACATCCCCAACACGGCCAGGGGAAACCCCACATACAGGCTGGAAAACGACTCGCGCATTTTTTTTTGTTCACCCTGCAGTTCCAGGCGAATGCTCGGGTATTGACGCGTCAGTTCCGGAAAAAAATGGGCCCTCAGTTCGGCGAAGATTTCACTGGCATTGGCCTTCTGGGTATCCACGCCGGCACTGACCATTACCCGTCGCATCCCGTCGGTTCGTGTGATGGTGGCATAGCCGGGAGAAAAAGAAATATCGGCCACCGATAATATCGGCACCTCATACCCATTCTTCGTTCTGATCCTAATCTGTTCTATGTCCGACATTTTTTTGCGCTCGCCGGCCGTATACCGCACCCGAACCCGGACATCGTCCCGGCCCCGCTGCAAACGGATGGCTTCGTCACCGTAATATCCGGCATAAACCTGTCGCGCCAGATCTTCGACGGTCAGCCCCAATGTGCGAGCCTCGGGCTTTAATCGGAGCCTCATCTCATATTTCCCGGGTGCAAAATCGGAACGGATTTGATAGGTCCCTTCAAATCGGGCCAACCGGGCCTTCAGGTCATCGGACGCGGCCAAAATATCATCCATGTCATGGCCCTGCAGCCATACTTCAATTGGATCGCCGGGCGGTCCCATTTGAAGACCGGCAAAGGTCAAAGATTTGATCCCGGGAATCGATCCGATTTCCTTTTCCCAGGCGACCATTAAGTCTTTTGTATGAACGCCCCGCTTTTCAGATCGCAGCAGGATGGCCTGCACCGACCCCACATTGGATCCGGTTTTGGGGAAATCTTCCAAAGTTTGCCCCACCAGGGCAATCCGGTTCTCGATCATCGCTTCACCGGACAGCGTTTTTGTCTGGTCAGCCAGGCGCAGCAAGGCCGCGTCGACTTTATCAATTGTATCAGCGGTCACTTCCGGGGGCGTACCGTTGGGAAACTCAACATGAGCGGTGATGATAAAACCGTCGATTTCCGGAAAGACTTCAAACTTGACAATGCCGCTGCGCACCAGGCCGACAGTCAAGAGTAGGATACCAATGGCCGTACAAAACGAGATGTAGCGCCAGTAAAGCGCTTTGCTTAAAAACGGCGTATAGATGCGGGCAACGAACCACTCCATTCCCGAAGCGGTGAGACGGTGCAGCTTTTCCAAACGACGGGTCAGCGGGTTAAGATTTCCCTCGGAAGCATTGGGGTCCGGCAAATGGCTCAAATGGGCTGGTAAAAGCAGCAAACACTCCACGAGCGAAATGGCCAGGCAGGCGATGACCACCGCCGGCAGGATGGAGATAAATTTGCCCATGATGCCGCCCACGTAAAAGAGCGGAATAAATGCCACAATCGTTGTGATGATGGCAGCAATCACCGGCATACCGACCTCGCTGACCCCATCGACGGCTGCCCGAATGGGCGCCTTACCTTGCTTGCGGTGGGTATAGATCGCTTCGCCCACCACAATGGCATCGTCCACAACGATTCCCAACACCATAATCAGGCCGAAGAGGGAAATCAGATTAATCGTGCCTCCGATGGCCCATAGAATCGCCAGAGCGCCGGCAATGGAAACGGGAATTCCCATTCCGCTCCAGAAGGAGAGACGGGCGTTCAAAAAGGTCCATAAGAGCAGAAAGACGATACAGAGGCCGATGATACCGTTTTTAACCAAAAGATTGATCCGGGCGCGAAGCATCTCCGTATTGTCATATAAAACATTCAGGTTGACACCCTCAGGAAAATGGGGTTGTTGCTGGGCGATATATGCTTCCACCGCCCGGGAGATGGTCAAGGCATCTTCTTCCTTGGTTTTGAGTACGCTAATCAAAACGGCGGGCTCACCGTTAATGGTTGCCTGGATGGGATCTTCGGTAAACCCATCCCTGATCTGGGCCAGGCGGTCCAGGGTGATAATTTCACCTTCGGGACGAGCCAGCACGATGATACCGGCTAGCTCAGCCCCCGTGTATTTGCGTCCCATGGTGCGGATTCGGATTTCTTCACCCTGGCCGCGAATTGTCCCTCCTGCCAGATTGAGGTTGCTGCGACGCACTGCCGCGGCGACCGCGTCAAAAGTCAGACCATACTCACGCAACCGTTCTTCGGAGACCTCGATACCGATTTCGTATTGCCGCGCACCGAAAATACCGACTTGGGAGACCGAAGGGAGTTGCTGAATCTGATCTTTAATCTTTTCGGCCCATTCTTTGATTCGACGTTCTGACATACTGCCGGAAAGGTATAAAAGAACCACCGGTTCTTTTAAGGTGATATCGGTAATCACCGGCCTTTCCGCATCCGTGGGAAAAGTAGATATCGCATTGATTTTAGTCCGGACCTTATCCAGGACCTTGTCCACATCATAATTTTCCCTAACTTCGATCGTGGTCGTGCCAAGGTTTTCTGCGGACCGGGTTGTGTACTGCTTAATTCCTTCGACCTCCTCGATAGCTTCCTCAATTTTGCGGCTGATACCTTCTTCTACTTCTTCGGGATCGGCGCCGGGATAGGGAACTGAAATGGTGATCATATCCAGAGAAAATTCAGGGAAATTTTCCTTGATCATATGATTGAGAGCAATGCCGCCGGCTAGAAAAATCAGGACCAGGACGATATTGGCAAAAACCGTGTTGCGGGCAAAGGATGCCATCACACGTTTCATGACTGTTCCTCCTTCCGGGCCTGATGCGTGATTTCAAGCAGGGCATTTTCCATCGGATCGATCAACCGGGTGGTGATCACCATGTCTCCGGGGTTCAATCCATTGGATATATAGGCGAATTCATCATCGGTTCGGACCACCTGGACCGCAACGGTTTTCAAACGATCATTGACCGAAATAAAGGCTGTGTTTTCAAAACTAACCGCTTCACGGGGAAGTCGATAAACGGATTCCAGGGCTCGACCGGGAATCCTAACTTCGACAAACATACCCTCCACCAAGGGTAGGTTGTTTGCGGAAGGAGAGAGGGCGGATTTGGCATCCACCCTGATCGCTACAGTAATGGTTCGAGTTTTAGGGTCGAAATTAACAACTCGATTCAGCTGCCCCTGCCAGAAGTGACCTTTCTTATCCTCGGTCCAATGGATGGTGCACGTTAAATTTTCTAATCCGGTAAACCATGAGGTTTTGTTTTCAGTGGAAACACCATCGAAGCGGAGCCATTGGCGAGCGTCACGGGTGTCCAGCGGAACCTGTATTTCAAGGGTGGCATCGTCTGCCAGTGTTATTACTGGTTGTCCCGGCGCAACGTATTGCCCCTTTTCAATATTGACCGACTTGATACGGCCGGTAAAAGCCGTTTTCACCTGGCAGCGGTCGAGATTGGCCTCGGCAAGGAGCAACCGAGCCTGGGCCGCGGCCAGGCTGCTTTGCGCTTCTTTGATCCGTATTGGATAGAGCGTGACGGCCTGGGTCATCTGGTCGACCTGATCCACGGCGGAATTATAGACCTGTTCGGCCCGCTCCACGCCGGAACGGGTCCCCACCTTCTCAACTTCATACAGCTTGCGGATTCTTTCAAATTCAGCCTGGGTCAGGTCACGATTGCGCTGGAGGGTTTTGAGACGCTGCGTATCGGTGGCGGATTGTTTTTGAAGCCGGTGAATGGTGCTTTGCCATTGCGCCACGGTGGCCTTGGCTTCTTTAAAAGCCGCCTGGTAATTAATCGCGTCGATTTCAAACAACGTATCTCCGGCGGGAATGATCTCACCTGCCTCCAGGCGGGGATGGACGGCTACGATTTTTCCGGAAACCT
>Ga0316198_10001525_pt1 | contig 13651 bp, 12 predicted proteins | sample OudBieAanoxic_MG_FD_204935 | JGI IMG/M metagenome (GOLD analysis project Ga0316198, IMG submission 204935) | Coastal sediment microbial communities from Oude Bieten Haven, Netherlands - site A anoxic | ecosystem: Environmental > Aquatic > Marine > Coastal > Sediment | place: Netherlands...
GAAATAGAAAAGGCGGCTTCAGATGATGAGGTAAAAAAGGCATATAGGAAAATGGCGAAAAAGTATCATCCAGATAAAGTAATCACAGAGAATGAGGCCATTAAAAAGGGAGCTGAGGAAAAGTTTAAAGAAGTTCAGAGGGCCTATGAGCAAATTCAAAAGGAAAGAGGAATCTAGGGGTGGGTTAGAAGCCCGAAAATTTCTATGCACATTGGCAGTTTGAACGCTAAAACCTTTTATTTTAAAATATAAGAAATGTATGATTTTTGGTTCTATTGCAAACTTGGTATTAACCATGTCTTAGATTGGGGAGCGTATGATCATGTATTATTTCTAGCTGCCCTTACTGCTCCTTTTACTTTTAAACACTGGAAAAAAGTAGTTGTATTGGCTACATTATTTACTATTGCTCATTGTCTTTCCTTATCATTATCTGCTTATTCTATTGTTAAGGCTGACGTTGAATTAGTTGAATTTTTAATTCCCTTAACCATATTTTTAACTGCCTCTTATAATATATTTCAGGTTTTTGCCGTCCAATCTGGAAACAGGGGATATCTGCTTGAATTCAGCACCACTTTTTTTGGCTTAATACACGGGTTTGGATTCTCTAATTACTTCAATATGTTGATGAGCGAAGAAGATGAAAAAATAGGACCTCTGCTGGGTTTTGCATGTGGAATAGAAATTTCACAGATTTTAGTAATATTTACCATTCTAATACTGGCCTTTATCTTTCAAAATATACTTGGAATTAAAAGGGCAGTTTTCTCAGTATTAATTTTGTCGGCCATAATTTTACTTTCAATACCCATGTTAATAAATAGCCGGCCCTGGTAAGAGCATGTTTCGTATCGTGTGTGCTTTATCCTAAAGGCAGTTATGTTTTTATACCAGACAACGGTTTTAAATAAAAATTAACCGTATAAGGTTGTGGGGCTTTTATAAAGCAGGTATCTTAGTGCTTTGCCTGAATAAAATGGTGTATAAAATGATTCTGTTTGGTGAGACAAAGTAAACAGGAAAAATACGATAAGGCTTATTTGAGAATGGCTCATGAATGGGGTAAATTGTCCTATTGCAAGCGAAAGCAAGTTGGAGCTATTCTGGTTAAGGATAGGATGATTATCTCTGATGGGTATAATGGAACACCTACAGGATTTGAGAATTTTTGTGAAGATGAAGAAGGATATACCAAATGGTATGTTTTACATGCTGAAGCAAATGCCCTCTCTAAAGTAGCCGCTTCAACTCAGTCTTGCGAAGGAGCTACATTATATATAACTTTGTCGCCTTGCAAAGAATGCAGTAAGCTTATTCACCAATCCGGAATAAAACGAGTGGTATATCAGATTATTTATAAGGATAATTCAGGGCTAGATTTTCTAAAAAGGGCCGGAGTGGAGTTGCGTCACTTGCCTTCAATTGAAGATGTAATTTAAATTATAATTGGACGAATGAAGAAACACTTTTATATATGGCCAACAATAATTGCCCTTGCTCTATCGCTTGGAATCTTTGTAGGTGGGAAACTTCACTTTAACGACACGCCGGAGAAATTATTTACTACGAATTCTAAAAAGGATAAGCTTAACAGGCTAATAGATTACATTGATTATGAGTATGTTGATGATATTAATACAGATAGTATTGTTGATATTACCGTAAATAATATTCTGGATAAACTGGATCCTCATTCAGTTTATATTCCCAAAAGTGAAATGAGGCGTGTGGCTGAAAATATGAAGGGTGATTTTGTAGGGATAGGGATAAATTTTTACATGTATAAGGATACCATCACAGTAATACGCACCATAGAAAAAGGGCCTAGTTTCCTTAAAGGGATAAAGGCTGGAGATAGAATATTAATGGCTGGCAATGACACTCTTTATGGTAAAAGATTACCAAGTGATGCTATTGTTCAAAGGTTAAAAGGACAAAATGGTTCTTCAGTCGAACTTAAGGTTTATCGCAAATCTGAGAACAAAATGTTCATAGTAAACCTTAAGCGGGACCGGATTCCTATAAAAAGCGTTCAGGCTTATTATATGCTAACTCCCGATATGGGATATATTAAGATAAATAGATTTGCCGAATCAACCTATAAAGAATTTAACATGGCATTGCGCATATTGCAAAGACAAGGCGCAAAAAAGTTAGCTCTGGATCTGAGGGACAACCCGGGAGGTTATCTGGGAATTGCAGAGCAATTGGCCGACGAATTTTTAGGGGATGGAAAGTTAATCCTTTATACAAAGAATAAGAAAGGGGAAATAGAAAAAACTTTCGCGACTAAAAAAGGTAGTTTTGAAGAAAAACCTGTCTACGTATTAATAAACGAACGCTCTGCCTCTGCCAGTGAAATCATTGCCGGTGCCCTTCAAGACAATGATATAGGAACAATAATAGGTCGCCGATCTTTTGGCAAAGGATTAGTTCAGCGGGAAATGGAATTGGGCGACGGCTCTGCTGTGCGTTTGACAGTTTCGAGATATTATACACCTACCGGCCGCTCCATTCAAAAGACATATAAAAATGGAAATAAGGATTATTATCAAAAATTTACAGATCGCTACCATAACGGCGAGCTGATTTCTGTAGATAGTATTAAAGTAGCAGATTCTTTAAAGTATACAACTCCTAATGGCAAAGTAGTCTACGGAGGTGGAGGTATTATTCCTGACGTTTTTGTACCCATTGGCACAAATGAAGAAGAAGCTGTTGAAAGCCTCGAAAGTCTTGGGTTTATGTCCAGGTTTATATTTGAACATTTAGAGGAAGACAGAACCAGATATTCCAATTACACCGAAGCAGAATTTGTCAGAGATTTCAATATGGATGATATTGTTTTTGAAAAGTTCGTAGACTACTCAATAGATAGAAATATTAAAATTAATTTTTATGATTTTGAGGAAAAGATAAAACTCTACTTGAAAGGTGCTTTGGCAGAGCAACTATATACTTCGAACCTAAACGCGAAGATTAAAGGAAGTTCAGACAGAATGCTTCAAAAAGTACTGGAATTGGATAAACCCACAGTACAGCAAAAAGAAAATTAACGGTTTAAAATCAGAAACTAGTTGTCCTCTATTTTTTTCTGAATTTTTTTGGAAGTCATATATATTAAGAGGAGTACAATAGCACATAGAGAAGCCACTATCCCTATCAAAGCAACAACACTATTTCCTTTAAAGGGCTCGTCAAAATCAATGAGCGTCACATTGTAGGCAATAAGTACGAGTGCCAGGACTATAAGTACTATAAATAGTGTTTTATTCATTTTCGTTGTTTCTGGTTTATGACGCCTTTATATCACAACAATAAATTCTAAAAAAGTTGGTTAATATTTGAAGTAAATAACTTAACCGCAATAGCTAATAATATAACTCCAAAGACTTTCCGGATTATGTTAATCCCGTTCTTTCCAAGTATTCTTTCAATGGCCTTAGACGATTTTAGAACGATATAGACAAAAATAACATTAATTATAATAGCCACAATTATGTTTTCTACATGAAATTCTGCCCTTAAAGAAAGGAGAGCAGTCATGGTACCTGCACCGGCAATAAGAGGGAATGCAATTGGAACAATAGATGCACTTTGCGCTTCATCGTCTCTATAAAGTGCAATCCCCAAAATCATCTCTATTGCTAAAAAGAACAGCACAAAGGCACCCGCTACTGCAAATGAATTTACATCTATCCCTATTAACTTTAAAATTTCCTCACCAATAAAAAGAAAAGCCACCATAATAGCGGCTGCCACGATAGTGGCTTTGCCAGATTGTATATGTCCCACTTTATTTCGTAAACTTATAATAATTGGGATGCTACCAACTATGTCTATGACGGCAAAAAGGATCATACTCGCCGAGGCTATTTCTCTTAAGCTAAAATTCATTGGTCTTTCAAATTTAATAAGCTCGCAAATTTACGTTATACTAGAGGTAGTTGGATCACAGAAAGACAAATATTTTATGTTTATAAAATTCAATAATTATCTTTACTACCTTAATTCTGTAAGATGTTTCAAATTGGTAAAGCCATTATCTCTGATGATATTTTGGAAAAGGAATTTGTATGCAATTTATCTGCGTGCAAGGGCGCCTGTTGCATAGACGGGGAGGCAGGAGCACCATTGGAGGACAAGGAGACTGAAATTCTAGTGGATATCTATGCAGATGTAAAACCTTTCCTCAGGGATGAAGGAGTATTGGCCATAGAAGAACAAGGTGCCTTTATAAAGGGTGCAGATGGGGAATGGGAAACACCTTTGATTAATAAAGAAGAATGCGCATATGTCATATATTCAGATAAAGGGATCGCAAAATGTGGCATTGAAGAAGCTTTTAATAATGGAGCTACAAAATGGAGAAAACCCGTTTCATGTCATTTATATCCTGTAAGAATAAACGAGTATGAAGAACTTACTGCGGTAAATTATCATAAATGGCAAATCTGTGATCCCGCATGCTCTCTTGGAGAAGAATTACAAATTCCTATTTACAAGTTTGTAAAAGAGGCACTTATTCGAAAATTTGGAAAGGAATGGTATAAAAAATTGGAAAACATAGCTTTAGATAATTCTAAATAGTAGGAATATTTAATATTATCCTTGTACCGGAAGCTTCACCCTGTTTATCAAAAAGGTCTTGAATTTCTATCTCAAATGTATTTTGATAATCTTTAGAAAAATTAGCCAAACGCTCCTTGGTGATATCAATCCCTACGGATTTTCTTTTTAAAACCTTGCTTTCTTTGAGTTTTTCCGCAGCTTCTCTTCCAACTCCATTATCCGTTATGGATATATTTATGTACCCCTCTTTTTCAATACTAATTTGCAATATTATAGATTTTTCACCTTCTTTTGAAGATAGGCCATGCCATAGTGCATTTTCCAAAAAAGGCTGAAGAATAAGGGAAGGAATTTTAATTATATGGAGATCAATACCTTCATCTACGATTATTTTAAAATCAATTTCATTAGAAAAGCGAATGTTTTCAATAGTCATATACAACTCAATCGTTTCCAATTCTTCAGCCAATGCAATTTCCCTGACAGAAGAAGATTCAAGTATTTTACGCACTAATTTCGAGAACTTATTCAGGTAATGAACAGCATTCTTTTTTTCATTGTTTATGATATAGAGTTTTATAGAATTTAGTGAATTGAATAAAAAATGAGGATTCATCTGGCTTCGCAGCATACTCTGTTCAAGGGTGAGCAGTTTCTTATCGCTTTTAAGCTGGGTTTGCCGGTATAAAATATAAAGCAGTAACGTAAAAAGGGATACTAATAAAGCGCCAATCAATAAGGTATTCTGATTTCTACGCAGCTTTAAATTCATTATTTCATTCTCTTTTGCAAGCACTTGTATCTGATTAGTCTTTTTTTCTGCCTCAGAACGAGTAATTAAATCAGCTACATAGCGCCTATTGCGGTCATTTGAAATTTTTTCCTCCACTTCTACTGCTTCCAAAAAGAATTTTTTAGACTTTTTGAAATCGTCCTGGCTTTCCCATAAATCGGCTAAAAAGGTGTAAGCCTCTTCCATTTCACTGAGCAGATTATATTTTTTGGCTATTTCCAGTCCTTTATTTAGATTGTTCTGAGCCTCTTCAAAATTCTTATCTTGGAGCTGTGCCCAGCCCTTATTTAAATAGATCTCAGAAATAATCTTCATGTCGCCAAGATCTTTGGATAATTCAAGGATAGATTCAAAAATGTCTAGAGCTTCACTGATCTTGTTTTGATGAACATAAACATGAGCTATCCCCAGATTAGATATGACATGGATCCTATTGGACCCAATTTTTTCATTAAAGACCAAGGATTGTTCATAATTTTCAAGCGCTTCTTCCAGCTTACTCTCGGCCTCAAGACATTCGCCAATATCCTTATAATTCATGGCCAGACCTGTAAGGTTGCCCAGTTCGATCTCGAGCGCTATGGATTTCCTGAAATTGGCAATAGCAAGATCATATTGACCTAAAGTTCTGTAGATATGGCCAATACTGTTCACAGAAAAATTTAAGTTCCTTTTTACATCCTCATTGGGCTGTTCCAGAGCCTCAGCGAGATCTATTGCTTTTTGTGCGCAGTCCAGCGCGGAGGGTACTGCCTCTGTTCGCCTATAGACCGAGCTTAACATTGTTAAACTGTAAATTTGAAATTCTATATTGTTATTTTCCACAGCCGCATCTAAAGCCATTTGGTGCAGTCTTATAGCTTGGTCGTATAGGGAGTAATCTCTATAAGCGGTGCCCAATTTGTTCAATGCATAAGAGGCACCCGTATAGTAGTTTTCCTCAACTGAGGCATTTGCAAAATAACGCATCAAACTGGTATCCTGCTGAGTTGACCTTAGCACGAGCTCCAGATCACCATAAGACTGAGAAGCTTTTGATATAAGGCTTTCGGTTGTTTCCTTGAAATTTTTTCCCTTTTCCTGGGCATTGGTTTTATGTAAAAAGAGAGTGATACTAATAAAAAAAAGCAAGGAATAATTAATAAGAATTAAGGGAATATGGGGGATGGTAAAACGCATTAACATAGTTAATTCTCCAATTGATTATAACAAATCCAAAAAATCACTCTTTTTTTGACGGGATACCGGTATTTTATGATTGGATTGAAGTACAACATATCCGTCTGTTTTGAGAAACTCCTTAATTTTGGTCAGATTAATTATATATGAGTTGTGTATCCTGAAAAAACAATCACTTGGCAGTAGTTCATTTACCTCTTTTAGTTTTTTGGTAAGTACAATCTTGTGACCATCTGAAAGGTAAATAGTACTGTAATTACCATCAGATTCAGCGTACAAAATTTCCTCGCTTTCCAGGAATACTAATTTCCCATCGGTATTGAACGTAATTTTTTTATGCTTTTCGTTCGCATTAAAATTCAGTAAAATTTTTTCAAGTCTTTCAGCAGTATACGTTCTGGCATTATACTTTTTAATTTTTACAATGGTATCTTTTAAGTCGTCGGTATCTATAGGTTTTAGAAGATAATCAATGGCCTCATTCTTAAGTGCTTTTATCGCATATTGGTTGTAGGCCGTGGTTATCACAACAGGAAAATCCTTATTGCTTAATTTTTGAATGAATTGAAATCCGTCCATAGTGGGCATTTCAATATCTAAAAATAAGCAGTCCGGCGTGTTACTGCTAAGATAACTCAATGCTTCATAGGGATCGGTAAAAGAAGCAACTACATTTATTTCATCACTGAAGTTTGTCAATTCCCATGAAAGGCTTTGAAGTGCTTTTTTCTCATCATCTACTATAACAGCTTGCAACATTATTTTATAATATACACGTAAGTTACAAAATTAGGGGTATTGATATTAAGCTTAGATGAATTTTGTATAGATAGATTAGATAGGTGTATGAGTAGTCTTGAATAGCGTAAACTTTACATTTAGAACTAAATATTCATTAAGTATGATCTTTATTTTTGGCAGAAAAAACATCTGAAAATAGGCATAAGATGTTACTATCAAAAAAAGGGAATATTTCATTTCAAATCAGAAATAATCAGTGCAATGTATACACAATTCCATACCAATTATACAAATAGACTGTGTAGATCATTTATGAGTACATATTTTGGCACTAAAGAAATTTTTGCAATTAAAGTATCATTGAATGCTTGTAAATTTCAGTAGAACCAATGAAAAAGTGTGTTATATTTTTTACCCTTTTAATCATAGCATTATTGATAGCAGTTTTTACAGATAATAAGGAACGTTTGGAACTGTTAGAAGATGTAGTGCTTACAGAAAATAGTATTGATAATCTTTTGGCTGAAGAGCAAGGCCAAATATCAGAATTATGTACGGAGTAAAAACATATATTATTCAACAATGCCACATCTTTTAATTAAATCCCCCGAGGTTGGTTTATTCCTCATTTTACCGTTAATTTTAACTTCCAATACATCAATGGAGGAAAAGCATATGGAGATGCTTTTATCAAATGGGTTTTATGCGCTGAATGCCGAAGGGACTATAAAGATGGATTTTAAAAACCTTAAAAAAAGCAATATTAATATAAGTGGTCAATTAAGTACATTGAGAAAGTAATGCTTTTGCTATGATTGTTAATTTTATGAATATACATTTGCTAAGCGAAATTAAGTTCTTTGAAGATTAAATACAGTTTTGGCTATTATTAGTTAAAAGTAAAACTGTCAAACGTTAATGTACGACTCTTAGGGGGTATATCTTTTTAGAAATACCACTGTTTTAATGCAGACCCATAGGTGCAATTGCTAATTGGATAACCATACCAATCATGTTGGTCATGCAATTTGCTCGATTTTTAGGTTTCGGGGGAACTACCTAGATCAGCAGAACCAAGAAGTAATTAATATTCTCAACATCTATTGAGTCGTACAGTTTGACAGTATCATTTTTCTAACTTATTTGGTAGAAATGCGGAAAGATTTTAGGAAGCCTTATGATACGCCTTAAAAACAATATATTTTTTGAGAATTTATTGCTATATGTGCTCTTCTGCGTGCTTTATACTGGCACAATATTTTCCCAATCTCAAGTAACTTTCAGACAATTATCCGTAAAAGACGGAATGTCCCAGAACAGTGCAGTAAGTATTGCTCAGGACAGTACAGGATATCTTTGGATAGCTACTCAGGATGGTCTTAATAAATATGATGGAAGAGCGTTCAATATTTACCCTTTTAAATTTCTGGATATCACTAAAACGAAATACAGTAATTTGGGTAAAATATATCAAGATGAAATAGGAGGCCTTTGGACTATACCGATAGACAAAAAGCTGTATAAACTAAATCCCCAAGAAAATACATTTGAAATTTTCCCCGGCATAGAGGATGCTAGTGTAATATTTCAGGATAAAGACCTTGTTTATTGGATTGGCACATATTCCAATGGGCTATATCAGTTTAATCCCGAAATAGGTAGTCCGAAAAAAGTGCTTTCAGGGAAAGAAATCAACGGACCCATATATAACATTTCTGAGGCTCAAAAAGGGAACATTGTTTTGGCCACCAATGGATTTCTCATTGAATTCAATAAAAAATCACAGAGTTTTTCATATTTAAGTTTCAAGAATTACCATGGTGATAAAATAGATGAAAATTTTAGTGACATGGTCATTGATAGACAAGGAAAGCTGTGGATATCCACTTTCGGGGACGGTCTTTATTTTAGGGATGCATCGGAAATACTGCAACGGGTGTCAAATTCGACCTTTACCGATCCCCTTCCAGCCAACCTTAATATATTGGATATCCATCTGGATAAAAAGGGGAGATTATGGCTTGCCACATATGGCCGAGGATTATATATGTTGGATTTTGAGAAAAATTCAATTTCACATTTCAATGCAGATAAAAATAACCCAAGGGCCATTCATTACAATGATATTTTGTGTATTTACGAGGATAATTCCGGAACGCTTTGGTTTGGCACCGATGGGGGCGGTATTAGTTATTATGATGAATACCTGGAAAAGTTCAACTCTTTTACCAACAACCAGACTCCTGAGGGAATCAATATCGATGTTGTACGTTCGATCACTACAGACAATAAAGGTGCTGTCTGGATAGGGACTTCAGGCAAGGGCCTTACACAATATGAACCTGAAAACAATAGTTGGCAAACGTTTACGGTCGGTACGGCGGGTAAAAATGGCATTACTTCAAATAGAATAATGAGTTTATTGATTGATGGGGATGGCGATCTTTGGATAGGAACCCAAGAAGATGGTCTTATCCTTAGAAATACAAAAGGGGATTTTCATCAATTTAATGCAACCTCAAAAATACCACTCTCTGCCAATACAATATGGAACATTTTTAAAGATAGCAAAAACAATATTTGGCTGGGAACAAGGGAAAATGGCCTTGTACAATTTGACAAAAACAAGGGGGAAATCAACAAGTTTGTTTTCGACCCTCAAGAGATTAACGCACTCCCCAGTAATAATATTCGCGTAATTACTGAGGATACAAGTGGTAATTTGTGGATTGGCACAGAGGCAAATGGGGTTGCCCGGTATACCCCAACATCAAATACTTTTAAACGCTTTTATCAGGACAGCAGCAGCAATGCCTACATAAACAATAGCATTAAAGCTTTATATTTTTCGCCTAACGACATCCTATGGATCGGGACCAATGGAGGTGGATTGAACGCATTGGATAGTGCCGAGGAAACATTTTATCGGTACACAACGGATGACGGATTGGCCAACAACGTCATTTATGCCATTTTACCAGATGTTCAAGGTAATCTTTGGTTGAGTAGCAATAAAGGGATCACCAAATTTACACCCAACCAAAATAGGTCCACTGCACCGATGGTTGTGAATTACAGTAATTATGACGGCCTGGCTACTGAGTTCAATACCGGGGCATATCATATAGATAATGACGGCACATTATATTTTGGCGGATTGGATGGCTTTTATTGGTTTCGCCCAGAGGACATTCGAGAAAACCAGATATTGCCCAAAACATCGATTACCGATTTTGGGGTATTGGGAGAATCAGCCCCTATGGTTTCCGGCACACGATTAAAGCATAACCAAAATACGCTTTCTTTCAGTTTTTCGAGTTTACAATATGCATTGCCGGAAAAAAATGAATATCAATATCGATTGGTAAACCATGATGAGGATTGGGTTTATTCCGGGAATATCAATACGGTGCGCTATGCACAACTACCCCCCAATGATTATCTGTTTCAAGTAAAATCGAGCAACTATGATGGGGTTTGGAACGAGCAGCCAACCTCTTTTTCCTTTACGATCGCTCAACCTTGGTATTGGACTGTTTGGGCTAAAATGATATACATACTTTTAGCTTTAGGCTTGGTCTATGGGGTTATCCTCTATTTCAGATGGCGATGGAGAATGCAACTGAACCTGCGTCTAAAAGAAGACGAGACGAAAAAATTACAGGAACTCAATACTCTTAAATCAAAATTATACACCGATATTTCACACGAATTCCGAACCCCCTTGACTTTGATTTCGGGGCCCATAGAATCAAAATTGAGCGAAGGGGGATTGTCAAATTCCGATCTTACTAATTTTTCAATGATAAGGCGGAATACAAGTAGGATGCTTTCCCTGGTAGATCAATTGTTGGATTTGGCCAAGGTAGATGATGGCCAACTCAAATTAAAATTGAGACAAGGCAATTTAGGTTTGTTCCTCAAAAATATTTCAGCATCATTTGAATATCAGGCGGAATTAAGGAAAATACGATATGCCACTGAAGTAGGACCTATGGATGGGCTTTGGTATGACGAGGACGTTATTGAAAAAATAACGATGAACCTACTCTCGAATGCCATGAAGTATTGTCCTGAAAATGGCCATTGTTACTTTAGAGCCCAAAAGATGGGTCAAAAAGCATCCATTGTGGTCGGAAATTTGGTACATGATCTTGCTGATGTACCCCTGGAGAATTTGTTTTCCAGGTTTTATCAGCAAGATGAATTTTCGTCTGGCGCCGGGGTGGGCCTATCCCTGGTAAAAGAATTGGTGCAATTGTATGGAGGTGAAATCGATGTTGAACAAGTTGACGGGAACGAAATTGTCTTTAAGGTAAGTCTTCCTGTTAACAAGGATTTTTTCATAAGTCAGAATATCCCGGTTTTAGTAAACCTGCATTCTAAATTAGATGCTCCTGCTTCCGAAAATGGAGAGCTCCTAACCAATGACAATACTCCTTTAGAAAATGCTGACCTCCCGATCATCCTAATTGTGGAGGATAATGCCGATGTAAGGCAATTTATCGCCACAGAAATGGGTAAACACAATCAGATCTATACCGCAGAAAACGGCTTGCAGGGAATAGAAAAAGCTTTGGAACTGGTCCCTGACGTCATTATTTCCGATGTGCGGATGCCCTTATGTGACGGAATAGAACTTTGCAATACTTTAAAGAATGACGAGCGAACCAGTCATATCCCGATTGTTTTGTTGACCGCACATTTAGGAGAGGAAAATGAATTGGAAGGCCTTAGGTCCGGTGCCGACGATTTTATTACAAAACCCTTTAAGCTGCGAATTCTGGAAAAACGGATCGAAAACCTTATCAAAACCAGAAGGGCATTACGTAATCGGTATAGCCAGGAAATGGTTCTGCAGGCAAAGGATATTGCGATCACGCCCACCGATGAGGTTTTCTTGAACAGATTACAAAAAGCATTGGACGATAATTTATCGAACCCCCAATGCAATGCCGCCTTCTTTTGCAAGGAACTGGGCATGAGTCGCATGCAATTGCATCGGAAATTATTGGCTTTTACCGGTCTTAGCACCACCGCCTTCTTACGCTCGCAACGGTTAAAACAGGCCGCGCATATTTTAAGGACCTCGGACGCCACCGTCAACGAGGTGGCCTATACCGTAGGTTTCAACACACCTTCCTATTTTATCAAATGCTTTAAGGAAGCCTACAAAAAAACACCTTCGGAATACCTACTAACCACCGATAAATAGGGCTTCTCTCTTCCTGTTACATTTCTTGCACACTTCGTTACATATTTAGCATGCAATTGTCTTGCTCTGGGCTAGTTTTGGCTAAGAATCTTTGAAAAGGCTATAGGATGAAAACAACAACAACAATTTTGGTATTGCTGCTCCTGTTATTGGTCAGCCCCACAGCCATGGCCCAGGAGGGTGATATTTTGGGGGCCATTATGGAAGCGGCCGCGGCCCAGGAAAATGCAAATAATCAGGCGCAATCTGAAGCCAATAACGAAGCCCTATCTGAAGCTGCCGCCGCATGGCAGGAGGAATGGGAGAAAAAAAAGAACGAAAATGCCGAGCTTATGGATGCGCTGGACACCAAATACCTGAAATGCACAGCACTAATGGTTTTGTATGTTGAAGCATATTTGAAGCTAGTAAATGAGCATAAAATTGGCGATATTTCGATGTCAGCATGCGATGCGTATGGAATGCAGGCGTTGGCCATGGCAAGCTCTACCACCATTATGTATTGCCCGGAGGAGATGGCACAACTTAGCGACGAGGAATTGAAATCAATAGGCGATGATTTTTGGGCCGCCATTGACCAATTTACAGAGGTTAGTGACAACCCATGGATTGGTGACAAACGTCATCCAATTCTTATAAAGCTATATTATATTATAAGTAAATTTTTTGATGGGGTGGAACAACAGGATGCCGGGGACCTCTCCGTTTTTAGTGGCTCACCAGATACACCGGTCCATGTTATAAAATATATGATTGAATTTTTTAGACCGCGATATATCATTCCCCAAACCCTAAAAATCGGACAGGAAATGGAAGCTATGGGTTGCAGTGGCTAGAAATACCAAGAAATCATAACACCATGAAAAGACACAGAGAGACAATCACAAGCCTTTTTTTTAGCCTATTGCTGTTGAGCATTACCGTAGCCTGCAATATGGGCACAAATGAAAAAAATCATGAGCATTCTAAGAATAAAAGCGAAACCGATTTCAGCACCAGCGAGGATTCGGATGTCTATTTGGAAGCTGATGCATGGCGTAGCTGGGCGCCGCCCAAAGAACTCTCCGGTTATTCACTGGTTCGATTTGTTACCGACCCCTTTAAACTGCAAGAGCTCTATTCTACTTCTGCACGCTATGAAAAAGGTG
>Ga0316198_10001527_pt1 | contig 13645 bp, 13 predicted proteins | sample OudBieAanoxic_MG_FD_204935 | JGI IMG/M metagenome (GOLD analysis project Ga0316198, IMG submission 204935) | Coastal sediment microbial communities from Oude Bieten Haven, Netherlands - site A anoxic | ecosystem: Environmental > Aquatic > Marine > Coastal > Sediment | place: Netherlands...
AAAAAAAGAAAGTTAAACAACTCTCGACCTTGTGAGTTGAGGTTGTGTGAAGCTGTGCCGAACTGTGGAAAACACATGCTTTCCACAAAAGGCCACAGCCCATCCGCATGCCTTCCACAGGCGACATGCACAGGGTCAAACGAAATGTTCTCGAAAAGAAGTCAGAGTGGCATCAAAGTCGGGATTTGATTGGCGCATTTTCTGGACAGAGTCTACGGCGTACATGACGGTCGAGTGATGTTTGGAAAAAATCCGACCGATCTCTGGAAAGCTCAGTTCGAGGATGTCGCGGATGAGATACATCGAAACCTGTCTCGGGAGCGCTATCGAACGACGGTTGGAGCGACCCTTGAGATCGGCGACACGAACCCCGTAGTGTTGGGCGACGAAGCGGATGATGTCGGATGGTGATGTGGCGCGCTCATCTGGCAGGAGCTCAAAAAGAGCGAGGCGGACAACATCCACCGTGATCTTCGAACTCTTGAGCTGGGCGTACGCAATGGTTCGATTGAGGCACCCTTCGAGCTCTCGAACATTGTTTTGAACCCTGCGCGAAATAAATAAGACCACGTCTTCAGGAAGCTCGCGCCCAATGGCTCGCGCCTTCTCGCGCAGGATGGCACACCGCGTTTCGAGGTCTGGCGGTTGGATATCGGCAATCAGTCCCTGCAGAAAGCGGGAACGCAGGCGCTCCTCGAGGCCCGGAATGTCGGCCGGCCGAGCATCAGATGTGAAAACGACCTGTCGGCCGGTGGATTGGAGCGTATTAAAGGTGTGAAAGAATTCCTCCTGGGTTCGTTCCTTACCGGCGATGAACTGGATATCATCAAGCAGCAACATGTCGACGCTGCGAAAGGTCTGTCGAAACGCGTCCATCTGCTTGCGGCGGATGCAGTTGATGAGTTCGTTGACGAACTGTTCGGTCGTCATGTAGGCGACCGTAACTGCGGGAGAAATTTCGGAGAGCCGATTGGCTATGGCGTGCAGAAGGTGAGTTTTACCGAGCCCGGAGCCCCCATAGAGATATAGCGGGTTATAGGTCTTACCGGGCTGTTCCGCGACGGCTTCAGCCGCCGCGGCCGCAAACTGGTTCGAGGTGCCGACGATAAATCGATCAAACGTGAATCCCGGGTTGTACGGGTGTGTGGTGATGCCCGTCGCGGAGCCGTTCTCCCGAACAGGGGCCGAGACCGCAGAGTCCACCGCCGCATCCCATTTGATGAGGATCCGAAACTCTGGACCGAAGTGACTTCGCGCCACAGTCTCGATATCTCGTAGGAGGTGGTCGCGAACCCAATCGCCGACGATCGCGTTGTTGGTGGTCAATGTGAGGGCGCCCGGGTTCTTCTCGAGGACCGACAGTGGCGCAATCCAGGTTCGATACTCCTCGTCGCCCATCATCTGTCGGAGGTGAGGTTGCAGGTGCTCCCAGCGGTCCATCGTAGTACGCTAGCACAACTGGAGGCGACAAGCTGTCGCTGCCGACTATGCCCGGGAAGTCCCGGCCCCGGGGGGGTCCATCACATCGGTGGAGCCTCCAGCCGCGCTTGACACCCATGTCGAGCTACGATATCGTGACGCGCCCGATATTCGGGGAAAAGAGAGATCATGAAGAGAACGTTTCAACCCAACAACCGCAAGCGCAAGAAAACTCACGGGTTCCGGGTTCGAATGCGCACCCGGGGCGGCCGTAGTGTGCTCCGCGCGCGTCGCCGCAAGGGGCGCAAGCGGGTTGCTGTCTGAACGGCGCTTCCATTTCCCAGCAACGGCTCGGCTCAAACGAAGGGCCGATTTTCAAAGGGTTTACAGGGATGGCGTCCGATCTGTCGGGCGGCACGTGGTGGTTTTTCTCATGCCAGCGGCGACACACGAAGGAAGGTTCGGCGTGACGGCGTCACGTCGTGTCGGTGGTGCGGTTGTGCGCTCACGCTGCAAACGGCGGCTGCGGGAGCTTTACCGCCTCCATCGCCAGGAATTTGACGGTTTGCCCGCCGACACCGTGATCAATGCGCGAGGGAGCTGTGCGTCAGCGCCGTGGTCAGAGCTCGAGCGGGATTTCTTGGCATGTGTCCACCGAGCGCTGAAAATAGCCTCACAAGAATCGCGCCCGGGATAGGGCGCGGGGAAGACGACGAGCGGATGGAGAAAAGATTACTTCTGGCATTTGTGTTGTCGGCGGCGATTCTCCTCGCCTGGTCTGTGATATTTCCGCCACCACAGCGGCCGGCGGTGCCGGAGCCGACACCGGTGGCAGAAACGCAAAAACCGCCCGAGAGGCGGGACAAAACGGCAGAGTCGTCGGCATCTTCTGAGGATTTCACGACGGCGGAGTCGGCCGGGCCGATCGGACCGCCGGAGGAGTTGGCAGAGGCGACCGCCGAGGAACACGTTGACCTGGCAAACGCCGTCATGGATGTGGTGATTTCGAATCGGGGAGCGGCAGTTACCTCGTACCGCCTCTTTGGCTACGATGGTGATGACGGCCAGCCGCTGGATCTGGTACAGACGGTTCCGCTCGACAGTGTCGCGAGACCGCTCCAGCTGATCACGGCAGATGGACCGGAGGAGGCGCTCTATCTCATCGAACGCATCGTTGACGGAGCCATCTTTCGATGGTCCGACGGCCGCGGCAACCAGGTAGAGAAGCGGGTTGCCCTGAGCGGAGAAGGCTACGGGCTCGATGTCGAGATCCGTGCCGTGGGTGTCCCCGCGGCGTCGCGGGTGAGCGTAGGCACCGGGATGCGGGATCTTGCAGAGGTCGAGCAGAACAGCCGCCTTGCCCTCTGGGGCGAGGGTGTCGTCATGGCGGATGGCGAGGTCAAGCGGCTGAAGCGGCGGAAGGTGAAGGAACGGCAAATCTTAGCGCCAATGAGCGTTGCCTTTGCCGGCTTCGAGGATGCGTATTTTTTGAACCTCTTACGGCCATCGGACGGAGTCGAAGAGGTGTGGGTAGAGCCGCTGGAGTTTTCGATCGGCGAAGAGGAGACGCAGAAAGTTCTGCGGATCTCGGCGGCCCTGAGCCGCGGGCAGTTCCGCGGCCAGCTGCTTGGCGCGCCCAAGGAGTATGATCTCCTGCAGGAGATCGACCACGGCGTCGAGAAGACCCTCGATTTCGGTCTTTTCAGCCCGATCTCGGTCTTCTTCCTGAAGGCCCTGCGCTGGATCTACGGACATGTCGGTAACTACGGCGTAGCCATCATCCTGCTGACCCTCGGCATCCGAATTCTGCTCTTCCCGCTCATGCACACATCGACCGTGTCGATGCGGAAGATGGCCAAGGTGCAACCCAAGGTCAAGGAAATTCAGGCGAAGCACAAAAAAAAGAAGAGCGACCCGCAGGCCCGCGCGAAGATGAATCAGGAGATGATGGCCCTCTATAAGGAAGAGGGGGTCAATCCAATGGCCGGGTGTTTGCCGCTGCTGGTTCAACTCCCTCTTTTGTGGGCCCTTTACAAGCTGTTTCTGAGCGCCATCGAGCTGCGCCACGCGCCGTTCATCTGGTGGATTACCGATCTTTCTGCGAAGGACCCGCTGTATGTGACACCGGTTCTCATGACGGCTACGATGTGGCTCCAACAACGTCTCGCCCCGCAAGCCGGCGATCCCCAACAACAGCGATTGATGCGAATGATGCCGCTGATCTTCGGTATCATGTTTCTCCAGTTTCCGTCAGGCCTCGTGCTGTATTGGCTTGCCAACAATGTGATCACGATCATCCAGCAGGAGATCACCCTCCACATTGTCGGCGAACGCAGATTGGGCAGTGGCCGCGGAAAGAAAAAGGCAGGGAAGGGCGGCAAGGCATGAGCAGACGCAAGAGCTTTCAGGGGGCCTCTCTCGACGAAGCCTTGAGCGCCGCATGCGGCGGCCTCAGCTCACGGCTCGAAGAACTCCACTACGACGTCCTAGATGGCGAGGGGACCGCGGTTGTTGTGGAGGCCGAGGTTGACCCCGTCGCGGTCCTCGGGCTCTTTCTATCAGAGTCTTTCCGCGCCGGCGATCTCGATATTACGGCCCACCTGGCCGACCACGAGGAGGCCCTGGCAGGCGAGCTCCAGGGCGGGGACCTCCATCTCTTGACCGCCTCGGGGGGGCGCGGTCTCGATGCTCTCCAGTATCTCTGTAACCGGGTTCTGAATCGGCGCCTTTCGGATCACCGTCCTGTGCATCTCGACTGCGACGGCTTCAAGGAACGTCGAGCTCACAAACTTCAGGAGCGTGCAGAGGCGGCGGCGGATGAGGCCCTTCGCCGGGGCGCTCCGGTGACGCTCGGCCCGCTGACTCCAGCCGCAAGACGCGAAATCCACCTCGCGCTCGCCGACGATCCCGGGGTCGAGACGGACTCCGATGGTGAAGGCTTCCTCAAGCGGATTGTCATCCGACCTCGCCGGCGGCGCTGACACCATCGTCGCGCGGGCGACGCCGGCGGGCCGCGGGGCGCTGGCGCTGATCCGCGTCAGCGGCGCGCTGACTTCGGCTTGCGCGGCACAGGTCTGCCCGGACATCAAGTTTGATGTCGGCTGGAAAGCGAGCCTGGCCACCCTTCACGGTGCTGGGGGCGAGTCTCTCGAGCGCGCGGTCGTGACATCTTTTCCTGGACCGCGCTCGTTCACCGGAGAGGACATGCTGGAGGTCACGGTTCACGGCTCTCCATTTTTGGTCGAGGCCGTTATTGAGGCGTTTGTCGCCGCGGGGGCGCGGCCAGCCGGAGCCGGAGAGTTCACACGCCGAGCCGTCGCCAACGGCAAGATGGATCTGGTTCAGGCCGAGGCGATCCGCGATCTGGTTGCGGCGGACACGGCCTGGCAACATCGGAACGCACGGCAACAGCTTGCGGGGGCGCTCTCCGAGCAGTTCAAGGGGCTGCGCGCAGCTCTTGTCAAGCTTCTAGCAATCGTCGAGACCTCCCTTGACTACGAGGCCCAGGACGTCGCGGTTCCTATCGGCGAGGTAGAGGCCCAATGGGAAGAATGTCGCAGCCAGGTGGCGGCCCTGTTGGCGACCGCCGGCGCCGGCGAGCGCCTGAGGGAAGGACTGCGACTCGTGATACTTGGCCCCCCAAACTCCGGCAAGTCTACCCTTTTCAATTACTTGGCCGGAGCAGAAAGGGCCATCGTCTCTCCCCACCCGGGAACCACACGTGACCTCGTTGAGGCGGAAATCGACCTTGGCGGCGTGCGAATTGTGGTGCAGGACACCGCCGGCTTGCGCGCCAGCGGCGACGAGATCGAAGCAGAGGCGCATCGCCGCGCACAGGCGGCCGCGGCGGCCGCCGACCTTGCGGTGGTGCTCTGGGCGATAGATGCCGAAAACGACGCTGAACCCACGGCCGCGGCAGAAACCCTGCCGACGCTTCGGGTTCGCTCGAAAGTTGATCTGGCTCCAGGGAACAAAATTGCCGAAGGATGGCTTGGCATTTCCTGTCACAGCGGAGAGGGCCTCGAGGATTTCCGATGCGAGCTTTTGCGTCGGGTCTTGGGTGGGGTGCCAGACCTTGGGGGTGCGGTGGCCATTGCAGCGCGGCATCGTCGCACCCTGGAGGAGGCGAGCTCAGAACTCGAGGCCTGCGATTTCCAATGTCCGGAGACAGCGGCCGAAAATGTTCGCTGGGCCGTTCGCGCGGTCGACGAGCTGATTGGAGAAATCTCAACCGAGGAAGTGCTGGACGAGATCTACGGCTCGTTCTGCATCGGGAAATAGGGATGACGAGGGTGGATGTCGTGATTGTGGGCGCCGGCCATGCGGGCTGTGAGGCGGCCGCCGCAGCCGCCCGCATGGGAGTGTCGGTGGCGGTCGTGACCCTTGATCGTCGAACGGTCGCTCAAATGCCGTGCAATCCGGCAATCGGAGGCATCGGCAAGGGCCACCTCGTAGCCGAGATCGATGCCCTTGGTGGCCTTCAAGGCTGGGCCGCCGACCGCGCTGGGATCCAATTCAAGACGCTCAATCGGTCGCGGGGCCCGGCGGTGAGGGGCCCGCGTGCGCAGTGTGACAAGGCCGCCTATCAACAGAGCATTCGGCGGGTTGTCGAAAGGTTGGGTGGCGTGACGCTGATCGAAGCCGAGGCGGTGGAGTTGATGACTGGGGCGGGATGCGCATCTGGAGTCATCCTTCAGGGTGGGCGGCGTATCGAAGCGGGTGCGGTCATCCTCACAACCGGCACGTTTCTCGGTGGCCTGCTGCACACCGGAGAGGAGCGGCGACCCGGAGGCCGCCACGGCGAACGCCCGAGCACCACCCTCGGAAAGGCGCTTGCGGATACGGGGCTCGAACTGCGGAGGTTCAAGACCGGCACTCCGCCAAGATTGGGTCGCGAGAGCATCGATTTTGACCAACTCGAGGTGCAGCATGGCGACCCCGAGCCGCAGCCGTTCTCCTGGCGCACCCGGACCGTGCGCAACCGCTGTGTTTGTTGGGTCACCCGAACACCCCCCGACGTCCAAACCATCATTCGCGACAACCTCGACCGTTCGCCGCTGCTATCCGGTGCGATAGCGGGCATCGGTCCACGTTACTGCCCCTCGATCGAAGACAAGGTTGTCCGCTTTCCTCACCACCAACAACACACCGTGTTTCTCGAACCCGAAGGGCTGGAATCAAAAAGCATCTATGTCAACGGTCTCTCCACCAGCCTGCCCCAGGATGTCCAGCGGGCGGTGGTGCACAGGGTGCCGGGCCTCGAGAGGGCGGAATTCCTGCGCTACGGGTATGCCGTCGAGTACGATGTTGTGGCGCCGCTTCAGGTGGGAATCAACCTCGAGTGCTCGTCGATTCCGGGGCTTTTCTTCGCCGGACAGCTTCTTGGCACCTCGGGCTACGAGGAGGCCGCGGGGCTCGGCCTCCTTGCGGGCATCAATGCCGTCGAGGCTCTACGCGGCGAGGCCCCGTTCATTCCGGCGCGCGAGGACGCCTATCTCGGGGTTTTGGTTGATGACGTCTGTGGCCGCGACCATCGCGAGCCTTACCGAATGTTCACTTCGCGGGCCGAGCACCGATTGTTGCTTGGCGTCGATACGGCGCGAGAGCGAATGATGGAGCATGGCCGACGCCTTGGGCTGATTCGAGAGTCGGCGTTTCACGTGGAACAGGCACGATGGCACAGACGGCGCGTCGCAGTGGCCGCGCTCGAGGAGGCCCGTCTGACGCCGACTGTTGCTACCCGCGAAGAGGTTTTAGAAAAGGCCGGGATCGAACTCTCGGCACCGACAACCTGGGCCAAAATACTTCGCCGCCAAGATGTCGATGCCGAAAGCGTGGCGGGCGCGCTATCGGACCTGTCCGGCCTCGACGACGAGGACCGCAGGATTGTAATTGCCCGCCTGCGCTATGACGGATATTTGGCACGGCAGGAGCGAGAGCGCGAGCGGTTGCACCGGCTGCGTCACGTCGAGATTCCACCGGATCTCGATACGGCGGCTATTCCTGGGCTTTCTCGCGAGGTCGTGGAGGCCCTCGGTCGGGAGCGGCCCCAGACCCTGGCGGATGCGGAGCAGGTGCCGGGGATGACTCCGGCGGCGCTGGCGCTTCTCGCCGGCCGCCTGGCCCGCCACGGAGGTCTCCGGTGATTTGTGAGGCTGGTTTTCCGGGTCTTCTTGCTGCCCACGCGCGGGGAGCCGCTCTGCAGCGGCTCGTTGGCTTTGCGGAGCTGCTTGAGCGCTGGTCCGAACGACACAATTTGGTGTGCTTTTCGAGCCGCGAGGAGCTCGTGGAGCGCCACATTCTCGATTCGCTGGCTGCGGCCCCGCTTCTTCGGGGCAGCGGCCGCTTGCTCGATGTCGGGAGCGGAGCGGGGCTGCCGGGCGTTCCCCTTCTGGCGGTGCGGCCGCTGTGGAGCGGTGTGTTGCTCGAACCGCGCCAGAAACGGTGGGCATTTCTCCGGACCACCGTTCGCGAACTGCAACTCGAGGCGGAGGTTGCTTGTTCGCGGTACCAGGATCTTGGCGAGAGCCTGCCCTTTGATCTCATCACAGTCCGCGCTTTAGGCGACCATGGGTCCATTCTCGAGTGGGCGCGTGGCCGGTTGGCTGACCAGGGAGAGGTCGTAATATGGACCACGGTCGACGGTGCGGCCTCGCTCGAAGCAGTTGCGGGGTGGCGTGTGTTAAGCTCGCGACTACCCGGCCTCGATTGCGGCCGGCTGACTCGGCTGCAACCATGTTTCACGTGAAACCACGACAGTTTCTATTTTTTGGCGGAGGTCTCCCATGCCGCGTTTTCCCCCCGGCTTTCGCGGAGGCTGAGCTTCTGCCATTTGTTGCGGCAGACATCGTGTGGCGGCGAAGGTTGTCGAAATGAAGGCGCGAGTCGTGGCTGTGGCCAATCAAAAGGGCGGGGTGGGGAAAACCACCACCGCCATCAGTCTCGGGGCGACCCTCGCGGCATATGAGAGGCAGACGCTGTTGGTCGATCTCGATCCGCAGTCCAACTGCAGTTCCGGGTTGGGTTTTCGAGACAATGGCGAACAGCCAACGTCCTACGACCTGGTGCTTGGTGATGCGACGGTCGCAATGGCCGCCCGGCCGTCCGAGTTTCCGCACCTCGCCCTGGTCCCGGCGACGCCACACCTCGCCGGGGCGGAGATTGACCTGGTCGGCATGGTTGGCCGGGAGTACCGCCTTCGTGATGCGCTCGCAGGCGACGCGACGGGTCAATATGACTTTGTTTTCGTCGATTGTCCGCCCTCGCTCGGCCTTTTGACCCTCAATGCTCTTGCCGCCGCTGACGGGCTTCTCGTTCCCATCCAGTGCGAGTACTTCGCGATGGAGGGGGTTTCGATGCTGATGTCGACGGTCGATGAGGTGCGGCGATTCCTCAATCCAGGGCTGACCATCGACGGCATACTCCTCACGATGTATGACGAACGCACCAACCTCGCGCAGCAAGTGGCGGACGAGGTGCGCGGCGTCTTTGGCGATTTGGTTTTCGAGACACTGGTGCCTCGCAACGTGCGGTTGGCGGAAGCGCCGTCCTTTGGCCGGCCGATCCACGCCTATGACTTGCGGAGTCGCGGCTCACAGGCCTATCTGGAACTCGGCCGCGAATACCTGCTCCGAAGGGAGACCGCTCATGTCCGCTAAAAAGGCGCTTGGCCGGGGCCTCAAGGCGCTCATTCCCGACACCCCGCGCGCCCGGGCGGGATTTGCAGAAATACCGATCGATCGCCTTCGCCCAAATCCTCACCAGCCGCGCTACCACTTCGACCCGGAGGCGCTCGAAGAGTTGGCGGCCTCGATAAGGCAGCACGGAATACTACAGCCTTTGTTGGTGAGCGAAGATTCCCCGGATCGCTACCTCCTGATCACCGGCGAGAGACGCTGGCGCGCCGCCCGACTGGCCGGCCTGGCGACAGTCCCGGCGGTGATTCGCGAGCGTGTCGAGGGAGGGCAACAGCTCGAGTTGGCGCTGGTCGAGAACTTGCAGCGGCGGGACCTGACGCCGCTCGAGGAAAGTCGTGCCTTTGAACAGCTGCGAGCGGGTCTCGGTCTCTCTCAACAGGAGATCGCGGACCGGGTTGGGATGGACCGCAGCACCGTTGCGAACTCGTTGCGTTTGTTGCAGTTACCGGCAGAGGTCCAAGAGATGGTGGAGCGGGGTGATCTCTCGGCAGGTCACGGACGAGCATTGCTCGCCTTCAGCGGCGACGCGGAGCGCTGCGAGTGGGCTCGTCGGGCAACGGCGACGGGGATGTCAGTCCGCGCGCTTGAAAGGGCTGCTGGCGAAGCGCGAGATGATGCGAAAATCGGGAATCCGGGGAAGGCAAGCGGGCGACCGAAGGCTCGAGATCCCAACCTGCGAGCGGCAGAGGAGAAATTGGCGTTGCACCTTGGCGCGGCGGTTGAAATCAGACCGCGCCGTCGCGGAGGCACGATAGTCATTGCGTGCAACGAACACGACGAGTTGATGCGAGTGTTTGAACTCTTGATGGGGGGTAAGTGATGGCCCGAGGAGCAGAATCGCTCAACGGTTTCGTCGATTCAGGGTGCACGATCCGTGGTGAGCTCGAGTTTTCCAGCTATTTTCGCGTCGATGGGCGGGTTGAGGGGACCGTGCGTTCGCGGTCCGAACTCGTCGTCGGTGAAGGTGGTGTCGTCGAAGGGGAGGTCGAGGTCGCGCGCTGCATCGTCGGCGGCGAGGTCCACGGCACGATCCGCGCCGCTGAGCAGGTTCTGCTCCATGCTGGCGCCAAGGTCTGGGCAGACATCCACACCCCCGCCCTGGTGATGGAGGACGGGGCCTTTCTCGAAGGCTCGGTGACGATGGATTCACAGGAAGTGAAAAAAAACACAAACAAAGCACCATCGGCATCTTGACCGTGGTCTGAGGATTTGTTAGCTTGAACCGCCTCGTGCTGAGCACGCGCTGAGCATGGGAGCGGATCGAGCCGGGAGCGGCCGATGTCCCCACCAGATTTATCGTTGATCCTTATCATGGTCTGCTTCTGGGCGACCCTGTGGATCGTTCACCGCTTTCTGATCCGCCCTGTGGGTACGGTCATGGGCGAACGCAGCCGCCGTATTGATGACGCTCAACAGGAATGGTCGGCAAAAAACGAGGAATATTTGGCGGCCGTTTCACGCGTTGAAGAAGAGGTTTCTTCCGCCGCGAGGGAGGCGGGCAGGATTCGCGCCGATGCCCGCCAGCATGCGATGGACGCGCGGCAATCGGCGCTCGACCAGGTTCGAGCGCGAGCCGATGAGCGCCTTTTGGCGGTCCTCGACACCCTTGAAAAGGACGCCGAAAATGCACGTTCAGATCTCAGGAGTCGAGCCGAGGGTCTCGCCCGTTTGCTCGCGAGCCGTCTGCTGGGGCGGGAGCTCGCATGATGAAGACGATCGTCGGATGGGCGCTTGTCTTCATCGTCGCGTTGGTATTCGCGCTTTTGGTTGATAAAGGCGTCAAACACGCCGGGATCCCCGACTATATCTGGCTTTCCCTCAACCTCACCCTCTTCCTTTACATCCTTCAACGATACGTTGGCCGCCCAATGGGGGCGTTTCTCGAAGCGCGCCGCGAGGGCATCGCCGAAGAGCTGCAGAATGCGCGCCGCCAACTGGAAGAGGCCGACCGCCTGCAGGTCGAGGTTTCGAAGCGCCTCGCGGATGTCGAAGACGAAGTTGCGGAAATCAAAGAGCGCGCGGCCGCGGATGGCGATGCGGAGGCCGGAAGAATTTCGGAGCAAGCAAAAATCGACGAAGAGCGATTCCTGCGCCGTGTCGACGAGGAAATTTCCCGCCGTGAGGCCGAGACCCGCGCACAGCTCGCTCAGGACACAGCGGATCTGACCGCGCAACTCGCCCGCGACCTCCTCGATCGGGAAATAACGGAAGAGGACCGCCGCCGGGTGTTTGACCGCAGTCTCGATGCCATGACGTCTCTCAAGGGCAAGGAGTAGAGATGGGCCGATTCCGAGCGGTTCCGTACGCAAAGGCCCTGTTGGCCGTCGTTCAGAAAGAGGCGCCGGCGCGCGCCGAAGAGATCGCCGACGAGCTCGACGGTGTGGCCGCGGCAATGAAAGCGGTGCCGGAATTCCACAAGGTTCTGGTGACGCCGATGGTTTCGGTCGACGTCAAGACAAAGATCCTCGATGCTGTCCTCGACGCACTCGAGATCGGTGAACCGACTCGGCGCTTTCTCCATGTGGTCCAACGCCACTATCGAATGCAGCACATGGACGACATAGCCGCCACGTATCGAGAACTCGTAGATCAAAGCCTCGGCCGCGTCCGCGCCCAGGTCGAAACAACCAGAGAACTCGAGGAGAGCGATCGGCGCCGGCTTGTCGAGGCGATTTCAGCCTTTGAGGGCGCCACCGTGGTGGCCGATTTTGAAGCCAACCGGGAACTGCTCGGAGGCTTCAAACTGCAGGTTGGTTCGCGGGTCTTTGACGGCTCGCTGGCTGGAGAACTGGATCGCTTGAGCAAAGAGATCGAGATCGAACAGGGGTAAAACATGCAGATCAAAGCCGCCGAGATAGCGGATATCATCCGCCGCGAAATCGAGGGATTCGAAACCTCCATCGACATGTCCGAGGTCGGAACCGTGATCTCGGTCGGTGATGGCATCGCCCGCATATATGGCCTCGACGGCGCGATGGCGGGCGAGCTCATCGAATTGCCGCACGATGTTTTCGGCCTCGCCCTCAACCTTGAGGACGACAACGTTGGCTGCGTTCTCATGGGTGAGGTCCACCTCGTCCAGGAGGGCGATGAGGCCAAGCGCACCAAGCGCATCCTCAACATTCCGGTGGGACAGGGCCTCGTTGGCAGAGTGGTCGATCCACTTGGCCGCCCGCTCGATGGCAAGGGCCCGGTCGACTCGACGGAGCGCTATCCGCTCGAGCGTACAGCCCCCGGCGTCGTCGCCCGCCAGGGCGTGAAAGAACCGATGCAGACGGGCATTATGGCCATCGACGCCATGATTCCGATTGGCCGAGGCCAGCGCGAGCTCATCATCGGCGACCGTCAGACCGGAAAGACCGCGGTGATCCTCGACTCGATCATCAATCAGAAGGGCACCGGCAACATCTGCATCTACGTCGCCATCGGCCAGAAGGCATCGACCGTCGCCCAGGTGATTGCCACCCTCGAGAAAAACGGCGCTATGGAACATACGATCATCGTGTCGGCGACCGCGTCCGAGCCGGCACCACTCCAGTATCTGGCGCCGTATGCTGGAGCCGCGCTCGGCGAGTACTTTTTGTACAACGGTGGGCACGCGATCTGCTTCTACGACGATTTGACCAAGCACGCGCAGGCATATCGCGAGATCTCGCTCCTCCTGCGGCGTCCCCCCGGCCGCGAGGCGTATCCCGGCGACGTTTTCTATCTCCATTCGCGGCTGCTCGAGCGCGCCGCCAAGCTCAACGATGAACTCGGCGGGGGCAGTCTGACCGCCTTGCCGGTGATCGAAACCCAGATGGGTGATCTCTCCGCATACATTCCGACCAACGTCATCTCGATCACCGACGGCCAGATCTTCCTCGAGTCGGACCTTTTCTTTGCCGGCCAGCGGCCGGCTGTCAATGTCGGTCTGTCGGTCAGCCGGGTCGGTGGCAACGCCCAGATCAAGGCGATGAAATCGATTGCAGGCTCGCTGCGCCTCAATCTCGCCCAGTATCGTGAACTGGCCGCCTTTGCCCAGTTCGGTTCCGATCTCGACAAAGCCACGCAGCGGCAGTTGGCCCGTGGTGAGCGCTTGATGGAGCTCCTCAAACAGGGACAGTACCAACCGGTCCCGGTGGATCTGCAAATCGTTTCGATCTTTGGCGGAACCAATGGCCTTTTCGATGGTCTCAAAGTCTCCGCCGTCGGCGCCATCCAGCCCAGCCTCCGCCGCTACGTCCAGGACAACGGCGCCGAAACCCTCGAGAGGATCACGACCACAGGCGTCCTCGATGAACAGACCGAGGAGGAGCTGTCGAAGTTGATTACGGCGGGCGTGGATCTCTTCGTCAAGGAACATCCGGAGGCCGCTCTTGCCTAATACCAGGGACCTTGTCCGTCGGATCCAATCCGTCAAGGGCACGCAGCAGATCACCAAGGCCATGAAGATGGTCGCGGCTGCAAAATTGCGCCGAGCCCAGGAAGCCATCTCGGAAGCGAGGCCCTGGGCGGAAACGCTTTCGCATGTTCTCGCTAACGTTGCT
>Ga0316198_10001529_pt1 | contig 13639 bp, 13 predicted proteins | sample OudBieAanoxic_MG_FD_204935 | JGI IMG/M metagenome (GOLD analysis project Ga0316198, IMG submission 204935) | Coastal sediment microbial communities from Oude Bieten Haven, Netherlands - site A anoxic | ecosystem: Environmental > Aquatic > Marine > Coastal > Sediment | place: Netherlands...
CACGGTTGATCCTGAACCACTGCAAGGAGATGATCGGCATGGCAGAATCGATACGCCCACTATCCAGCCAGTCAAAAGCCTGCTGGCTGCTGACGACATGGACCCGTATATCCTCGCCCTCTTCGTCCAGGCCATGAATGCCGCCGACTTTGGAACTGTCAGTACGCGCAAAAAATAAAGACACACGTTCATTAGAACCACCCGGGCTGGAGTAACACTTGTGCATCGGCTCGACATCACACAGCAGGCACCCTGCCTCTTCGAGCGCCTCACGATGCACGACCTGCTCTGCCGATTCCCCGCGCTCCCGGTAACCGGCGATCACTTCGATGAGCCATGGGCCTTCACTGTCTCCACCGGCACCTATCCTGAACTGCTCTACCAGAACCACCTCATCGCGAACCGGATCATAAGGCAGGACAGCAACAGCATGTCCCCTGTCTATTATCTCGCGAACCAGAACGGGGCTTTTGCCACCGGCGAACAGGTCATGCTGCAGCTCTACTTCAGTCAGTTTGAAGAAACCCTTATAGCGTATATTTTTCTTGATGATCGACCATTTCATATTGGCAGGCATCTTGCACAATATTTACAAAATTAACAAACGGTTAGCCATCACTATCGGGAGAATGCAAAAGTGATTTTCGATAACTTCACAATTATATCTATAATAACAGTAGTTTGTATAATGTTCTTAATACTAATTCTAGCTGATTGCTGCAGTTTAAGGAAAGGCCTCCTGAAACTGTTCAGCAATAACTGAGGGCCAGATAAGTGCATCAGGAACCCTGTATGCATCGTAACGGTGCCTGCATGCAAAGACACGGCGGGCTGAAAAACACTCTGGCGCACTATGCCGTTTCTTTTACAGCTGGCTCACCATAATAGAGTGCCGTTGAAACTTCCTTGCCTTCAAAATAGGAGGATGTCAGTTCCGCATTGATATCGATAAATGCGAGTTGCAACTGATTGATATAGTCGTTCAGGCTTTCTTTGACTATTTTTTCGACCTTCGCATTTCTCACCATACGTTGCGCTTTCACCAGTGCATACTGTGGTGCTTCATTCAATGGCAGGTTGCGCAGGCACAATTCCACCTGGTTCAGACAATGACTGATAGCACGAGGAAAGTACCTGTCCTGTAACAGGTAACGCAGTACTTCGACACCGCGAACACGCACATGAACGTAACGCCTGTACATCTGGTAACCGGCCAGTGAGTCGAGTACGCTCTTCCACTGGATATCATCGAACGGTTTAAGCTCTTCATCATTCTTTGGCAACAGGTTTTCTGCGCGCACATCGATGACACGGGTGGTCATATCTGCACGTTCGATATTTCTGCCCATGCGGACAAACTCGTAGATCTGGTCATGACTCATCGAGGCGGATAACTTGCCGGAAATCAGGTGACAGGAATCGATCACGTGACGCAGGAAGTCATAACGGCTACGCCGGGTCAGAACGGCCGACTTGTTGTCCCTGGCGTAGTTATACAGATCGTTCAGCGTCTCCCAGACGGCTCTCGGGAAGATCGCTCTCGAGGTTCGCAAGTTCTCGCGTGCATGGGTGATAGAGTTGAGCATGCAACTCGGATTTTTTGAATCCATGATGAGAAAACTCATCACATTGCGTTCCGTCGCTTCTTTATGATTCTCGTAGAATTTTTCCGGTATCCCGGTGATAGAGATGATCGGCTCCCAGCCCAGGGTCGAGTTACGCGGCATATCCAGCAGCAGGTTGTTATTCACCAGCAGGATCCGCGCCGTATTCTCCACACGCTCGACATAACGAGCAAACCAGTAAACACGTTCAGCAACACTTGATAACAACATGATCACTTACCTCCGGTTTCGACGATCCAGGTATCTTTACTGCCACCACCCTGTGATGAGTTAACGACGAGAGAACCTTTCTTCAATGCCACCCGGGTCAGTCCGCCGCGAGTCACATGCTGGCTCTCTCCAGACAGTATGAATGGACGCAGGTCGACATGCCTGGGCTCGACATTACCATCACATAGGGTAGGAACCGTAGAAAGGGACAATGTCGGCTGTGCGATATAGTTACGCGGGTCTTTCTTGATCAGTCCGACAAATTCTTTATGTGTTTTCTTACTGGCCGCAGGACCAACCATCATGCCATAACCACCTGATTCATTAGCCGGTTTCACCACCATGTTCTCGATATTGGATATCACGTAGTCACGCTGCTTGTCATCCATACAGAGATAAGTGGGAACATTAGGCAGTATCGGTTCCTGGTCGAGGTAGTAGCGGATCATCTCGGGCACATAGGCATACACCACCTTGTCATCGGCAACACCGGCACCCGGAGCATTGGCGATAGCAACATTTCCCTTGCTCCATGCACGCATGATGCCGGGCACCCCCAGTTTCGAATCTGGATTGAATACTTCAGGATCCATAAACAGGTCATCGACCCGGCGATAGATCACGTCGACCCGCTCGCGGCCATTGATGGTACGCATATAGACGCAGTCATCTTCACCAACAAACAGATCGCTACCGCTGACCAGCTCCACACCCATCTGCTGCGCGAGGTAGGAATGTTCGAAATACGCCGAGTTATATATCCCCGGGGTGAGTACGACGATGGTCGGAAAATCAGCTGGCCGCGGTGACAAGGAAGCAAGCATGTCGAACAGCCGTGTCGAATAACCATCGATCGGCAGGATACTGCAGTCTTCGAATAACTCCGGGAAAACACGCTTCATCACGAGACGGTTCTCCAGCATATAGGATACGCCGGAAGGTACCCTGAGATTATCTTCGAGCACGTACATCGTGCCCTTGTCATCGCGCACCAGGTCACTGCCGCAGATATGCGCCCACACGCCATGCACCGGTTTTATACCCATACACTGCTCACGGAAGTTAACCGATTGCGCCAGCACTTGTTTCGGGAAGATACCGTCCTTGATGATCTGCTGTTTACCGTAAAGATCACCGATGAACATATTGAGCGCCTGCACGCGTTGTTTTAGACCGGCATCTGTCTGATGCCATTCGCGGGCGGGTATGATGCGTGGGATGATATCAAATGGCCAGACACGGTCGATACCACCCTCACCCTCTTCGTTATAAACGGTGAACGTGATACCCATGACACGCATCGCCAGTTCAGCGGCATCGCGACGTTCACTTAGATCTTCATCACTTAAGCGCCGCATGTATTGCACTATCTTTCCGGCACCAGCCCTTGCCCTGCCGCCGGGGGTAATCAGTTCATCAAAAGTTTCCTTACTTGAATAGTTATCCCAGCTGATGCTCATATTTTTAGACGCCGTTGTCGTAGTCGGGCTGTCGACACAGCCATAGTAAGATGTCGATTGTTGACATTAATGAGTTTATAAAAGCAAGGTACGTGCCAAGATGGAGCCAGCCTTAAAAGCCCGTTAAACATGTATCAGCTTTGTTTTCCGATCGCCATGTTAATCACCTCTGCACCAAAATAGGAACTTCCGCTGCACTACCTGTTTAATAATGGTGCAAACCCATGACTGAGCGATGAGATGCTTTGCTGAGAATCACTTATAAACATAAGTAGATTAAGGCTTTTTCATGATTTAGACGAAAAACATAGAGCTGGCGTGGTAATTGCTTTGTCATTATCAATAACAACTATTAATCGACTGACAAATACCAATAAGAAATGACCAACTCACTATCTTTCGCCCGCCAGGGGGACAAAACTAATTCGGCCTTTTTTGAAGAATACCTGGTCCGGCTACTCGAAGAGCGCGATGCCAGCGGACTGACCGACATGGTACACGAGATCGACGCAATAATGATCACCGTCGATCCCGGACATTCGATACGTTACATCGGCGAACTCGCGCTGATGACACCGTATCATTACCTGGTAACACTGGAGAGTGAGGACCACTGGACACATATTTTACGTGTCGATATGAACTCACCGGATATCCTGCTGCGCGAGGTCAAAGACCCCACCATCAAGGGTATCTTCCGCAGCCTCAACGAAGTTTATCCGATCGGTATGCGTAAACCGAACAGCCGTTACATGGGTGAAGTCCTCCGCGTGACCAACCTGCATGATGTGGTCGAATGCCAGAAAGCTCGCGAGTTTCGTTTCTTTTCCCAGGACCAGATACGCAAGCTGCAACTACCGGGCAATATGGCGGTGAGCAAACCTTCTCCTTACACCCATAACATCGTGGCATATATGGAACGGCCGATGGAGCAGCTTCGTACCTATGCTCTGGGCGTCAGCGCTATTCGGAATGATGTTCAGGACGTGTACCTGGCAGCGAAAGCGAAACAGGAAGAACTCGAGATCAATGATCTGATCATGCCGATCGACCACCTGGCTACCCGTGTCTACAGCCAGAACCGTGAAGTCGCCCTGCTCGAGTGGCTGTCACTGTCCAGTTACTACTACTGGGGGTCTTATGACATCCAGAACCAGAACTCTTCGACAAACGTCACCAAGAGCACGCATTATTCCAGCGAGATGTTCAGTCCGGCGAAAGTTTTCACCGCGAACAATACACCGTACTTCGTCAATCACCTGGAGAAACTACCTTCACCGACAGAGACCTTCGTACGCAACTATGGCCCGCGACTGCATCACATCGCGCTTGCGGTATGCGATGGTGATCGCCATGAGATGGAAAACATCGACTTCGTGGTTAAACAGATTGCTTCACAGGGGCGAGACTTCCTGCTCGATGTCATCGGTTCTAAAGATGATGGGCTGAAACAGATATTCTCCAGTGCTTCCGAGCACTCGTCACTGATCATCGAATACGTTCAGCGCTTCGGTGATTTTAACGGTTTCTTCACCAAACATAACGTTGCAGAACTGACACGCGCTGCCGGTGTGGAAGAAGAGCTACTGGAGATGCAGGCCGAATCTCAGGTGACAGAGAACTCACCTGTCTAATTCAAAAAAACTGAGACTAAAAACAACCAACTACAGAAAAGCTAGAGAAGACAGAAGCTATGTGAATGCTGAGAAAAAGACGTCATCAATAAATTACCAGGGGAAGTTATTATGAAATCAATGATCATGTTACTAACACTCTCACTCTATAACACGGCAACACTCGCGGTACAGGCAGACGATCAAAACATATACCAGCAGCAATTAAAACACCCACATCAAAATGCTATATCAGACGCACATTCACATGCTGCACCCACATTCGATGAACAACCGCACTATATAAAACTTATAGCGCCCATCGAAAATGAGCCTGATTTAAAAACGTTTAAAGCTGGCCTGACGATGAAGGGATATTTAAAAATGAATACCTGAGGCATCATGGTTCGAAGCTGACACCTCTATTTTCAGAAAACCATAGGTCAACTCTTTTGTATTCGGCATTGAACCCGTGCCGCTTTCAGTTTCTTTTCATCGACGACATCGGGGTACAGATGCCAGTGATGCTCTATCGAAACAGCCTGTACGTTCAGATGACTCTCCAGGCGATCACGTTCAGCTTCAGCAAGATGCTGCAGTGATAATAACGATGGCGCTATCCAGGCGATGTAATCATTCACCAGTGCTAAAGCCTCATCGTTGGACCAGCTTTCACTGAGCAGAAAACAGGGCAGGTCATTTTCCCTGATGGTCTCTCCATTGTGTTCCAGGGTACCGCTGCCATCAGCTTCACGGTTGATCCAGTATTTAAATATGTTAGTACTGGCACTACGTTCCACGAGTTTTTCAAGCTGTGTGGCTTGCGGGTAACGGTACTGGCTGGCAACACCGTTAGCACCCAGGCATGATTTCCAGTATTTCGGTTCCGGGGACAGCGGTCTATCGCCTTGTTTCTGTGACGCCAGCAGTGCAAGAGGTTGTTGCTGATCTCTATCAAAAAGCCATAACTCACGATTATCGATAAGCTTGAACGGCAGCAACTGAAGACGCTGTTCGATACATTTTATGAGGATGTCACACTGGCTAATTAGAGGATCCCTGTCGAGATGCGGCGCCAGTGGCCGATTGACCAGGCCCTCTTCTGCTGACCAGAGGCCGAATCGGTAATACACGGCTTCCTTAATATGCTGATTGAGACTGCCCCACATACCAGAACGCTCGGTACGCAGCTCGATCTCCCATACCACACCATTACTGCTGACGGCTCTGCCGCCCTCGGTTTCTATCACCTGCAGAACACCCAGGAACGGATTAACCCGGCGTATCGCATAAGCCCTGATATCCCCTGTTTCCAGGTACAGATTTTCAGTCGTCACTATTATGTCGCGTCGGCGAGTTTCTTTCGTAGCATGCTGATAAGCTTTTCTGCATTGTCCTGCATCTCAGGCGGAATCACCTCGAACAGATACTCCAGTTCGTCAAGAACCGTCTCTATTTCACCCCTTGCCGTGAGCTCATCCATCTTGATTGCGACTTGTTGCATATAAGCATATGGGTCAATTCCGTTCATGTTGCACCTCGTACTATTGCCTGTTATGTAGCAGGTTGTATTAGCTGGTTGAGTTAGCTGAAGATATGAGCAGATCCATCATCAGATCTGATGCGCCAAGATGTTGCGCTACCTTGATATCGACACCTGGATAAATTGGCCTGGTCTCTTCAATGATGGTTGGAATATCTTTCACTACGTGAGTTCCCGAGTTAAGAAAATATGGCAACACGATGATCTCGGTTGCGCCATCATCGACACATTGCTTGATGCCGTCAGGAATCAGGGTATCTGCCAGTTCGAGAAACCCGGCATGGACAATACCGTACTGCTCTGAGCAGTTCTCTTTGAGCTTGTCCGCAAGTAGCATAACCTCTTCATTAGACTGTGTACGTCTGCTGCCATGTGCGATAAGTAATAGTGCTTTCATCGTTTTTCTCCTAAGAACTTATTTTATGTTTGTATCGATCTAATGCCTGTTCACGACTACTGGCCAGGTCGATCATTGGTTGCGGGTAATCCAGTTCGTTATGTTCAGGCAGCCAGGTGTTGATGTATTTGAACCTGGTGTCAAAACGTTTGGTCTGCGTATTCGGGTTAAACACTCTGTAATAGGGTGCGGCATCGACGCCGCATCCAGCCACCCATTGCCAGCCCATGCTATTGTTCGCCAGGTCTGCATCGACCAGCGTATCCCAGAACCAGTTGGCGCCCTGCAACCAGTTGATACCAAGATTTTTAGTCAGAAACGAACTCACGATCATGCGTACACGATTATGCATCCAGCCTGTTTCCCATAGCTGCTTCATACCGGCATCGATGATAGGCACCCCGGTCTCGCCTCTGGTCCAGGCGACATAGTCCGCTTTACTGGTGCGCCAGAATGATTTTTTGTAGCGTTTATCCATCGGCTGGGTGGCCGTCTCAGGAAAGTGCCATAACACGTTATGGGCGAATTCTCGCCACACCAGCTGTTTCAGGAAAACCTCTGCCGACTGCGCTGTTTTTGCATCACGCTGTCCCTCGAGCAGCGGCCATATCATGCGGCTTATCTGCCGCGGCGTGATCTCACCGAAATGCAGATAAGGTGATAGACGTGACGTTGCTTCAATCGAAGGTATGTCACGCCCTGTATCATAATGCGTGATCGCATCATCCATAAAAGCATCGAGTAAGCGAAAGGCATGATCTTCACCTGGCTGCCAGTGTGAATACAGTTTCTCATACCAGTTATGCTCATCCAGCAGCTCCAGTGACATCAATGATTGCCCTGAACTCACTGAGACATGCTTCAGTGATTTTAATCCTGAGCTGATCGATACTTCAGAATGATCAGCATACCCCGGTGTCAGCAGTGGCCGTATCTTTCTGTAGAACGGTGTAAAAACACGGTAAGGTAATTGCTGGTTATTTAAAACGGTGCCCGGCGCAAAAAACAGACCGCTGTCAAAAGACACCACTTTGACCTTTGCCTGTAGTTTTTCCTCGATGCTGAGATCACGCTTTTGCAGATGCGGGTCGTATAAACGGTTATAAACAAGACTGCTGGCATTACTTTCATCGATGATACTTGAGATCACCGCTTCACTATCGCCAGAGAAATACTGCAGCTTCAAGCCATGGTCTGCCAGTTTCTTTTCCAGGGCTGACAGGCTGTTATGCAACCACCAGCGCGATGCCGCACCAGGCTGCCACGGATTTTCCTCTTCGGGTGAATGGATATAGACCGGAATAACTTCAGTGCTGTTATCACAGGCCCACTGAAGAGCGGCGTTATCATCTATACGCAGGTCGCGCCTGAACCATAATATGGAGACTGTCATGGTAAGCGTTACTTCCTGGAGAATGCAGGTATGATCGATTCCATGTTCTCGATCGCCTTGACGTGATCAGAACCCAGAACATGAGCACCCAGTGATTCAAGTTTCTCTCTGTGCACTTCAGACAGCTCGCCACCGAACATGAACGGAATTTTCATCGACTTGATGTTTTTTTTGAGCTCCACCTCGATATCATCCTGCCATAATTCAGTTTTGGTTCCCGACAGTAAAACCGCTGAGACATCGGTACGCTCTACTACTTTCGACAGTTGCGAAGGAGGCAGGTTAGTTCCCAGGTAAAGTATCTGGTAACCATGTCCGATAGCGGCTATACAGAACAGCAGGATGCCTAATTCGTGGAACTCACCCGGCAGAGATGAAACCAGTATCTTATTACCACGGCTGCGATGTGACTCATGATGCAGACGCGCACCGAGCTTGTTACGCAGGAACGCAGAGAAGAAATGTTCTTCTGCAATACCGGCGTCCCTGTCCTGCCAACGCTCTCCAAGCTCGCGTAAAACCGGGATAATGACCTCCTGTGTCACCATATCGATGGGGTATATGGATAACGCTTCGTTATACGTGCTGTCCAGGTTTTGTTCATTAAAGTTTTCAATCGATTTCAGCATACGTTGCTGGTAGACCGCCCAGTGGCCTTCGACTTCAGAGCTGGCCTCCGCGTTCAGCTCTGGGTTCTTTATTATCCTTATCGCTTCACTGATGGTATGGTTTGATTTGAGAAGCTTTACAATTTCTTTAATTAAATCAATATCTTCGCCACTATATAATCGATGCCCTTTTGCCGTTCGACTGGGCTTTAACAGGCCATATCGGCGTTCCCAGGCACGCAATGTGGTAGTTGGAACACCGGTTAACTCAGATATTGCTCTGATCGGATAATGGTTCATCTTCAGTTACATTCCTATAAAGTTGTACACATTGTATAACATTTTACTTGTACATTACAGGTTTTTTTGTATAATTGATGTACAACTATTTCAACCAGGGTACAAAACAATGTCAAATTTAACGAATCACATAGAAGGCAAACCACAGGTGGGTGTTAGCGCATGCCTGGCTCGTCAACCTGTTCGCTTCGATGGCTGCTTTATAGCCAATCCCTTTGTCAATAATGAAGGCTCAGAATTTTTCGATCTGCACACCATCTGCCCAGAGGTTGAAATGGGTCTTGGCATACCACGGCCGGTCATCCAGCTACGTGATTTTGAGGGTGAGATAAGACTTGTTTTCTCAAAAAACCCTGAAAAAGACATCACCAATGAAATGCGTGAGTATTCCGAGCAGAAGCTAGATGCCCTGCCAGCACTGGATGGTTATATCTTTAAAAAGGACTCACCCAGCTGTGGCGTCTTTGGGGTAGCAGTGAAGAATAATAAGTCAGGCATGAGAAAACGTAATGGTATCGGTATCTTTGCCCAGGCATTCAAAGAAAGGTTCCCCGAGGTACCAACCGAAGATGAAGGCCGTCTCAATGACAAGGGGATACGTGAAAATTTTCTGGAACGTGTATATGCGCATTACCGCTGGCGCCAGATCGATATCTCACATAACCCGCTGCAGTCTTTCAGAAATTTTCATAAAAATTACAAGCTGATGTTGATGGCTAAAGACAACAGCGCCTACCGTCAACTTGGCCGTATCGCAGCCAGCGTCAACAAGAACAATTTCGCAGAAATCAGACAGGAGTATTTCCGACTGTTCATGCAGGCCATGTCAAAAATTCCTTCTCACGGCCACCATGTCAACGTGATGATGCATATACTGGGTTATCTGAAAGATCATCTCAACAAAAAAGACAAGGTCGAACTGCTGCAATGGTTTGAAACCTATAGAGAGAACCGGGTAACACGTATTACTCCACTGATGCTGTTGCAGCATCATTTCAACCGTCATGAGAATGAATATATCGCTGAGCAGTATTACTTCTCGCCTTTTCCGGGTAAGTTAATGCTACCGCTGTAACCACCCAGAAAAAATCAGATGACAACATCAACTGCTGATACCCAGGCTGGCAACATGGCCGGCAACATGGCTGTCAACCTGGGCAAGACCTGTTCTTACCGTCTGGCTATTCACTATGAGAGCGACTATGGCAATCATAGCGATTACCTGTTCGTGCAGGAGAATAATCTGGCGGCACTAATCGAAACGCTACCAGCAGCTATAAGCAATGATCTAAAGACTTTTACAGAACAGGCCGCTGAAGCAGATGACGGGGTTTATGCCAGAACATATGATTATATAAAAGGAAAATTATTCAATAATGATAACCAGGTACAGACAGTGCCGGTAGCACTGGACGATTTCATCAGGCACCCTGGCCATAATATAGATATCGAGCCACGGATCGGGCGTTTCTACCCGGCGACCCTGTTCAACTCGGACAGGTTGAAAACAAATAAGATCATGGTGCCGCTCCGTGTCGTCGAGCTCATGTACGAGGAATTACTGGTTAATACCAGTCACGCATTATGTAACTACAACACCAGTGTCACCCTGGAGAGATATGAATCGGATCATCAAGCGCAGACACTGCTCGGCAAACATATACCTGATTTTCTGACCGGGCCCGGCATGCAGTTACGCTATGCTGACACAGCGACCGATTTCTTCAGTGATGACCCTTACTCACGAGCCGATGACACCATCGACAGTGAGTTTTATTCACGACCCAGGCACATCAATCATCTGGATGAAACCGCCCAGGCGCAACTCAAGTCAGTTTATAATGACCTCATCCCTGCTAACAGTGAGATATTAGATCTGATGTCGAGCATCAACTCTCATATCGATGAACGACTTGATATAAAAAAAATAACCGGGCTGGGATTAAATAAAGAAGAGCTGGAAGCAAATCCTCTGCTCGACGAGAGAGTCATCCACGATATCAACCAGCACCAGCGACTGCCTTTCGATGATGCCAGCTTTGATACGGTCGTCTGCAGCCTGTCTATCGAATACATCACGCAGCCATCTATTTTATTTGATGAAGTCGCCCGTATATTGCGGCCGGGCGGACGATTCATCATCAGCTTTTCTAATCGCTGGTTCCCTACCAAGGCGGTGCAGGTATGGAACAACCTGCATGATTTTGAACGTATAGGACTGGTGATGGAACATTTTATAGAGTCTGCTCACTTCGGCGACATAAACACCTATTCACTTCGCGGTCTAGCACGACCCGTCGATGACAAACACAACATACCGCTTTCAGATCCGATATATATCGTCTGGGCCAATAGGGAATAACCCTGGGATCAAATCATGAACGTATTACTGACCGGCTCAACAGGCTTGATCGGCACTGCCCTCACCCGGCACCTGAAAACACTGGGACATACTATATACCCGTTATATAGAAACCCATCGACCGAGAAATCTCATTTCTGGCACCCGGAAGAAGATCAGGTCCATCTCGATGATGAGATAAGACTTGACGCGGTCATTCACCTCGCCGGTGAGAATATCGCTGACTCGCGCTGGAGCCAGAAGAAGAAAGACAGCATCTTGAACAGCCGGGTTCACGGTACCCGCTTACTTGCAGAAGCTATCTCACAGCTGAAACACAGACCTGAACTGTTTATCTCTGGATCAGCGATCGGTTACTACGGCGATACCGCTGATAAGATAGTTGATGAAGATTCACCCAGGGGTACAGGTTTTCTCAGTGATGTCGCAGCACAATGGGAAGCCGCGACACAGGCAGCTGAAGACGCCGGTATCAGAACGATACACATACGTACGGGTATCGTTTTAAGCCCTGACGGCGGTGTACTGCAAAAGATGCTGTTTCCTTTTAGCATGGGGCTTGGCGGCGTGGTAGGTAATGGACAGCAGTATATGAGCTGGATCAGTATCGATGATGTCGTCGCTGTTATCACGGCCATGCTCGACAATGATCAGATGGCAGGTGCATACAACCTGGTCGCGCCCAATCCGGTAACAAACTACAGCTTCACTAAGAGTCTGGGAAAGGTCCTGCACCGCCCGACAGTTTCGCCCTTACCAGCATTCATGGCACGTATGATGTTTGGCGAGATGGCGGACGCCCTGTTATTATCAGGCAGCAGGGTAGCAACGACCAGGTTGCAATCAGCCGGATTCACATTCGCGGATACTGACCTTACAGAAACATTATCCCGTCTACTGGACAAGAAATAACTAGATCACTGGAATTGAGCGACGATGATATTAATGAAGCCACCACTACTGTTAGCACTGCTATTTATCCTGTCCGCCTGCACCGGGAAACCCGAAGGCGTAGTCGCGGTAAAAAACTTTGAACTCGATAGATATCTTGGTAAATGGTACGAGATCGCACGGCTTGACCATTCCTTCGAACGCGGCCTGAGCAATATCACTGCACAGTATTCACTACGTGATGATGGCGGTGTAAAAGTCATCAATAGCGGGTTTTCAGAAGAGGACAACGAATGGCAACAGGCAGAAGGCAAAGCTTTCTTCGTAGACGAGACGGATAGCGGCCATCTAAAAGTCTCATTCTTCGGCCCGTTTTATGGCTCCTATATCGTCTTTGAATTAGAAAAGAAAGACTACCAGTACGCGTTTGTTTCCGGCCCGGATACTTCTTACCTCTGGCTATTAGCCAGAACACCACAGGTTGACGAGAAAATCACCGAGCAGTTTGTAAAACGTTCACAGCAACTCGGTTTCGATACCAGCAAACTAATCTATGTAGAACACGACAGAACTGATCAGCCATAGCGGTTAATATCACTACCACATACCGGGAATATTATTAGATCGATCGCCAGACCCTGTATGCAGACAACTGAAAACCATGCTGCTAAAACACATAGTTGATAGCGGTGAATCCTTTGACGACATAATCTTCGCTCACTATCGGGCTCGCGGTGACCTCGTTGCTTAGTGACTCAACCGCAACGTTCATTATGATCAGCCAGTCCCTGGTGACCTCGATAAAAACACCAAGACCCGCTTCGGCACTATAGATATCATCGAGATAATAAGCCGGTCTTTCAGCGGTTGCCTGGCTGTCAGATACACCAAAATCATGATTGCTCAACTCTGAGCTGGTCCAGTTCAAACCGATGGCCGGGAAAAACCTGAACACACCCAGCTGCAGTGATTTACCAAATTCTAATCGTGCCTCTCCGCCGCCAATCCTGTCCAGTACATCATGTTCATAACTTGCTGACAGATCGATACCACCGGGCAAGTTTGCCTCGATCGCCAGACCGGCCATGAAAGTGTCTTCACGATCACCCATGCCTTGTAGAAAGTCACTATCATCCTCATCGTAAACACCTATACGATAACGTCCGCTTGCTGCAAGCCTGAGTTTGCCAGTACCAGCCAGGCCAAACACAACCTTTGGCCCGAAGATCTGCAGACG
>Ga0316198_10001530_pt1 | contig 13626 bp, 12 predicted proteins | sample OudBieAanoxic_MG_FD_204935 | JGI IMG/M metagenome (GOLD analysis project Ga0316198, IMG submission 204935) | Coastal sediment microbial communities from Oude Bieten Haven, Netherlands - site A anoxic | ecosystem: Environmental > Aquatic > Marine > Coastal > Sediment | place: Netherlands...
AATCGGAATGACATCGTGCTTCGCGGACACGACCTTGAGCGCCTTCTCGTATTGGTCCGCGATGAAATCGCTGATCACGAACGCAACCGTGCGGCGCTTTCCGATCCCGCCAAGAAGGTCCAAGGCGACGCCGAGGTCGGTGCCTTCGCCATCGGGGTTGGCGTTGAGGATCTCGGTGACCACGCGCATGACGTGCGAGCGGCCCTTCTTGGGCGGTACGAAGCGTTCGATGCGGTCGGTGAATAGAATCAGCCCCACGCGGTCGTTGTTCTTGATCGCGCTGAACGCGAGCAGCGCGGCCACCTCCGCAACGGTCTCGATCTTTGGCTTCTCCGTCGAGCCGAAGCGCTCGCTCGCCGAAAGGTCGACGAGGAGCATCACCGTCATTTCGCGCTCCTCCGTAAAAACTTTCACGTAGGTGTCGTTCATACGCGCGCTGACGTTCCAGTCGATGAAGCGAACATCATCACCAGGCTGGTACTGACGCACTTCGCTGAACGCCATGCCGCGACCTTTGAAGACCGAGTGGTAGCTGCCCGCCAGCTGGTCGTTGGCGAGCCTCGACGTGTAGATCTCGATCTTCTTGAGTTTCTTGACGAGCTCGCGAGAGATCACGACGGGCCTTGGTTACGGGACTTCCACGGTTTCGAAGATGCGGCGCACGATCTGGTCGCTCGTGATTTCTTCCGCCTCCGCTTCGTACGACCGAATGATGCGGTGACGGAGCACATCGGGGCCGATGGCCTTGATGTCCTCCGGAGTGACGTAGCCGCGGTGCCGCATGAACGCGTGTGCGCGCGAGGCGACGTTGAGCGCGATCGATGCGCGCGGAGAGGCGCCGTGGGCGATCATGTCGGTGAGATCCCCGAGGCCCACGCGCACCGGATGGCGCGTCGCAGTGACGATTTGGACGATGTAGTCCTTGATCTTCGGATCGATGTAAACGTGCCCGACCGTCTTTCGGGCATCCAGCAGCTGCGCGGTGGTCGCGACCTGCTGCACGCCGGACCCCGAGCCCGCGTCCCGGCCGAGGAGCAAGTGATCGGAGATCTGGTCCATGATCTTCCTTTCCTCGTCCTGACTCGGATAGTCCACCCGCACATGGAGCATGAAGCGGTCGACCTGGGCCTCGGCAAGCGGGTATGTGCCTTCCTGTTCGATCGGGTTCTGCGTCGCCATCACCATGAACGGCTGGTCTAGCGGATGGGTGGTATCCCCGATGGTGACCTGCAGCTCCTGCATCGCTTCAAGCAACGCGCTCTGGACCTTCGCGGGTGCGCGGTTGATCTCGTCGGCGAGCACCAGGTTCGCGAAAATCGGTCCCTTCTTGGCCGTGAACTCCCCGCGCTGCTGGTTGTAGATGACCGTCCCGATGACGTCGGCTGGGAGGAGGTCGGGGGTGAACTGAATGCGCTGAAACTTGGCCGCGATGGTCTTGCAAATCGTATTGACGGTGAGCGTCTTGGCCAGCCCTGGCACACCCTCGAGCAGGATGTGGCCTCCGGTCAGCAGCCCGATCAGGATGCGCTCGATCATCACGTCCTGGCCGACCACGACCTTGTGGACCTCGTGAAGAATCGTATCGATGAATGCGCTCTCGCGCTGAACCATTTCGTTGATGGCACGGACGTCGTTGGACATGTTTCTCCTAAGGACGAGTGGCTAGCACGCAGCCATACCCCCCACCAACACCCACCTCCGCTCGTTTATTCAGGGCCTGCGCCAGCCGAAACCTGCCCTTGCCCGCGCCCGTGCCCGTGCAATTCTCCCCCGCATGTCCGACCCCATCTCCCAAGAGCTCTTCGCCCGGGCGTCCAAAGTGATTCCTGGCGGCGTCAATTCCCCGGTGCGCGCCTTTCGCGCGGTGGGGGGCGAGCCGGTGTTCATCAAGGCGGCTCACGGCCCGATGCTCGTCGGCGCCGACGGAACGGAGTACGTCGACTACATCGGTTCCTGGGGGCCGATGGTCCTCGGTCACGCGCACCCAGACGTCGTCGCGACCATCCAGGATGCGGCCACGCGGGGCTCGAGCTACGGCGCGCCGACCGAGTCCGAGATCGTCATGGCCGAGCGGATTCGGGATGCGGTTCCCTCGATGGAGATGTCGCGCCTCGTCTCGAGCGGCACCGAAGCGACGATGGGGGCCATCCGGGTCGCCCGCGGCTACACGCGTCGCGATCTGATCGTGAAATGCATCGGCGGCTACCACGGCGGCGCGGACTACCTGCTCGTGAAGGGTGGCAGCGGGCTTGCGACGCTCGGCGAGCCGGATAGCGCGGGGGTTCCTGCGGCGATCGCGGGTACGACCCTGCTCGTCCCGTACAATGATGGGTACGCCCTCGAGAAGCTCTTTGCCGAGCGCGGAAGCGAGATCGCCGCGGTGATCATCGAGCCCGTCGCAGGCAACATGGGTTGCATCCCCCCGGACCCCGACTGGCTCGAAACGATCCGCACGCAGGCCCAGAACCATGGCGCGCTCTTCATTTGCGACGAGGTCATGACGGGCTTCCGGGTGGCTTGGGGAGGGGCGCAGGCGCGATTCGATATCCAGCCGGACCTCACCTGCCTTGGAAAGATCATCGGGGGCGGCCTCCCGGTCGGCGCGTACGGCGGAAAGCGCGAAATCATGGAGGAAGTCGCGCCGGTCGGGCCGGTGTATCAGGCAGGCACCCTCAGCGGGAACCCGTTGGCCGTCGCCGCGGGCCTTACCACAATCGAGTACCTGCTTCGCCCAGGAGTCTATGAGGACCTCGAAGAGAAGGGTGCGCAGGTGCAAGACATGCTTATCGAGCACGCCGGTCGCGCGGGCGTGCCGATCACCGTCCAGCGGGTCGGTTCGATGCTGACCGCGTTCTTTCGGAGCAAGCCGGTACGCAACTGGGACGAGGCCTCGGACACGGATCGTGAGGCGTTCGGCAGGTGGCACGCGGCACTCCTCGAACACGGGGTCTATTGGCCCTGCAGCCAGTTCGAGGCGGCCTTCATCTCGCTCGCGCACGACGCGGCGGCCCTCCAGAAGACCGGCCAGGCGTTCAAAGCAGCGTTCGCCGCCCTCTGAGCTCACGAAAAACCAGGATTTTCTGGGGCCGATGTGGTCTTCGACCAACCTTGACCCCATATCCCCCCATGCTATACGCCGCCCGCCTTCGGGCGCGGATCCTTGGAACTGTAGGGAAACGATGTGCTGGCGATGCTCCTCAACCGGGAACAACGGGAGCAGCTCAAGCAAGTGGGCAGCTTGTCGACGATTGGGCTCGAAATCGCCCTTTCGATCAGTCTCGGCTACTTCGGGGGCCGTTGGTTGGACGAGAAGCTCGGAACCGAACCTTGGCTCGAATGGATTGGCCTTGGTTTTGGGCTTGCCGCCGGCGCTCTAAGCCTCTACAGGGTCGTCCGCCGCGCCCAGCGGATGATGGAAGAAGAAGACGAGAAGTCTCCGTGATCGACCAACTGAAAACGCAAACCCCACGCTATGTCGCGGTCACCGCAATTGTGCTCGTGGGCTTGGCCTTTGTGCTGGGTGGGCCTGTCGCGGGGACCGGCGCGCTCATCGGCGGCGTGGTGGCCACGCTGGACGCCTGGGCGATCACTTGGCTCGCCAAGCGCATCGTCACCGGAGCTGGCTTCATTGGCACTGGGGTGGCGGCCGGGCTGCTCGGCGTGAAGCTCGTGACCCTTCTCGCGGTCTGTTGGGCGTTGCTCGCGCGCTGGGGCGCGGACCCAGTCGGCTTCTCTGTGGGTCTCGGCGCACTGGTCATCGGGATGCTCTTGGCGGGCGTAGACCTTTCGATTCGAGAAGCCCAGGCCGCGCGCACCGCCCAGACGGCAGGGGAGGGCTAGGGCGTGCCACACGGCGAATCATGGTTCAGCTTCTTGCCGTTCCTCGAGTCCCTTTCGCACTGGGTCTCCGAGGTGTTCGGCCCGAGCTACATGGAGCACAACTCGCACCTCCGGGTGCAGCATGTCCTCGCATACGCGACTGTGGTTGTGTTCCTCATCGGCGTTGGCATCTACGTCAGCCGAAAGCTGAAGAAGCCGGAAGACAATCTGCTTCCCGAGGGCAAGGTCACCTTCTACGGCTTCATCGAGACCATCGTAGGCGCGACCTACAAGCTGTCGGCCGATTTGATGGGGGCGAAGCCAGCGGCGTACTTCTTGCCTCTCATCGGCGCCTGCGCCCTCGTGATTTGGTTCTCGAACGCGCTTGGGTTGATTCCGGGCTTCCTGCCGCCGACGGACAACTTCAACACTACGTTTGCGATGGCGATCATCATTTTCTTCGTGACCCACTGGTACGGCGTGAAGGAACACGGCTTCGCGAAGTACTTTTCGCACTTCTTCGGGCCGAAGGTGCCCTGGTGGATCGCATGGTTCATCGCCCCGTTGATGTTCGTCATCGAGATGATCTCGCACATCGTTCGGCCGATCACGCTCGGCATTCGATTGATGGCCAACATGACGGCGGACCACATGGTCCTCGGCATCTTCGTTGGCCTGTTTGCCGGCATGGGCCTGGTGTTCCTGCCGGTGCCCGTCGTCTTTTACTTGATGGGCGTTCTGGTCGTGACGGTCCAGACCTTGGTCTTTTGTTTGCTCTCGGTGATCTACATCACCCTGGCAATCCAACACGAAGAAGAACACTAAGTTTCCCTCTCGGAAGAGAGGCTTGAGGAGGCTCCGGAAAATGAAGAAATTGGCTCTTCGACTTGTCAGCTTTGCTGCACCATTCGCTCTCACTGCGACCGCATTCGCGCAAGACGCCGCGGCGGACGCTGAGAACCAGGCCGTCGCAATTGCGGGCCGCGCCATGGCCGCCGGCCTTGCGATCGGGATCGCGGCGTTCGGCTGCGGCTTGGGCCAGGGTCGCGCCGCGACCGCAGCCCTCGAGGGGATCGCTCGCAACCCGAACGCGTCGGGTAAGATCCTCGTTCCGCTCATTCTCGGCCTGGCGCTCATCGAGTCGCTCTGCATTTACGCGCTCGTCATCGCATTCCAGGTGCAGCCTTAAGTCCTAGCGCGCGTCAGGTTGCGCCAATTGGGGTGCGTCCTGGCGGGCGACGACTTCGGGTACCATACTTGTGACCATGACGAGCCCGTCCGACGCGACGCCTGCAATGGAGCCTCCCCAAAAGGGAGGGCTTTCCGGTGCCGTTAAAGTTGGCATCGTGTTCGTCGTGCTGGTCGGTGCGGCAGCTTGGTTGCTTTCGGGCAGCGACAATCCATTCGTCTATTCCAAGCTGGTGCACGAGGTGATGGGCGCCCCGGGCTCCTTCGAAGGCCGTCGCCTGCGGGTGGAAGGCGAGCTGCGCCAGGGCTCGATCGAGTTTCGGGAAGACCCCTGCGAGTGGCGTTTTGTCCTTTACAAAGAGGACAAAGAGATGCCCGTGCGCTTTCCGCAGTGCGTCGTGCCCGATACGTTCCGCGACGGCATGGGCATTCAGGTGACGGTGCAGGGCGAGCTCGGTGATGACGGCGTGTTCCTCGCCAATCAGGTGATCCCCCGCTGCCCCTCGAAATACGAGATGCAGGAGCGCATGGAAGCCGGCGAGGAAATGCCCTACGACCCGAACGCGCCGCTTCCCGGTCAGACGTAGCGCGGCGAGCTAGCAGAGCCCAAAGCGACAAAGCCCGCCTCCTCCATGGAGACGGGCTGTCACTCGAGTTCGACGGAGCGACCTACTTCGCGTTGATCTGTTCGACGCGCTTCTCGTAGCGTGCTTTTTCTCGGGCCTCTGCGGCGTCGATATTGCGGAGTTGTTTCTCGTGTAGCTCGGTCACACGGGCTCGCCTGGCCGCGATCTCTTTGCTTTGCGCCGCGTGGCGCTTCTCTTCTTGCTTGAGCGCGCGCTCCTTGCGAGCTTCCTTGGCTGTGTCGGCCCGGGCTTTCTGCTCTGCCTTACGAGCCTCGGCCTTGGACTTCTGCTCAGCTTTGGCTGCCTCGGCTTTGGCCTTTTGCGCTTCCTTACGAGCCTCGGCTTCGGTCTTCCCCTTTGCCTTGGCTTCCTTCATGTCTTGAGCGGAATCACCTTTGGCTTCTTGGCCCTTGCCCTTGGCTTCGCCGGCTTTCTTTTTGGCTTCGCCGGCTTCCTTCGTAGCCTTGTCGGCCTTCTTCTGGGCGCCGCGCTTCATCTCTTCGTGATGGTCGGCGCTTGCGGTCGGCGTGGTCGTGGCTGAAACGCCGAAGATCAACGCCAAGGCAATCAATACTGATGGAACGATTCTCATTCTTTTCCTCCCCATGGGTTGTGGGTCCCGACGTAGTCGCCTCCGCCCACATTCACTCATAGACTAGACCGCAAACCCCAGCTGCCAAGTGGTTTAGAGATTCTTGACCCCTGTGGCTAAACAACCGTACAGTGCTGTGCATGAGCGCAGTGGGGGGGGATACGAGCCGCGAACCGCGGCCTTTTCGACGAGTAGACGAGCCTTGGGCGCGGCCCCGGGGCGCAGCCGAGGTTCTGGAGCGTTGGAGGTCCGGCTCAACCTGGCGGAACGTCACTTGGAGCCACGGCGTCGCGCCTCACGAGGCCAGCGTCGTGCCGATGCCCGAGTCGCTCGCGCCGGCGCTCGTGAGGGCGATGCGCAAGCGAGGCATACGCGAGCTCTACGATCATCAGGCGCGCGCATTCGAGCTCGCATCCGAGGGCAAGCACCTGGTCGTCGCGACCCCTACCGCGTCGGGGAAGAGCCTTTGTTACAACCTGCCGATCCTTCAGGCGCTGGTTTCGGACCCCAGCGCGACCGCGCTCTATCTCTTTCCAACCAAGGCCCTGTCTCGCGATCAAGAAGAAGCGCTGCGCGCGATGATGCGCGATGCGGACTTGAGCGTTGGTGCGATCACCTACGATGGCGACACCCCAAACGATGCGCGGCGAGCGGCGCGACAGCGCGCCGGGGTGCTCCTCAGCAATCCGGACATGCTGCATGCGGGCATCATGCCGCACCACACGGGTTGGGCGCGCCTTTTTTCAAACTTGAAGTACGTCGTCATCGACGAGCTTCACAGCTATCGCGGCGTCTTCGGCTCGCATCTCGCCAATGTCATCCGACGCCTGCAGCGCATTGCGCGCTTTCATGGTTCGTCACCGACGTTCCTTTTTGCATCCGCTACGATAGGCAACCCGCGCGAGCATGCGTCGCGCATTTGCGGCGCGCCGGTCGAGCTCATCGATGAGAGCGGTGCGCCGACAGGGCGGCGTCAGCTCGTCGTTTACAATCCGCCGGTCGTCAATGCCGAGCTCGGCATTCGGCAGAGCTACATCAAGACGGCGGTGCGGCTCACGCAGGATCTCGTGCGGGCCGGCGTCCCGACCTTGGTCTTCGGCAATTCCCGCAACGGGGTCGAGGTGATGCTCAAATACCTCCGCGACAAGTTATCGCGCGACCAAATCGACCCTTCCGCGATTCACGCGTACCGCGGCGGCTATCTGCCGCAGACACGCAGGCGCATCGAGACCGCGCTTCGGGCGGGGGAGATTCGCTGCGTCGTCGCCACCAACGCCCTCGAGCTCGGCATCGACATCGGCGCGCTCGATGCCGTCGTTTGCGCGGGGTACCCGGGGACCATGGCGGGGCTCTGGCAGCGCTTCGGCCGGGCAGGGCGAAGGCGCGATCTTTCGCTGGCCGTGCTCGTGTCGTCGAGCAATCCGGTTGATCAATACATGGCGCGGCATCCACGCCAGCTCGTCTCGGCACCCATCGAGCACGCCCGAATCGACCCGGACAACATCGAGATTCTCATTCAGCACCTCAAATGCGCTGCCTTCGAGCTCCCGTTCGAGCCCGACGACGTGTACGGCGACGTCCCAGACGACGCGCTCGGCGAAGCGCTCGACTACTTGGCCGACAACGGGGTCGTTCACCCCAGCGCCACGGCCGCCGGTTCGATCTACCACTGGGCTTCGGACAGCTACCCCGCCAACAACGTGTCGCTTCGAAGCGCGAGCTGGGACAACTTCGTCATCATCGACCTCGACGGAAACCGCACCATCGCCGAGATGGACTGGCGAAGCACGCACACGATGCTGCACGAGCAGGCGATTTACCAGCACGAGGGCGGGCAGTTCCAAGTCGAACGTCTGGATTTCGACAACCACAAGGCCTTCGTGCGCCGTGTGAAGCCGGACTACTACACGACTGCGATGACGCACAGCAAGGTCGCGGTCCTGGAGGAGGACCAAAGCGCGACCATCGAGCTCGGCGAAGTTCCGCTCGATGCGGCGCTCGGCGATGTGAGCGTCATCGAAAAGGTCGTCGGCTACAAGAAAATCAAATTCCACACCCATGAGAACGTGGGCTACGGCGAGGTGCACCTTCCGGAGATGCAGAAGCACACGACCGGATTTTGGCTCACCTTTCCCGAGGACTTCGTGCAGAGTCAGCCCGAACCGCGTGCGGTGGTGGTCGATGCCTTGCGCGGGCTTTCAAAAGCGATGCATCTCGTGGGCGCTGTAGGGCTCATGATCGACCCGCGCGATCTCGGGCGCACGCTTGGAAGCCGCAACGAAGACGAGGCGCCACCCGGTAAGGGGCAGGGCCCCGGCTTCGACCCGACGATCTTCCTATACGACACGGTGGCGGGCGGGATCGGCCTGGCGTCCCGCTTGTTCGAAGAGCGCGAAGCGCTCCTGCGGCGCGCGCGCCACTTGATCGAAAGCTGCGAATGCGAAGAGGGTTGCCCGGGCTGCATTGGTCCTGATGCCTCTGGTGACGACGAGCCCGAGGCGGCACGGAAGCGATTGGTGCTCGGCTTACTGGATGCTGTCGGCGTGAGCGCCACCCACTGAGGGCCGATGTCGATCAAACGAAGCCTAGCGCGACTAGCCCAATCGACCCCCCGGCAGATGGACGTGGCCAGCGTTCGAGGCGCGCTGCCCGGTCAGCGTCGCGAAACCGAGCACGGGGAGCTGCACCTGATCGACGAGTATCTCGAGCCCCAGCATCACCACGGGCGATCGCCCATCGCCAAGGCGCTCGAGGTCTCGACCGAGCGCTTGGCTCAGCTCGCCCTCGATCCGTCGCTCGAACGCATCGACCTTCAGCGTGCCCTGTTCCTCGACACCGAAACGACCGGGCTTGCGGGTGGGACGGGAACGGTGCCTTTTCTGATTGGGATCGCCTGGTTCGAAGACCAATCCATGCGAATTCAGCAGCTCTTTCTTCCGGAGCTCGGTCGGGAGGTGCCGATGCTGAGCTGGCTTCGCGAGCGGGTGCAGCAAAGCTCCTGTGTGGTCTCCTTCAACGGCAAGACCTTCGACTGGCCGCTGTTGAGAAACCGTTTCGTCTTGAACCGTGTCCGCGCGCCGGCGTTGCCCCCGCATCTCGACTTGCTCCATTGCGCGCGCCGGGTACTGCGGCCTCGTCTGAAATCGGTGCGGCTGGTCGAGCTCGAGCGCCGGGTGCTCGGCATGTACAGGGAAGACGACGTCTCCGGAGCGCTGATCCCTCAGCTCTACTTCGACTACCTCGACGGCGGCGACGTTTCACCCATTGCGAAAGTCATCGAACACAACGCAAACGACCTGATCGCCCTGGCCGCGCTTCTGGCCGAGCTGGTGGGTCACTTCGACGAGGTGCATGGCAACGATGACCCGCGCGACCATTTGGCATACGCCAAGGTCGCCGAGCGCAACGGAGATCGGGCTCGCGCACGCTCGTTCGCAGATGCCGCCGCCCAGGGTGGTGGGGAGTCCGCATGCACTGTCGAAGCCTGCTTGCTCAACGCGCGGATGGCGCGACGCGGGGGCGATGTCGACGACGAAGAACGAGCGCTCCTCGATGCACTGCGGGCGGCCGACGACGAGCTCCTCCGTTCGGTGGTTCAGCTCGCACTTGCCAAGCTCTACGAGCATCGCCGCAAAGACCTCGATCGGGCGCTCGAGCATGCAAAGGGCACGACGATTGCCGAGGGAGATGACGCCGCCGAGCGACGGCTGGCTCGTCTCCAGCGACGGCTCGGCAATTCAATCTGACTTTTTTGCAACGCGGCTCACGGCTCTGGCACGGGCTGGCACAGCCGGCTATCGTCTGATTGGCGAAATCACGCTGAATTTCCGGCCTTCATGCTGGCACCGAAGTTGCTTGGAAAAACCGTGTGGCCCCACTTTTGCCTGGAGAGAAGCAATGAATCGATTCTGGTTGGCTTGTGTAGTGCTCAGTGTCGGTGTCGTGGCGGTCGCCGGCTGTGGCGAAACGACTGGCGACAGCGCTGCCCCTCTCGAGGGCTTCGTCTGCGGAAAAGACGGCTCGACGTATTCGGTCGAAGACGCCGTTCGCGGCGAGCACGAGGTGGAGCACCGTGGTCGCTGCGATGCTCCGATGCATTGTGAATCCCCGATCCACTGCTTCGTGGGTGACGTTTGCATGCCCGTGCCCTGGGCCGCAGGCGACGATCGGAACGAGCCTGGCGTAGACCCGGCGAGCATCCCCTCTGACCCTAGCGCCTACTGGTGCATTCCGGGGCCCACCCGCTGCAATTGCCCGGGCGTCTTCGAACCGGTCTGCGGCGGCGACGGTCGCAACTACATCAACGCGTGTGAGGCAGCCTGCGCGGGGGTCGGCATTCGCCATGAAGGGTACTGCGAAGAGCCGCCTGGGGAAGGCTGCGTGCGTGCGGGCTGCAGTGGCCAGCTCTGCGTCGAAGAGGGCATGGACATCGCGAGCACCTGCGAATGGCGCCCGGTGTACGAGTGCTACCAGCAGGCCAGCTGCGAACGGCAGCCGAACGGCCAGTGTGGCTTCACGCCCACGTACGAGCTCGTCGAATGCTTGGAGCGGTTTGGCGAAGGCATGTGCCGTGTCGATCCGCGTTGGCAGGACGGTTTCGAAGCCGAATGTGAAAGCCCCCAGCTTCCAGGCATCACCGGCATCCTTGCCGTTTCGCCGCGCGAGATGGTGCGCCTGGGCGAGCCGTTCGCTGCGAGCTTCCAGCTGCTCGACCCACCCGTCTGCGATGACGTGTACTTCGGTGAAGGCGTGCTCCTGTGCGACGGAGAACAGACCCGGCTCGAGGGCTTGGTCATGATGACGCCACTCGGCGATTTGGAGATCCAGTGCAAGATCTTGCCCGAAACGCATCCGGGCGAGTGCCTGGACGACAGCGATTGCCCTCCGGGCCACTACTGCGAGCGTTTCGGCGGATGGCCCGACGATGGCGTGATCGACCCGAGCGTTCCGGAGCCTCCGCCGCCCGGCATGTGCGTCGATTTGTGCGCCCTCATCGATTGCGCCCCCGGTTACGTCTGTGAGCTGGGTGAGTGCATCCCGCAGCACCCGTTCTGCGAGAACGACTACGACTGTCCGATCGGCTGGATTTGCCAGGAAGGCATTCTGGGAGCGCCGCAGCGCGGAGGCGTCTGCGAACGATGTGGCTGCCCCGAGATCTACTCCCCCGTCTGTGGCGTCGACGGACAGACCTACGGCAATGCCTGCGAGGCCCGCTGTGCGCACGTTCGCATCGCTTATGAAGGCGAGTGTAACAACGACTGTCCCGTCGATACCCACATCCGAAACTTTGAAGGTGAGTGCGTGCCAAAGTGCTACGGGCCTGAGCAGTGCGGCGACGAGCAGCGCTGCAATGCCTCGGAGGTGTGCCGACAAGATCCGGCTTGCCCGGAGTGCGACGTCTGCGTTGGCTGGTGCGTGCCACCGGCCGGCGACTGCCGAACCAACGGCTGCGAGGCAGGCTGGACCTGCGACTATTGCCAGACGCCCGACGGGCAGGCGGAGTGGATCTGCCTTCCGCCGAACGCGGGCGCTTGCCTACCTCCGGACGAGTGCCGCCCGACCGGCTGCAATGATGAAATCTGTGCGAACCAAGACGTGGCGTCTCCTTGTGTCGCGTTGCCCGAGTTCGCTTGCTACCGAGAGGTTGGTATTTGTGAAATCCAGCCCTGGGGCAAGTGCGGTTGGACTCCAACCCCCGAGCTCGACGAGTGCCTTTCTCAGTTCGATTGCCGCGCCACCGGCTGCGGCGACGGCCAGTACTGCGGGTACTGCTGGGTCAGCTGGGAGTGCCTCCCCGAAGGCGCCGTCTGTTGAAGGCTTAGCCTATCGTACTTCGAACCGCCTGCCTGACGGTCTCACCATCACCGTCAGGCGGGCGGCAAGATTTCGACAACCGTGGTCACCGAGTTGGCAATGAAGCAGTGCTTATGGGCTTTCGCGTGAAGCGCATCGAGCTGCTCCTGGTTCGGCGGCTCGCTTCCCCAGGCAATGTTCGGATGGAGGACGACGCGGGTGATCGCAATTCGTTTCTCTCCGTTTCGCTCCATGATGCCGACCGCTTCGGCCACATACTCATCGACGATGAAGCCCTCGCGCGCGGCGACCGCTAGAAATGTCAGCATATGGCAACTCGATAGGGCCGCGACGAACGCGCGCTCCGGGTCGACGTGCTCCTCGTTTCCGAAATACTGGGGGGCCGCCGAGGCCTTGACCTCATTCCCCTTTTCGAATTTCCAGAGGTGGTCGCGGGTGTACTCTTTGTGGGTGAACTCAGTCCCTTGGCGGTGCCAATGAACGGTTGCTCTGTGCTCTGACATCAGTGCAAGCGTAGGGGACACTCTCCACCCCTTCAACCCATCGGAATCACTTCGCTTCTGATCCAAAGATCGCAGCGCTGGGTCGTTCCTGGCCAAATGGCTCGAGGAAGTGGTGTTGCGATCTTTGCGCCAGAACCTTCGTAGTTTCAGGAGTTTAGGAGGGTGGAGAGTGTCCCCGTTTAGCCGCCGCTGCCGGGGTCTACGTAGATGGGGGACGTTTCGTCGGTGAGGCGGTTTTGCAGGAAGCCTTCCGGGAGGGAGACTTTCTGGCGGCCGGCGGTTTTGCCGCGCGGGACTCGCATGGCGCCCGGGGGAAAGGGCTCCGCCGGGTCGCCTGCGAGGAGGACCTCTTGCAACTCGCTCAGAGTGCTGACGCGCATCAAGCGCGCACGGAGTTTGGCGCTGCCGCGGAACCCCTTCGTGTACCAGCTGCTGTGCCGCCGAAACATTCGCATCGCCTGGGCTTCCCCTGCCCACTGACCCAAAAGCGCAGCGTGCTCAATTGCAATCTCGGCGACTTCGCCAAAGCTCGGTGGATTCTGGGGCTCACGCCCTTCGAAGACGTCCGCGAGGTCTCGGAAGAGCCAGGGCCGACCGAGACAGCCTCGGCCGATGACTACGCCGTCGCAGCCGGTGCTGCGCATCATGCGAAGCGCGTCGTGGGCTTCCCAGATGTCCCCGTTGCCGAGAACTGGGATCGTGCGGACGTGCTTTTTCAATCGTGCGATCGCATCCCACTGCGCCTCGCCGTCGTAGAGCTGCGCCGCGGTGCGCGCGTGCAGCGCGACGGCGGCGCAGCCTTCTTGTTCCGCGATGCGGCCTGCATCCTCATAGGTGGGCAGGGTCTCGTCGATGCCGATGCGAAACTTGATGGTGATGGGGATCTCGCCGGCGTTCTGCACTGCAGCCCGGACGATCTTGGCTAGCAGCCGCGGCTTTGCAGGAATGGCCGAGCCCCCTCCCTTTCGGGTGACCTTCGGGACGGGGCAACCGAAGTTCATGTCGATGTGGTCCACGCGCCCTTCACCGACGAGCCATTTGACCGCTTCGCCGACGTAGTGCGGGTCGACTCCATAGAGCTGAA
>Ga0316198_10001531_pt1 | contig 13623 bp, 12 predicted proteins | sample OudBieAanoxic_MG_FD_204935 | JGI IMG/M metagenome (GOLD analysis project Ga0316198, IMG submission 204935) | Coastal sediment microbial communities from Oude Bieten Haven, Netherlands - site A anoxic | ecosystem: Environmental > Aquatic > Marine > Coastal > Sediment | place: Netherlands...
GGTCAACTCGTCGCCCACTTCGACCTGGAGATTTCGAGCCAACACCCGTCCGATGACGATCTCGTCCGCCATCGCATCGCCCAGGAAGCGACCGTCCTTGACCAGACCGGGCAGGCTCGAGACCCGCGCTTCGAACTCCGGCTCAACACCCGTGATCTGCAAACCGTAACTTCGGTCGGCACTCGATACGAGGGCGAAGGCCGATGCGCGCGCTGCGACTTCGTCGGTGCCCAGGCCCCTCCGGAGCTCCTCCGCGAGCCCCTTCACGTCGGGCACCACCTGGCGCATCTTGTGGTCGTCCTTGTAGCCCGGGGCCTGCACCTGGAGGTGACCGGTCTGCGCCCGGAGCGTGTTGTTGATCATCATTCCGTACATCCCGATTTGAAGCGAGATCATGAAAACAAGGAGGATGTTGGAGAAGACCATCGCTCCGACCGTCAACCAGGTCCGGCGTTTGCGTCTCCAGAGATTTCTCCAGGCAAGTCTGAAGGTGACGTTTTTCATCTTTTACTCGCGGGGGTTTTGCAGATTCGATCTCGTGAATACGTTGTCCGAAATGTCGACGTCGAACTCGACGCTGTCGATGCGGAACTCGGTCCACTGGTCGTCGGCATCCTCCTTCGCCATACGCTGTCGAAGGGCGATGGTGCGGCCACCCATTTCACCGATCTCCAACGAACGGAGGGTCTTTACGAGGACGCCCTCCTGGTCGTAATACTCCTGCGACACCAGGACATCGTCGTCGCGGACGCGCAGGATTTCCTTGCCCCACACCACAGCCGCCTCCTCGTGCGGGATGGATTGGATGACGAAGACCGTGTGGCCCTCGTGCTCTTCCTTGCCGAGGAGAGTGTGGTCGTACTGGTCGACAATGTCGTCGGCTCGCGACACATCCTTGTTGGAAAAATCCGAGCCCATCCAGCTCTGGCCCATCATCGAGGACGGAACCTTGATCACGCGATTCACTTTGGGCGCGTAGGACCACATGTTGTTGTCGACCATCAGGGTTCCGTTGCCGGCGTCCTTCTTCGGCGCGGTGATCCGCACCAACGATTTCTTGGACCCCTCCGTCCATGCCCGCATCGACATGGTTCGCTCCCATGACGGGCGATGGATGGACATCGTCATTTCACCGTAGGATGACTCGCCACGCCAGTTGTCAATGGTGGCGCGAACGATATCGGCTGCGTCCTGGGCCCTGGCCGGCAGGGCTGCAGTTGCGATGCATGCGACCACGATGAAAGCAGTTCTTCGATTCATGGATCTATAACTCCTGTGACTCGCTGTTCTCACGCCGGCACGGGCTCGAGCATCCGCCTGAATATGGCGAACACCTCCTGGAAAAGACGCTCGATTTCCTTCTCTTCGAGACCATCCCAGTTGTTGACAAACCAACGATCGCCGGCCTCGTCGGCCCCAACCAACAGTGCCTGTAGCAGTTGGACTGGGAGATCGTCGCGAACAGTGCCTAGCGCCTGCCCGCGACGGATCAACTCGGCCTGCCACTGGCGGGCTTCCTCGAACTTCTCGGCCAGAGATTCACGAACGCCCGCAATCTCCGGGGGGTCGTACATCAGGCGGGTGAAACCAACCAGCCATGGATTCGCCCGGACACGCGAGCGAGCTTCCTGCATCAGTGCCTCGAGTGAGGACCAGTAATTTTCGCCACTGAAAGCCTCGAGGTCGAGTTTTTCAGCCGGCAAGACGATGGCCCAGGCGAGGTCAGCCACCGTTGTAAAGAGATCCGCCTTGTCGTCGAAGTAGTAGTAGAAAGACCCTTTGCTCATCCCGAGGCGTTCAATCAGCTGGTTGAGCGAAACCCCCTCAAAGCCCCGAGAGGCGAACTCCTCCGCCGCCGTCTCGAGGATCCGGTGTCTGGTGTCCAGGTCGAGGTTAGCAAACCGTGGTCGTGCCATATCGTTCCCTACGAATTCAAAACTGAATAGTTTTACTTATCGGTTAAACCGATCAGTTTAACCGCACAGTTTAAATATGTGTCGAGATCCTCGGATTGTCAAGGCTATCAGGAATGAGGTGCTCGGCGGCCCCAGGGTAACAACGAACGAACGGCACGACCTATCGGCCCCAGCGCCTTCTGCGAGTAGACATAGTTGACCATCAACCCGCACGACTCCTCGAGGCCCCGCGCCGAGGTATTGGCGGCGAAGTTGATGTTGCTGCGGGCAACCCGGGCGCCGTTGCCGAGATGAAACCCGGCAACCGGGTTCAGGGGTCTGCCGCGAGAGTCTTTCTCCTCGGCGATATAGGTGTAGGCAAGATCGATCAGCGGTTTTTGCAGGCACCGTGGAAAGACCGAGTCCTCGATCCAGGCTGGACGTGCGAGCACCGCCAACAGCACCTCAGCGAGTTGGTCCGCCTCACCACCGAGGTCGCGATAGCGATCGTAGATCGCCTGCTGCGATTTGACCGGAATTCTCTTGATCACGTCAGCACGCTTGATTTTGAATCGTTCGTCCTTTCCCTCGAGGATCGGCCGCAGGTAGCGTGGCCAGAAGCCCGGGATCGGGCTCAGGGTGGAGTAGGTCTTGAGCGAGGGATGACGCTCGTGCAAGGCCTCGGTGACGCGCGCAATCAACACCTTGCCGAGGCCGAGGCCTGCGAGACCGTTTTGGGTGTTGTTGATCGAATAGAATATCGCGGTATCGGGAGATTTGATCGGCCGGCGCGCGCCTCCGCCCTCTTTGATCACATCGTGGATCGACCGAAGGAGACCACGACTCAGAGCCACCTCGATAAAGACCACCGGTTCTTCGGGCATGACGACGTGATAGAGGGCGAAACACATGCGGTCTTCGCCCAGACGCTGACCCATCTCCTCCAGACCTACCATCGGGTGGACCATCTCGCGGTCCTTGAGGAATTTGATCGTTTCAAAAGAGGAGGCAAAATCGATCTCCTCGAGGAACAGGAACCCATGCTGGCACCACCGGTTCAGGAGATGGGCAATGTCTTCTTCGAGCGCTTCGAGGCCAGCCTCGCCGTTTTTCTGCGCATCGAGGATCTCTGCCCGCAATTCGAGCACGAATTCCATCCCGCCGGTCGTGTTGATCAGACCTTCGAGCAAACGCTGGCGAGGAGAGGCAACAGCCTTCCTCAACTCGCGGACCTTTTCGTTCCACCCGACGCGATCTAGCTCGGAGGCAGACCGCATTCTCGCCAGCGGTTCTTCGATTCGCCCGAAGGTAATTTCAAACTCCGCGGAAAGCCAGTGGAAAAGCTCCAGGCGTTGTTCAGGGGTGAGCTCGCCGCAGTGTTGTCGGAATCGCTCGAGCAGGCTGCGATCCGTCGTCTCGCCGGATGAAACTCGCGACGCCAACTCCGCCACCTGTCGGACTCGTTTTTTCATTTGGCTCCAGTTTACCGGAAGGGGCGTGGTCTCACCATCCCCGGGTCGGGTCATTCACACGAGGCGAGCTCCGTCAGGGATGTGGAAAATACGTGACGCTCTCGAGTTCGGACCCGAGGACGTTTATCGGAGGGAGATTTGAGGGCTCTTCCACCAGGAGTCGTTCCACACGCTGTGGCGTCTCCTCCGCCCTCTCCCAACGGTGGTGCATCAAGACCACGGCTTTCGGCCGGAGGATCTCCGTCACCACTTCGCGCCCATCGTTGAGAACGAACCAGTCGTGCACGAAGGCGAGATCCAGGCCTCCCTCAGGAAGTGCGAGGCCTGCAAACGTCGCCGGCAAACGGTCGGCATCTCCCTCGTGGAAAAAACGGAATCCGTCGATATCGACAATGTAGATGTTGTTGGCGACCTCGCGCCCTCCACTGTGCCAGACCCAGCAGGCGCTGACATCGATTCCGCGGTGTTCGATGTGCTCACAGGATCCATGGGTTCGCACCGGAGCTTTGACTCTTTCAGCGACTGCTTCAAATCCCTCAATCGAGGATAGGGCCTCCCATACGTCGGCGGTTCCTACGAGGAGCGTTTCCGGATGGTTCTTGAGGAATTCAAACGCCGTCCCTGCATGGAAGTGGTCCCCGTCCGAATGGGTCACCAGTGCGAGATCGACGCGGCTGAAAAATCCCTCACCAGCAATCATCTGCCGCACCAGGTCCTCCGACGGCCCCTGCGAGAAAAACTCGGGGTACGGTGCGGTGGCTCGGAAGAGCGCGTCAATCAGCACCGTTCGCGCGGCGCAGCGGATGAGAAAACCTTCATTTGCGATGGCCGTCACTTCGGCCGTCGGCGCGGCACAGCCCACAATGACCAGCGCGACCAGGACCATCGAAACCACTGTCTTGCTCCCGAGTCTGGCAGCCATCGCCCGTTTCTGACTCCGCCTCTCGAGGGGTCGCGTGTCCATAACGACAGCGTACGCAATGCGAAAGAAGCGGTTTCGGCCCCGCGAGCTCCAGTTCCGCGGAGACGGCGCTTGACAAGTCGTTTTTGGGACACTAGGTTTCAACTAACTGGTTAGTTTAACTAGTTAGTTGAAATCATATGACCTCTAAATCATCTATCGCGCGGGAGAGAATCCTCGACGCCTCCTCGGCCGTCTTCGCGGAGGAAGGGTTTGCCGGAGCACGGGTCGACGCTATCGCCCAACGCGCGGGGGTCAACAAGGCGATGCTCTACTACCACGTCGGCGACAAACGAGCCCTTTATGGCGAGGTCCTGAAACGGAATTTCGGTCGCATCGAAGAAGCGCTCAAAGAAAATCTGCGGGACGAGGGGTCGGCTTCCGACCGGTTGCGTACGGTCATCACGATCGTCGAAAGCGCCATTGCGGCGAACCCGGATCATGCGCGGATCATCCTCCGCGAGTTCGCATCCGGTTCCTCGAATCTTCCTGCAGAAATCCTGCACCGGATGTTGGGGCTGCTCACGGTAGTCAAAGACATCCTTGCGGAAGGATCCAGGACCGGAGAGTTCCGACCCACCGACCCCGTCATGACCCACCTCACTCTCATCGGTGCGATCCTCATGTTGAACGTCGCTAGCCCGCTTCGTGAGCGAGTCGCCGATCTCGGTCCATCCATCGAATTTCCCGGTTCCGACACCGACGTAGCCAGGTTTCTCGGCGATCTCCTGCTCGGGGGCATCGCCACACCACGAAGTGGAGAACCCACATGAAACGAATTGCTTTGACCCTCGCTCTGATGTCCACGACCGCTGTCTTCGTGACTGGATGCAGCAAATCCCTCGACGACAGCACCATCCGCGCCTCCGGGCACATCGAGGCCACCGAGGTGCGCCTCGCGGCAAAGGTTGGGGGTCGCCTCCTCGAGGCGCCCCTCGAAGAAGGCGAAGCGATCACCGCCGGCGTACTGGTGGCCCAATTCGAAACCGTTGATGCCGAGCACCAGCTGGCTCAGGCGCGGGCCAATGCCGAGGCCGCCGACGCCCAGCTCCGGCTGCTCCTCGCGGGAAGCAGGGCGGAAGACCTGCGCCGCGCCGAGGATCAGATGGCGCAGGCCCAGGCCGAGCTCGATGCCGCACGGCGGGACCTCGACCGCCTCTCCGGCCTGGCAGATCGGGGCTCGGCGACCGAAAAGTCGCGCGATGATGCCGCAACCCGAAAGGAGATCGCGGAGCGAGCTGTGGCCGCGGCCAGAGCCCAGCTCGACAAGCTCGTGGCCGGACCGCGCCGCCAGGAAATCGAGGCTGCCCGGGCTCAGCGGGCCTCTGCCGAGGCGATGGTCGCAGCGGTGGAACAACAGATCTCGGACGCCACCGTTCTCACACCGACTGGCGGCGTCGTGACCACACGGATCGCCGAACCGGGCGAGGTTCTGCCGCCCGGAGCGACCATCGCCGTCCTCACCGATCTCGCACGTCCCTGGTTGACGGTGTGGATCGACGAACCGAGCCTGTCGCGAGTAACCCTCGGTCAGAGTGTGACGGTGCGGGTCGACGGAAGCGATCGGGACTTCGAGGGCACCGTCTCATTCATCTCGCCGGTGGCGGAGTTCACTCCAAAGAACGTCCAGACCCCCGACGAGCGGGCGAAGCTCGTCTTCCGGGTCAAGGTGAGGCTCGATAACACGGATGGAATCTTCAAACCCGGAATGCCGGCCGACGCGCACTTTGGCTGAGGACAAGGAGTGACATCAACAACGCTCCTCGATGCACGAGAGCTTGTGGTCCGCTACGGGAACCACGAGGCCGTGCACGGCATCTCGCTCGAGGTAAATCCGGGCGAGGTGGTGGGCCTGATTGGCCCCGACGGCGCCGGCAAGACCTCGACTCTGCGGGTCCTCGGCGGACTGCAGAAGGCTGCCGCCGGCTCGGCAACAGCCTTTGGCGACGACTGCTGGCGGGCGCGAAGGGCCCTCCACGCAAAGCTCGGTTATCTGGCACAGCGGTTTGCGCTCTACGGTGATCTCACGGTTGACGAAAACATCCAATTCTTCGCCCTCATGTACGGCGTCCCGGAATGGAAGAAGCGTCGCCGCGAGCTGCTCGAGCTCGTCGGGCTGGCCCCGTTCAACGACCGCCTCGCCGACCGTCTCTCCGGCGGCATGAAACAGAAGCTCGCCCTGGCCTGCACCCTCATCCATTCGCCCCGCGCCCTGCTCCTCGACGAGCCCACGACCGGGGTCGACCCGGTCACCCGCCGCGAGTTTTGGCGGCTCCTGGCGGATCTGGTGAGCGAAGGGCTCACCCTGTTGGTCGCAACGCCCTACCTCGACGAGGCGGAACGCTGCACCAGGGTGCTGTTGATGCATGAAGGCTCGATCCTCGCGGACGCCCGGCCGCAAGAGATCCCCGACCTGATGCCGGGCGCAGTGATCGAGGTCTCCGCGACGCCTCGAGCCGCCGCAGCCGACGCACTCGCCGCCCTCGAAACGGTGGTTGATGTCAGCGTCTTCGGCACCAAGCTTCACGCTCATCTCGTTGGAGAAAACGATCCCGTTGGTTCCATACGGGAGGTTCTCGCCACGCACGAGATCAACGTCGAGTCGACCAGTGAGATCCCGGCCGGTCTCGAGGACACCTTTCTCTACCTCACCCGAAGATCGGCACCCCCTCTGCCAACGGAGGCATCATGAAACCGATAACTCATTTTCTCTTCCTGTTCACCGTTTTCTCGCTCGCCGAAAATGTTGCAGGCGGCGCTGAGACATTGACCGTGGACGCCGACACCGCGGCGCGAATGGCCATCGAAGCATCGACCCTGACGCTCGCGGCCGCGGATCGGGTGGAGGCCAGCCAATCATCCATCAAGGCGGCCGATGCTCTACGCCTGCCGGTTCTCAGCGTCAACGCCGTGGTTGCGTACCAGAACGCGGTCCCCGAGTTCGCCGCTCCAATTGATGGCCCCGGGCAACCCCCGACAGTGATCTTCCCCAACATCCAGAACACCTACAGCGCGGACGTGTCGATGTCGCAGCCGATTTACACCGGAGGCGCCATCTCCGCCAAACGCGAGGCGGCGCAGCTTGACGAGTCGGCGACAACATGGTCACAGAAACTTACAGCCATCGAACTGTCGAACCACGCGCGTCTGCTCTATTGGTCGGCGGTGGCCGCTGCCGCCGGGGTCGACGTCGCCGAGGCACAGCTCAAGCGCACCCAGCGGCTCCTCGACGATTCCCGGGCCCTGCGCGAGGCGGGGATGGTGGTTAACGCCGACGTTTTTGCCGCAGAGGCGCGTTTTTCGTCCGCCGAGGTGGACATCATCCGGACCCGGAATGAGGAAGAGCAGTCGCTGGCGCATCTCCGTTCTCTGCTTGGGATCGGCGCCGGCAACGAATTGAATCTCAAAGATTCGAGAACCGAACAGGTTCCTTCGTCTCCACCTGCCCTGGCCGAACTCGAACGCACGGCGTTGGAGAACCGCCCGGAGCTCAGGATCACCGATGCCCGTATCGATGGACTCGGCGCCCAGGCGCGGGCGGTCAACGCAAACCGGAGACCGATGGTGGCCGCATCGGGCCAGTGGCTCGTAGCACGCCCCAACCAGCGCTTCCTTCCGCTCGAGGATGTTGTCAACGATTCCTGGCGGGTCGGGATCGGGGCCAGTTGGCAGTTCTTCGACGGCAGCCGGACCAAGGAGCAGGTGGCCACCGTGCACGCAGAGCAACGGGCCCTGCAACATGACAGGGGCGAACTCGAACGCCAGATTCTGCTCGAGGTCGCGACCGCGCGTCTCGAGCTCGAGTCGGCGCTCGAGGCGATCGTCGCGGCTGACGCTTCGGCAGACGCCGCGGCGGCCTGGGAGGGAGCATCGGGCGAACGCTATAGCGCCGGCCTCGCGATGTTGTCCGAGCTTCTCGATGCTCAGGCCGATCTGACCGCCACCGAGGTCGCGCGAGTCAGAGCCCGGGCCGCGGCGTGGATGGCTGAGGCAGCGCTTCTGAGAGCGGTGGGCCGGTGACAATCGTCTCCGCCGCCGCGGCAAGGTCGCCTGAGATCATGGTTTCGGCGACCGAGCTGACCCGTCTTTTCGGCGAGTTCGTCGCCGTGGACCGTGTGTCCTTCGAGGTTGCTCCGGGCGAGATCTTTGGCTTCCTCGGCTCCAACGGCGCGGGCAAGACAACCGTCATCCGCATGCTCTGCGGTCTCCTGAAACCAACCCTCGGCAACGGCACGGTGGCCGGCTTCGACATCGCCACCCAGGCGGCAGAGATCAAGACCCGCATCGGCTATATGTCTCAGAAATTTTCTCTCTATGCCGACCTGACGGTCGATGAGAACCTCCGTTTCTGGGCCGGCACCTACCGGGTCTGGGGCAAGCGGTTCGAGGAGCGTCGCGAGTGGGCATTCGAGGTGACCGGCCTCGGGTCACGGCGCAACGCCCTCGTGGCCGACCTCCCTGGAGGCTTCCGGCAGCGCCTCGCCCTTTCGTGCGCTCTCCTCCACCAGCCGCCGGTGGTCTTCCTCGACGAGCCAACTGGCGGTGTTGATCCCGAGGCGAGACGTCGGTTCTGGGATCTTATCGACGACCTCGCGGCCGAGGGTGTCACGGTCTTCGTGACCACCCATTACATGGATGAGGCCGAGCGCTGCCACCGGGTCGCCCTGATGCACGCCGGCAAGCTTCTCGCCCTCGATACCATCCCCGTCCTCAAGAGGGTCTTTGCTCCAGGGTCTGTGCTCGAGATCGAGTGCCGCGACGCCGCCCACGCTCTCGAGCATCTCGACGATCTTCCGGAGGTGATCGACGCGACCCTGTTTGGGAATCACCTCCACGCCGTGATCACCGCACCCGAAATTGCTCAGGTGATCCAGCACTACCTCGAGACAAAGGGTTTCGGCCCGGTGAAGGTACAACCTGTACCGCCCTCGCTCGAAGACGTCTTCATTCGTTCGATCCGCGAGGCCGAGGAGGGACGGGAACAGTGATCCGACGGGTTCTCGCCACCACGGTCAAGGAGCTCCTCCAGCTCAGGCGCGACTGGCGCACTGCGCTGGCCCTCCTGGGAATGCCCATCGTCCTGCTGATGATCTATGGCTACGCCCTCAGCTTCGACGTCACCGACATCCGGCTCGGGGTAGTGGACCATTCCAGAACCCAGGCTTCGCGCCGCCTGGTGGAAGCCTTTCTCAAGAGCGGTTACTTCGTCCAGAAGGCGGTCATCGATGATGTTCGACCGCTCGACGACCTCTTCACCGCCGAGACTATCCAGGCGGCGCTGGTCATTCCCGCCGATTTTGCTTCGCGAACTTCGGCCCGGAGGCCCACGTCGATCCTCTTCGTTCTCGACGGCTCCGACTCGCAGACGGCCAACACCGTGCTCGGTTACGCCCGTCAAATCGTTGCATCGCAGACCGGGAACCTCTACGGCATCGAGGTCCAGGCCGCCTATCAAGCTGTCCCCCTCGTCTGGTACAACCCTGATCTCAAGTCTTCGATCTTTCTGGTCCCAGGCCTTCTAGCCTTCATCCTCATGGTGTCGTCGGTGATCGCCACCGCGCTGGCGGTGGTGCGCGAGAAGGAGCGTGGCACCATGGAGTCGCTCCGTGCGACGCCGATTCGGGCCATCGAATTACTTGTGGGCAAGACTCTGCCGTACCTGTTTGTGGGCTCCGTTTCAGCGGCCGGTTCGCTTTTCCTGGCCTGGGCACTTTTCGACGTGCCCATTCGCGGATCTCTTTTGTGGCTGGCGGTGGTCACCCTCCTGTTCCTCGCCGGCGGACTCGGTTGGGGGATCTTCATATCGACGCTTGCCGAAACTCAGCAATTGGCCTTCCAGCTGGGCCTGCTGTCGTCGATGCTGCCGACCCTGCTGCTGTCCGGTTTCATCTTCCCGATCTCATCCATGCCGAGGGCCCTGCAAATTTTCACCCTCATCGTCCCGGCCCGCTATTACATATCCGCCCTGCGCTCGATCGTGCTCAAGGGCGTCGGTCCCGAGATGTGGTGGCCACAGGCGACCGCCTTGATCATCTACGCAAGCATTGTGCTGCTGCTCGCCACCATCCGAATGGTCAGGAATCTCTGATGCGAATGCTCTGGAACATGCTCGTCAAGGAATTGCTGCAGTTGCGGCGAGACCCCAAGAACCTTGGGGTGCTGTTCGTGGCACCTGTCGTGCAGCTGACCATCCTCGCCTATGGCGCTACCACCGACATCAAGATGGTCGAGCTCGCCATTTGCGACCTCGATCGCACCGCGGCCAGCCGCGGACTCGCCGAAGATTTCACTTCCTCCACCTACTTTCGCCGCGTCGCCACGGTCGACACCCAGGATGCTCTCGACCCGTGGTTGGCGAGCGGCGAAGCCAGGGTGGCTGTGACAATTCCCGCCGGTTTTACGTCCGAACGGGCCGCCGGACGCACGGGCAGGGTACAAATCGTAGCGGACGGTTCGGATGCCATGGTCGGAACGCTCGGCCTTGCCTACGCCCAGGGTGTGCTGCAGGCTGCAGCGGAGATGGAGGACGCTCGACTCCCCCTCGAACTACGGCCGAATGTCCTCTACAACCCCGACCTCCTGAGTCGTTACTACATGATTCCCGGTGTGCTGGCGTTGATCATCCTCATCATGACCATGATGCTATCGTCGATGGCTATCGTGCGCGAGACCGAGATCGGGACCATGGAGCAGCTCATGGTGACACCGCTGACTCCGAGCGCCGTCATCGTCGGCAAGCTGGTGCCCTATGCTCTCGTGGGAGTCGTCGAATTCCTGACCACCCTGACAGTCGTACTCTTCTGGTTCGAGGTTCCGCTGCGAGGCTCATTCTGGACCCTGGCCCTGCTGACCGCCCCATTCATCGTCTGTTGTCTTGGGCTCGGCCTCCTGGTCTCCACCCTCTCGCGCACCCAGCAACAGGCGATGATGATCTCCACCTTCGTCATCATGATGCCGCAGATCTACCTGTCGGGTTTCGTCTTCCCGATCCAGAACATGCCGCAGGTATTTCAGTGGGTCACCTACGCCATCCCGCTGCGCTACTACATTACGATCCTGCGCGGGGTCTTTCTCAAGGGAGCGGGCCTCGAGGTTTTGTGGCCAGAGGGTTTGATCCTGGTCGGTCTGGCGATCCTCATTCTCACCTTTGCCCGCCTGCGCTACCGGGTCCGCCTCGGCTAAGCCAACGCAGCAGGCCGAGTTTTGCTACGCTCGAGCGGCCCCGTTCGGAGGGCCTGAAGCAAAAGGTTGCGGCCGCACCACTCCCGGAGGATGAGCATGCGTACGATCATCGAGCCCTTCCGCATCAAGATGACGGAGCCCCTCAAGATCACGACCCTCGCCGAGCGCGAGCAGGCACTCGTCGAGGCCCACCACAATGTCTTTCTGATCGACGCCGAGGACTGCTGCATCGATCTCCTCACCGACTCCGGTACGGGCGCCATGTCCGCCCAGCAGTGGGCGGCGATGATGCTCGGCGACGAGAGCTACGCCGGCAGCAGATCCTGGAAAAGATTCCAATCGACGGTCCAAGAAATCACCGGTATTGAAAACGTCCTGCCCACTCACCAGGGCCGCGCAGCCGAGGGCATCCTGGCCGAGTGTGTCATCAAGCCGGGGGACATCATCCCCAATAACAGCCACTTCGACACCACCCGCGCGAATGTCGAGTACTGCGGTGGCGTCGCCCTCAACCTTCCGTGCGCCGAGGCTCACGACACTCAGGCTGTGGCGCCGTTCAAAGGCAATATGGACATCGACAAGCTCCGGGCGTGCATTGCCGAGCACGGGCGGGAGAAGATCCCGTTCGCGATGATGACCGTGACCAACAACACCGGTGGCGGCCAGCCGGTCTCGATGGCCAACCTCCGCGAGGTCAAAGCGGTGTTGAATGAGCACGACATCCCGTTCATCATCGACGCCTGCCGATTTGCCGAGAACGCCTACTTCGTGCGCCAGCGCGAGGATGGGTACGCTGACCGAGAGTTGCTCGAGATCGCTCAGGAGATGTTCGCTCTGGCCGATGGCGCCACCATGAGCTGCAAGAAGGACGGCCTCGCCAACATCGGCGGTTTCCTGGTCTGTCGCGATGACGAATGGACAGCGCGTTTCCGCAACCTCCTGATTCTGCGCGAGGGCTTCCCCACTTACGGCGGTCTTGCCGGCCGCGATCTCGAGGCAGTTGCCGTCGGTCTCAAAGAAGCGCTCGACTACGACTACCAAGTCTACCGCCACGCGACGGTTGAATACATGGTCGAACGGCTGACTGCGATCGGCGTGCCGATGGTGCTGCCGGCCGGGGGGCACGCCGTGTTCGTCGACGCCCGCGAGATGGTGCCTCAGGTTCCACCGCTCCAGTACCCCGGAATCGGTGTCGTCAACGCTCTCTACCTGGCCGGCGGAATCCGTGCGGTCGAGCTGGGCAGCGTGATGTTCGGCCACACCGACGACGAGGGCAACGAACAGCCTTCACCGCTCGAGCTGGTGCGTCTCGCCTTCCCGCGCCGGGTTTACACCCAGAGCCACTTCGATTACCTCATCGAGGTCATCGAACAGGTGTGGAAAGAGCGTGAGCAGATCTCCGGCCACCGCATCACCTTCCAGTCCGAGTTCTTGCGACACTTTACCTGCCACTTCGAGCCGATTACCGACTGATTTTCGCGTCACCCGCCCTGCCGCAAGACGGCCAGCGGCCTCACCGCCAGCGCTCGGGTGCTCGCCGCCAGGCCCGCAAACACACTGAGGACCACCGTCGCGGTGGCTGCCGATACGTACGCGACCGGGCTCCAGGCCCAGCTGATCTCGAACCCGAAGTGGACGACGGCAAACGCCAGTGCCACGCCCCCAACCGTGCCGAGGAGGCCGGCCACCAGACCGATCAGGGCATATTCGACGGCAAAGACCGACGCCACCTGTGCGCGGGTCATGCCGAGGGTCTTGTAAAGGGCCACTTGATGCCCGCGCCTGACTGCTCCGGCGCTGATCGCACCGGCAAGGATTGCGATTCCGGCGAGGACCGTAAATGCCCCCAAGAACCGGACCCCGAAGCCCACCTGTTCGAGAACGGCGACGATCTTCTCGAGCAGCTCCCGGATCCGCAGCATGGTGACATTCGGATAGCCGGCGGCAAGCCGGTCCTGGACCGGGAGCTCGGCGGAAGGCGAGAGCCGCGCGGTAGCGATTCGATAGCGGGGCGCGTTGTCCAAAACCCCCGGTTCGACGACCAGGAAGAAGTTGATCGAAAAGCGCTCCCACTCAACCGTCCGGATGCTGCTCACCAGCAACTCGAGCGGGA
>Ga0316198_10001532_pt1 | contig 13622 bp, 14 predicted proteins | sample OudBieAanoxic_MG_FD_204935 | JGI IMG/M metagenome (GOLD analysis project Ga0316198, IMG submission 204935) | Coastal sediment microbial communities from Oude Bieten Haven, Netherlands - site A anoxic | ecosystem: Environmental > Aquatic > Marine > Coastal > Sediment | place: Netherlands...
ATCTGGATCTTTACGTTCGCATCCAGCACACGCACGTGGGCGACCTGTGGGTCACCCTACGCAACATGGACACGGGCACACAGCGCCGGATGATCAACAGGCCGGGCGCACCACCCGGGTTCGGTTGTTCGGGCGACGATATCGAGACCACGCTGGACGATGAGGCGGGTGCCGATGTCGACGACGAATGTGTCACGCCGGGCCCGATCGCGATCGAAGGATTCCTGCGGCCTGACCAGGCGCTGGGTATCTTCGACGGAGAAGAGATCTCCGGCACCTGGCGACTTCAGGTGGCCGACCGCCAGCGCCAGAACACCGGTTACTTCCTCGAGTGGTGCCTGGTTCCGACCACGCAGTGATGGACGCCCGATGACGAAACGACGCACGACATTGCTGTTCGCCACGCTCCTGATGGGAGCCTGGACCACCGCTCTGGCCCAGGGCACCCGGCCCGACGTCGGCACCGTTCCCGATGCCTACGGCTACGCCGTTGTCGATCAGTCGGATCCACGTTGCGCGTTCAATTTCATCGACATCAGCGTCGGTGGAGACGCGACCTGGTTCTCGGCCAGTGATGCGGCGCCGGCGGACGATGACGGTGGCTCCGTGATTCCGCTCGTGGGGCCGTTCGAACTCTACGGTGCCGCGCTGCCGGGACTGGTCATGTCCACCAACGGATATATCGCGGGTGCGTCGTCGCTCGCCGCAGAGGGCGGTGGGGACTTCTCGAACGACCCGACCCTTCCGTCGATCCCCGACAACCCTCCGGCCACTCCGGCCCGTTTGCTCGTCTACCACTCGGACTTGAACGGACTCGCCGCTGCGGGGACCGCCTATAGCCAGTTCTTCGGCGTATGCCCGCGACCGTCGGAGGCCGTGGGAACCGAGGCGTGCACGATCCTGCAGTGGACGGACTGGGCCCAGGCCGGTGTTGGCCAAGCGTTCGAATTCCAGGCCGTCGTCTACCACACCAGTTACCAGATCGTGTATCAGATCCGTCCCGGTGCGAGTCCGCTGGCCGGGGGCACCGTCGGGATCCAGAATCACGGCGCCACCGACGCCTCGCAATATCGTTTTGCCGAAACCGGACTGGTCGCGGACACGGCGGTCTGTTTCTTCGACCCGCGCTATCCGGCCGGAGGGCGAGTCGCGGACCTGTCCGTCTTCAAGAGCGACAAGGTCGACGGGATCGGACCCGGCGCACAGGTCACCTACGCCGTTTCCGTCATCAACGATGGACCGAGCCCGGTCTACGGCGCTGCCGTGCAGGACACGCTACCGTCCACGTTGCTGAACTGCACCTGGTTCTGCGAGTTCTCGGAAGGCTCGAGTTGCACGGCGTCCGGCAGCGGGAACATCGACGAACTGGCCGACATCGCAGCGGGCGGCTGGGTCGACTACTGGCTGACCTGCCAGGCGGCGCTGTCGAGGGGCGAAATCGTCAACGCGGCCACGGTCACGGCCCCTGGGAACGTCGTCGACCCCGACACATCCAACAACACATCGACCGACGTGAACCGGATCTTCAACGATCCGTGGGTCTGCCGTACGCCCTTGACGCGCGGCGGCCTGGTCTCACCGGAACAGGCCTCCGGCGAACCCAACCCGGCCTGCCGACCGCGGGTGACCGGCCGGGCGGTCGAACGCGGGTCGGCGCGCGACTAAGGACCGGCGGTGTCATCCGACAGCGTTGCGCGGTAGAACGCGATCAGTTCCTCGCCCTCTTTCGGCGACATGTCGAATTGCGCGATCGCCTGGTGCACGAGGCGCATGGCCGGCAGCGACGCATCTTCCCGAAGTCGGTCCGAGATCCAACGCACCGCCCGTCTCGCGTTTTCTCCCTCGGGATAGATGCTCATTCGAGTCTCCCTTCCAATCCGTTTGGCCTTTGGTATCATCGCGAGGCCGTCACAGTCCCACGATACAGGATCGAGGAGGCAGCGTGGAGCGAAAGCGGTATCGCGCCGGACAGAAGATTGACGACCTGTGCCGCGCCTGCAAACTGGTGCGCGTGCACACGGTCTTTGCCACCGGCCCCGAGGGCGAACCGCTGCGTGTGGTGTGCGACTACTGCGGCAGCCAGCACAATTACCGTGGAGGCGACCGGCCGGTAACGAGCGAACGCGCCGGCGCGAGACGCGGCCCCTCCCCGGCCGGCCCTTTCGACCTGGTCAGCGAACGTGAGAGGAGTGAGCCACCGATGAGTCTGGAAGGAAGTCACGGAAGCGGACAGGACCTGGAACTGTTGTTGCGGAAGGTCATCCGGGAAGAGGCCGGACTGACGCCGGTGACGCCGGCCGACAAGTGGCGCGGTGGCGAAATGGTGCTGAAGCCCGGGCGCCCAGGACTGCAGGAAAAGAGCATGCCGATCGAAACGCTGTTCCACAAGGTCGTGATGGTCCGGAACCGATTGCGACTGATGGAAGCACAGATCAACGGCACGGAGTTACCCGGCGACGTCAAGGCCAAGCTGCAGGGCTATATCACGGCCTGCTACGGCTCGCTGACCAGTTTCAACGTCCTGTTCGCCGAGGACGAAGACCGATTCCAAGGAAGCTCGAAGTGAAGAAATGGGGACATTCCTGATTTCTGATCGCGTGGCGTCTCGTCGAATACAACTGCCGCGATGATCAGAAATCAGGAATGTCCCCATTTCCGAAAATCAGGAATGTCCCCATTTCTTCACTTCGTCGCGGATTGATCGCAGGGCTTCCAGGTGGGCGGGGGTCCAGCCGGGTGCGCTCACGGTGGACCGTACGACTTCCGGGCGCTCGTCGCCCAGCCCGGCGCGGCGCGATCGTCTCACGCGATTCATGATCACGTCGCGAATGCGCTGGGCATCGCCGATGCCCTCGATCATCCCCGTGTGTGGGCTGGACTGACCCTGTTGCGGGTTGCCGCCGCCCCCTCCTCCGGCGGTCTGGATGATGAGATTGGCGATCCCGAAGTGGCGCTGCAACGGACCCTGGGTGAAGGCGACGTTCTGGACGTTCTCGAAGGTGATCGTCGTCTCCCGGATGTCCCAGATGCCCCGGCGGAGACGGATGCTGCGTGAGGACATCACGTACCACGTGGTGTCGTATCGCAAGTGCAGGGCAACGTAGGCCAGGATGTCGGGAGCCACGATGGCGACGACGAAGACCGGGGCAAGCACGAACGCGGCGAGCGGCTTCTTGATCAGCACCACGAACCACAAAATGATCAGGGCGACGTCCACGGCGAGAAGTCCGAGCCAGAACTGGAACTTGAGGTAGTCGAGAAAGCCGGGCGAAGGACGGAAACTCTCGATCGAATCCCCCGCAAAGGAAGTCAGTGACGGCGGATCTTCGGGCACCTTGAACCAGCCGGCCAGTACCGCCCACAAACCGCGATAGACACGTTTCGCCGGGTCGTTCTGGTTCGCCATCACGCCACCCCGCCGTCGCCGGGCCCGTCGGCCGCCCGCAGCGCGGCGAGTTCGTCACGGATCTCGTGCAGCAGACGCAGCGCATCGTCGGCCGGCTCGTCCACTTCCCCGGCGCCATCATCCTCGACCTCACCCCGAGCCCCGCGCATCTTGGAGTAAAGATAGTCACGCAACTGATCGACTTCGAGAATCCCCTCGATGCTCATCTCGGGAGCCGCACTTCCCGAAGCGGTCTGGATCGCTACCGTGGCCAGACCCATCCAGCGCTGGAACAGGTTGCGCGTCACGTGGATGTCCTGGATGCGCCGGTAGGTCAGGTTGATCTCCTGCCGGAACAGCACCCCCCAGGCCATCGATACGCCCTCGTCGTCGAATCGGTAGCGCAGCGTGCGGTATTTGAACAGGCTGGGCAGCAGGGCGATGATCGTGATCGGGATGATGCACAGCGTGGCGAGAGCAGTCGTCAGCACGTAGTAGTTCAGCAATACCGGACTGGGTCGCGTGATCTTCGTCGGGTCGAAACTGCGATCTGGGGACGCGTGCATGTCGTATCTCCTCGGTGTCCGGCCTCGCACTCCGCTCGAAACTAACCACCAGCCGGAGGATTATTCGTAGCCTATCACCCCGGCCTGCTCACGAGACCCTTGACTTCGCCCCCCTGTCGCACTGGAATGGTCTTTATTCTCCAGGTGCCACGAGTTGCCCTTGCGACGGTCTTTCAAGATCACTGGACTGGTCACGTTCGTGGTCCTGTTCACGTTCGTGGCCGGTGTCACCGTGCTGGAGCTTCCGACCGGACTGCCCCCGAAGGCCGATCGCGACGGCGCCTCCCTGCGCATCGCCGCCGCCAACCTCGCCTTCTTCAACACGGAATCGGAGGCTGCCGGGCGTCGAGTGGCCGAACTCGGAGCGGACGTGCTGGTCCTGCTCGAGTGGACCGGGGCGAACGCCAGAGGCCACCAGGACCTCGACTCCTGGAACGTCATACTCGACGAGCCTCGACGAGGCGCTCACGGGGTGCGGATTCTCGCCCGGACGACGCTCGAGGCAGAGGCCGTACTGGTACCGACTCCGATCGTGGGGCCGTGCCCGATGCCGATCGCCACGGCGAGGGTTCGTTTCGGCCGCGGGTGGCTGGCGATTCTCGGTGTCCACGCACCACCACCCATCGACGCATGCGAGGAAACGAACGCGCCGACGCTGCTCGCCCTGGCGGACATCGTCAACAAGGGAAGACTGCTTCAGGACATCGGCGTCGCCCGTGAAGGGGACCCGGTCGTCATGGCGGGAGACTTCAACGCCCTACCCGGGTCGAGGGAACTGGCCCCGCTGCGATACGTGGGCCTCGTCGACACACACATGCGCCAGCACTGGCGGCCCATCGGCACGTGGACCCCGTCGAAGTCCGTTCCACACCTGCTGAGGATCGATTACGTGTTCGCCCCGGAGGACATTTCCGTCGTTGGTTCCTGGACGGTCAATCTACCGGGATCGGATCACCGCGCAGTCGTCGCCGAGTTGGCTCCTCTCGACTGACCGGCTCGCGCGATCAGCCCTCGGGCGAAGCAACGATCGGTTCACCCTGGGCCGGGGCGAAGCACGCGTAGTCCGGTCCGAACTGATCCAGGAAATAGACCGAGTAACAGCGCTTGAAGACCCACAACGGCAGAGTGATGACCGTGCCGATGTAGGGCAACAGGACGATGCAGCAGGTCGCGCAGCAAATGGTCAGCGCGATCAGTATCAGCACGAAACTGACCACCAGCCGAATCACCACGTAGAGGATGAATTCTCCCGGCCTCGAACTCAGCAACGCCGAGAACTCACGCCAGGCAGCGCCGGCACCATAGCCCCGCAGGTACATCAACGGTACGAGAAAATCCTCGATGGCGAGTCCGATCAATCCCAGCACGATGGCGACAGCGATCACCGCGAGGACCAGGGCGGACACGGTGAGGATCAGCACCGGCGTGGCCATCTGCGATTCGGCCCAGAGCCACACGGTGGCCAGCGTGACCATCACGATGCCCAGAATGACGAAGCCGCCGATCAGCCCAAACACCAACCGAAACAGAAACAGCGAATTGCCTCGTTCGCGGTGGCGGTGCCACGGTTCGACGACGGCACCGCGGTTGTTCACGACACCGTCGAGAAACATGAACTTCCCGCGACTGGACAACCAGAGAAGCAGCAACCAGACCACCATGATCACCACGAAGACGATGCTGCCGATCACCAGCACCGGCACGAGGTGGTCCAGCACCCATTCCCAGGCGTCACGGAAGTCGTGACCCACGTCGTCACTATCGTTGACATAATTCTGGCCCGATGATCCGCCACCGCCGTCCGCCAGCCGGGCCAGCCAGGCGCAGAAACCGAGGACCATCCACTTTCCGGCATCGAACGGCCGGAACAACACCTCGCTTGTCCGGTCGATCGCCTTCGAAATCGGATCGATCACCGAGATCGTCGGGAGCTTCGGTTGATGGGGCGTTTCGTTCATGACGCACATTGATACACGCGGGAGCAGACGGTATTCGCATCGTCTCGCGAGGCGACCGCGCGATCGGCCTCCCGACCAGTAACGAATATAGACTGTTCCGGCGTGTACGGGAGAGAGAATCCGAGGCGAGAATCGTGAAACTCGAGGCAACACCGCGAGAACGGCCGGACCCGGCGCGCGCTGCCCTGCTGGTCGGTGCGTGGGCCGGTGGTTGCCTGTCGCTGGCAGCTTTGTCCCGCGTGCCCTTTCTCTGGCCGGCGTGTCACTTCCGCGAGTGGACGGGAATGCCCTGCCTGACGTGCGGCTCGACGAGGATGCTCGACGCCCTGCTGGCGGGCAGAGTCGTCGAGGCGGTCCTGTGGAACCCGCTCGTCTTTCTGGGCCTCGCCGGAGTCACCGTTTGGGTCGTCGTGACGGCCACGGGCATGGCGCTGGGACGACCTGCCCGGCGCATGGTTGCCGGGCGCGGCGAGCGGCTCGGTCTGTGGCTCCTCGGCGCGGGCCTCGTCGCCGCCGGCTGGGCTTACCTCGTCTGGCGTGGCATCTGAGCCCATTTGTCGTAGAATTCGGCTTCGGACTCCACTACACACGACAATCGACCACGGATAGGAGGAACGTCGATGATCGCAGTCGGTGACAAGGCACCAGGCTTCGAGCTTCCCGACCACCTGAGTCGCAAGCTGAGCCTCGGACAGTTCGCGGGAAAGCGGCACGTGATGCTGCTGTTCTACCCGCTCGATTTCACACCCACCTGAAGCAAAGAGGTGCCGGAAACGGAGGCACTGCTGCCCCGCTTCCGCGCTGCCCATACCCAGGTTCTGGGTATCAGCGTCGACAGCATCTTCTGCCACGCCAACTGGGCGCATAGCCTCGGCGGGATTTCCTTCCCGCTGCTGGCCGATTTTCACCCCAAGGGACAGGTGGCCCAATCCTACGGCCTGTACCTGGGCGACGCCGGGATCACCGACCGTGCGACCGTGATCATCGATGCCGGAGGCACCGTACGTCACGCCTCTGCGGTGACGCCCGCGGGGCGCCGCGACATCGGCGAACTGGCCGCCCTGTGCGAGAAGGTCGATGCCGAGTACGGTTCCGGCCTGGCCGATTTCCCATCGCCCGCGGGACTCGGGAAGGTCGACGCTCTGTACGTCAAGAGTAACTGCGGTCACTCGTTGAAAGCGATCCTGGGCCGAGACAACCTGCACCTGCAGGGCCAGGTAGCGCTGAAGAACGTGACCGAGGATTCCGCCGCGATGGGCCAGCTGAACAGCCTGACCGGCAAGGATCAGGCCCCGTGTCTCGTCGTTGACGGAAAACCGATGCCGGAAGCGGACGACATCGTTCGCTACTTCGCTTCTCACGCGACCGATATCGGCTAGCAAGATCGCAGGGCGCGTCTCGCAGGCGCGCCCTGCCCTGCCCTACTCGCCGCCGGGTCCGACCGCGGCGTCTCGAAAGCTCCTGACGATATCCCCTGCCGGCTCGACCCGGTCGACCGCCCCGGCGCTCTTTCCTGCCTGCCAGAAATCACGGTACGACAGCCCTCGTAACGAGGCCTGCTTGAGCTGGCGTAGCGAGCGCAGCGCGTACAGGGTCCGCATCAGGTGCTTGGTGCGCCGTCCGCGCAGGAGCCAGCGTGCGATCGGCCCCGAATCCGTTCCGGTACGTTCGACGTAGGGCGTACGGATCACCGAACAGGGCACTCCGCTGAGCCGATCGGTCAGGACGATGTCTTCTTCGCCGGCGCGCAAGATGGCTTGCTTGTAGTCGTCGTGGGCCCGACACTCGTCGGTGGCGATGAAGCGTGTGCCGAGTTGGGCGCCGGCGTAGCCCATGCGCAGGACCTCGACGAACGCAGCCTCGTCGCCGATCCCGCCGGCACAGACCAGCGGCACGTCGAGGTCGCGAAGGTCCTCGTAGATCTGCGCCGCGCTTCGAGCGCCCGCGTGCCCCCCGGCCCGGTCGTTGACACAGATCAGCCCGTCCACCCCCTCGGACAGCGCCTTCTCGGCCCAGCGCCGGTCGGTCACGTCGTGATAGACCACACCACCGACCGCGTGCACCTGCTCGCAGACCCAGCGCGGGTTGCCGAGTGCCGTGACGAAGAAACGCACTCCCTCATCGAGTGCCTCGTCCACCCACTGACGCATACGCTGTTCGTAGATTCGCGAGGACTTCTCGACGATGGCGTTGAAACCGATCGGCCTCGACGTCAGTTCCTTGATCCGGCGCAGGCCCTGACGGAATTCGTGACCGTAAACGTAGACCAGCGATATCGGTTGCACGATGCCGATCCCGCCGGCTTCGGACACCGCCGCGATCAGTTCGGGGTTCGAGCACGGGTACATCGCCCCGCAGATCAAGGGGACCTCGATACCGACCTGTTTCGTGAAGGAATTTTGAAGCACGGGTGTCAGGACTCGGGACGGTTCGGTTGCGCCCCGGGAGGGACCTTGATGTTCAACTGGGGTAGCGCGAAGGCGATGCCCTTTTCGCGGAAAGCCGCGTCGACCGCCACGTGCAACTCGTCGCGTGTCTTCAGGCCCTGGCCGAAGTCGACGAAATAACGCAACTCGAACTTCAGGGCATCCTCTCCGAATTCCAGCAGCAAGGCCACCGGCGGCGGATCGTCCAGCACGTCCGGATTCCGGCGGGCCACCTCGACCAACGTTTTTTTGACCGTGGCCAGGTCTGCGTCGTACGAGACTCTCAGAGGGATGTCGACCCGCCGCTTGGAATCCGACAGGGTCCAGTTGATCAGTTTCGTCGTGATGAACTCCTTGTTCGGAACGATCATCTCGCTCCTGTCCCACAGCGTGATCGTCGTGGCCCGGATGTGGATGCGGCTGACCCGCCCCTGGAGGTTGCCGATGGTCACGGCATCGCCGACCCGCACCGGGCGTTCGAGCAGCAGAATCAAGCCCGAGACGAAGTTGGCCACGATCTCCTGCAGTCCGAAGCCGAGACCGAAGGTCAGGGCCGCGGCGAGCCACTGGATCTTGGACCACGAGATTCCCAGGTGGCTGAACGCGGAGGTAAACCCGACGATCAGGATCGCGTAGCGCACCAAAGTGATGACGGCGACGCGTGCGCCCGGATCGAGGCGAGAGCGCCGGCGCAGAATCAACTCCAACACCCCGGGGACGTACTTCACCAGAAGGAGCGTGATGACGAGGGCCAGCGCGAAGCGAACGAGGTCCCACAGAGTCAACGTCGACTCGGGCTCGGCACCGGCCGCAGTGGACACCGGCGAGGTTGACTTCGGAAGTCCGGGAATCGCCGGTGTTGAACCGGATTCCGGTTCTGCCGCCGCGGGCTCCGTGCCCTCGGTCACCTGGGCCGCCGGAGCCACCCCGGAGGCGACGATCGGTAAGAGAGAATCGTCCCTCTCCTCCTCGATGATCGCCAACCTCGGCAGCAACTGGACTCGCTTCATCATCTGCGCCGCGGGGACCGCGTCCGACCAGATGCTGTAGAAACCCACGATCGCGATCAGCACCAGCACGACGTGCGACAGCTTGCGCACCTGAGCGTCCGCTTCTTGCAGAGCGGCCGTGTCCTGGGCGACGTCGATCTTGTCCGTGCCGGTTCCCTCGACCCCGATCCGACTGGTCAGTTGCCAGCGGACCACCAGGCGATGGGCGATCGACAGCGCCATGACCAACCCCAGCGTGCGCAACATCTGGTAGGCCAGCAGGTAGCCCGTGATGTAGAAGCCAAGAATCGCCAGGATCGCCGGCACGATCGTACCCAGGATCACGAGCGGATAGATGAACAGGTAGGCTCGCTCGGCCCAGTTGAGGGGTTTTCCGTCGGTCGCGCCGTCGTCACGCCTGTGCGGCCTGAACAATCCCACGATCGCGGACCCGAGCCCGAGCATGGCAACGAAGAACACGATACGTCCCAGCGAGTTGTTGTAGGCCTGGAGGGTCTCCGGGCTGTCCATCCGCATCCCGGCGGACCCGAACTGGATTGCAACGAAGATCGCCGGCAGAAAGAGGATCTCGGGCCAGACCAGACTGCGGTGAACGATACGGGTCTCACGGTGTGGCCAGCCAAAATGAGCTTCCCCCAGTCCGTGCGGAGCCATCGTCTGGCGCAACACCTCGAACAGAGCGGCGATCGAGGTCAGATACCCCAGTGTCTCGGCCATCGCGAAGACGAACGTCGGGGCGTCGGACTGCGAGAGAATCTGGCTGGCAAAATAGAGAGCGAGCGGTAGCGGTGCGACGAGGAGAATGGTGTAGACCAGGCACTCCAGGGTCGCCTTGAACGGGATCGTCCCCGCTTCGGCGATCGTGGTCAGGCGCTGCCGCAGCGAGCGCCTGATCCCGATCAGCAGACCCAGCGCGAACAGGCTGAATGCGAAGGCGAACGGAAATTCACTCGCCGTTCCCGACACGGTGCGGAAGACGGCTCTCCAGTTTTCACCGGACGTCAGCCAGCGCAGGGCATTCAACGAGTCGCCGACTCGGGGAATGACCGGCCGCGGAACGCTGCGGATCCAAAGTAACTTCTCGAAGAGGAAACTCTCGACCTGTTGGACCTCGCCGAGAAAGAATTCCGAAGTATGCTCCTGCTCGGCGAGTTGATCCGAATATCGACCGTAGTGCTGAATCAACTGGTCGAGCAGATCCCGCCGCAACGAGAACAGGTCGAGAGCGGCCTGATTCAGTTCGGGGTCGAGTTCGCCCGCGTCCGTTTCGAGCTCGGCCACGATCTGATTGGCGAGCTTGCGCGAGGCCGACCGCTGCTGTTCGAAACGGATCACCTGGTGCTGCACGCCCGGGATCGTCTTCTCGAGGATCCGCAGGTCGGTGGCGATCTTTCCCGGTTCGGGAAAACCCTCGGGAACCTCGGGCCACCATCGCGTGACCGAACCTCGATACCCCGAGGCATCGAACTGCCGCCGGGTGAGTTGAACGATGCGATCCAGGTCCGCAAGGTGCTTACGAGTCGCGGACAGGGCCCGCGCAGCCTCCTCGGACTTTCGAACCACCCCGTCCGTCCCCCACAGCATCTGCGCGAACTGCTCCGTCTCGGCGGCCACATCTTTCAGTGCGGGAGACAACTCGGCGGCTTCCCGGCAAGCGTTGACCACTTCTTCGAGACCGGCCTGGGCGTCACGAAGATTGATCTCCTTCGCTGCCGCCTCGAGCATCTCGACGAGTCGCTCGTCGTAGGCCACCCGGCGCTGGGCCAGTTCAACCTGGGACGGAATCAGCACCCCCCTGGCATCGAGCAGCGCCAGCTCGGCCCGAAGCCTGTCGATTTCGCGCAGGCTGGCCTCGCGGCGCGCGAGCAGGCTGATCCGCCTCGCACGATTCAGCGCCGGATGCAGACCGACCTGGGACGCCTCGCGCAGTCCGTCGGCGATCGTCTCCAGTTCTTGATCCAGGGCGCCAAGACGCCGAGAGGCCTCGTCGCGGGCAGCGGAGCGCTCCTCGACCAGCCGCTCGGCATCGCGCAGGGCGGCACGGTGCGCTCGAAGCCGCGAGCGCTCCCGGGCCAGCCGGGTCTCGGCTTGTTCCGATGTTGCATCGCCAGGGAGATCGAGTCGAGGAGCCTCTTCGGGTTCGCTCAGATCGGCACGCAACGCGTCGGCCAGTCGCCCGACGCCCGCCCGTTCCTTGTCGAACCGAGCCACGTCGGCCAGGTGTCTGTCCGCCGTCTCGAGTGAAGCGATCGCGGCGTCGTACAGTCCGAGCGCGCGGGCGATCAGGTCGGCGGCCAATGACGCATCGGCCTCGGTCTGCGCCCGTAGCTCCCGCACGCCGTCGAGATCCACCCCCGCTTCCGGTTCTTGCTCGGCTCCGGCCGCGTGCGGCAGGAGTGCCACGGCCAGCAGCAAAGACAATGATATGAGACGGGCCTTCGCGTTCATGGCGATCTCCTCCGCGACCTGCCCATCATACTTTGGACGAACGGGTCGATTGTGGGGAATCGCACAGGCTATACTCAGGATCAGTACTCACAGGACATCAGCCGATCACGGCCTTCGCGGGGCGAGGCCTAGGAAGGAAATCGAGACGATGAAAACAAGAACGATGCTCGCAGGCACGTCGCTGGCGCTGGTGCTGGCACTCGTCACGGCCTGCGACGGATCTCACTCTCACCAACACGTGGCCGATTCACCGGAAGCCAGGCAGGCCGAGGCGCAGACCTTTGCCCGTCTATCGATCGAAGGCGGCAGCCTGGACGATGCCCTGGAGAAAGGGGCCGAACTGGGCGAGGCCTATAGCCTCGAAACGCTGAAGATCGAGCTTGGACGCGAGTTGACCGACGCGGAACGCGAAACGGTACGCGAAATCATGCGCAGCGCCCTGGGCGAGATCCTCACCCCGGAGATCTGGACGGAGACCCTGGTTTCCGTGTGCACCGACTATTTCACCGCGGGGGAGTTGCACGAAATCAACGACTTCTTCCAGTCGTCCACGGGCGCCAAGTTTCTGAGCATCGAATCGCAACTTTCCCAGGCCGTCAATGACCAGACCGATGCGGTCTTCGAGCAGAACATCGACGGGTTCGTCGCACGGGTGGACGAGGGCCTGGGCCAGGCGTTCCCCGAACTCGCGGAAGAGGAAGGCCAATGACGGAGCGCAGGCTGCCTGCCACGTCGGTCTGCGTGACTTTGGCAGTTCTATCGTTGCTGGCGATCACGACGACGCTGACGCCACCGGTGTCGGCGCAGGCCAACGTCGCACAGACGATCCGCTACGGCGAGGTCGTCTCCGTCGACGAAGCGGTGGTCAAAACAAAAATGACCAACACGGGGACAACGGTCGGGGCAACGGCGGGAGCGGTGGCCGGCTACGCGCTGGCCGACGGCGGGAACCGTTGGCTCGGCGGCATGCTCGGTGGCGTGCTCGGCGGTGCGGCCGGACGGGGCGCGGAGAAGGCGTCGCGAAAGAAGAAGGGCTGGTCGGTGATCGTCAAGATCGACGGCGGCGGCGAAATCGCCATCGACATCCCGGGCAAGAAGAAGAAGTACAACCCCGGCGACCGGGTCCGCATCATGACGAGCCCCGGAGGCGAGACCAAGCTTCAGGTGATCACGGAGTAGACGACATCTCGACGGCGGGGGCGTTGGAAATCAACGCCACGTCGTTGCCCAGCTTGTACCGAGCCAAGACGACGATGCGATCCCGGACCTCTGCGGGAAGCGTGTCGATGTCGTCAAAGTTGACGACCGCGAAGACCTGCTCCTGTTGCGCAAGGTGACTGACGAGAGTCTCCTTGGCGCCGGTTTCGAGCGTGTAGACGCCGTCACTGTAGAAGGCCAGGGGCTCCGGCAGATTTCCCAGACGGTAGCTGACGACGCGGTGTCCCGCCGCGCGCGAATCGGACGAGGCTTCTCTCATCGCCACCGCCAGCGGACGCGCGGACTTGCGGGTCTCGAACGCCGGATAGATCACGAAGGCGACGGTGAGGTAGGCCACGACGAAACCGGCGGCCGGCGCCATCACGGTGGCCAGCAGGCGCCGGCGCGCAAGAAACACCAGTGTCGAGATGCCGGTAGCCAGCGTGATCACGCCCACGACCACGACGACCCAGCGCGGCGCTTCTTCTATGCGGTGACCCATCGCGAACAGGGCCACGCCGGCCAGGGCCAATACACCTCCCACGATTCCCTGACCGACGAAGATCCAGGTCGGTCCGACACGAGCCTGTTTCGATTCGTACCAACCCTGGACGTGACCCACCAGGCGCGCC
>Ga0316198_10001533_pt1 | contig 13621 bp, 12 predicted proteins | sample OudBieAanoxic_MG_FD_204935 | JGI IMG/M metagenome (GOLD analysis project Ga0316198, IMG submission 204935) | Coastal sediment microbial communities from Oude Bieten Haven, Netherlands - site A anoxic | ecosystem: Environmental > Aquatic > Marine > Coastal > Sediment | place: Netherlands...
AACTCTTCAATTAAAGTTTTTTTGTTTTGTTCGGTTAAGAGCAAAACGGCTCAATGAATTATACTGTTTATATAGTGAATCGAACTAGGTTCGATTCTATGAACACTCATTCATCGAGTAATATTTTGATTGTCGACATTCCGAAGAACAGAAGACAATTTCGAATAACTCAACACCTGTGAGTGTCCACACAGATTTCTTGTTTCGTATTGTTAAAGAGCTTGGTGCCTGGTGGCACCGCCGTTGACGCTAGGTCGAAGGCTTTTACTAACTGACCAAGGCTATTCGTCTTGGCTAGGGAGGCGTATTTTACACTTCCAGTTGTTGGCGTCAAGTGCTTATTTTAAGAAGTTTTCCAAGCGATGATTTGTTAACCATTAAGGTAAAAACGAATCAAACCCGAAGCCCTTAAAAGCGCTTGTCACCTGAGTCTAATTCCGAAGAAGTAAACTCTCTAACATTGCTGCAAGTCCCGTGCTACCTAGCATTTGCTAAGAGCGATTGGCCTGCTGTGCCGTGTCAGTGGATGCGCATTATAGGGATGTGAGCCTATAGCACAAGGGATTTTTGAAAGAAAATCACATTAAGGGCTCTGAGTGCAGCTTTATCAATCGATACGACTACTTAAGATACTAAATAGGTGCTTATAGGTGCTTAAGATCCCCAAAAGGGGCTAAGCGCTCCTTTTGATACTCTTATCGATTAGATGCTACTGACTAAAGAAGCGTGACTCCTGCTTAGCCTCGATCACATCATCACTGTTTGCATCAGCATTAATTGCAGTCACCCTGAAATCGATTTTAGTCATAGATCTTGACAGGTCTACCGGGTCAACTGCAATACTAATAGGTAGAGTTAACACCTCCCCCCCTGCAATATGCACTTGTTGTAACCCATACCATTGAGACTCAGGTAAACCTTCTACAGCTAGTTTATAGTCATGAGCAGATTCAGTCTTATTGAGAATCTTCAATGTGAAAGTATTTTCAATCAAACCATCATTATTCTCTCTGAATAATTGGTTTCTATCCCGGATGACATCTACACGTACAGGAGCTATGGTTGCGCTTGCATAGATAAACACCAGGATCATAACAGCCAGAACAACACCATAACCAACCAGCTTTGGTCTAAGCACCTTCTGCTTTATACCATCTAGTTTATTCTCGGTAGTGTAAGCGATAAGCCCTTTATCGTATCCCATACGCTCCATAGTCGTATCGCAGGCATCGATACAGGCACCACAATTGATACATTCATACTGTAACCCATTTCGAATATCTATACCGGTAGGACATACCTGAACACAGAGGTCGCAATCGATACAATCACCCAGTCCCATCTCTTTAGGATCTGCTTTACGCGATCTTGGTCCTCGTGTTTCACCTCGTTTATTATCATAACCGACTATAAAGGTGTTTTTATCGAACATCGCAGCCTGGAACCGGGCATAGGGACACATATGAATACACATGATCTCCCTCATCCAGCCAGCATTACCATAAGTCGCTAGCGTAAAGAGTACGACCCAAAAGTAGATCCCTCCGCTCGCGCTTAAGGTAAACACATCACGATATACTTCATTGGTAGGCACAAAGTAGGAGACAAACGTCATTGCTGTTAATAATGAAATGAAAAGCCAGGAAGCATGTTTGGCCGATTTTCGCCAGAGCTTATTGAAACTCCAGGGCATCTGATCTAATTTCATCCGCTTATTGCGGGCCCCTTCTAACTTCTCTTCAAACCAGATGAAAATAAATGTCCAAACCGTTTGAGGACAAGTGTAACCACACCACACCCTACCAAGATAAGTTGTAATAAAGAATAAGCCAAAGGCAGCTATCATCAAGAGAGCGGCTAGTAGAGTCAGATCCTGAGGCCAAATGGTTAAACCAAAGATATGAAACTTCTGTTCACCTAAATTAAACCACACCGCTTGGCGGTCACCCCAGGGAATCCAAGGTAAGATAAGAAAAAAGAGCATGGCAACCCAACCTAATCGCCTTCGGAGCTGACTCCAGAGTCCATCGACGGCGCGAACATATATTCGATTACGTGGGTTAAATCGATCGGCCTTATTTGCATCTGGTTGATGGATCTTGATTCGTTTAGCCTTCGAATAATCCTTTTTTTCAGACTCTGTGCTCATCTTTGTAACCTTACCGCTTTAATATTGCACGAAAATTAGCTTATTATACCTGTTATATTACATTTTATTCATCAAAGTTGGATTAAAATATGAGAGGCTGGATCATATTAGGATTAGGTGCAGGGTTGATATATTACGTTGCAACCGAAACGAACAAACTCGATGAGCCGATTGCGCAATCAGATGAGTTGTTACAAAAAATCGAGCGAAAATTAGACTCATTGACGGGCACAAAGATCATTAGAGTAGACAATCGCATTGCCCACCTAAAGAAAGAAATTGGTCAAAGGATGTCTGAACGGGAATTACTGGCTTTAGATAAGATACTTGCATCTGAATATGCCCTGCAAGATTTCAAAGATGACTACTGTAGTGGCAAAGCGAAACCCCATGACAGTTTCAATAAAGATAACCTCTTTTTTATTTGTGATAAGTTAAAGTAATTTTCAAAAATCTTAGTACGCTAGTCATATAGCCAGACATTTATAGAAGCTGAAGATTGACCTGAGTTAAGTTTCAGCCTAGCCTTTGCTCAATCTAAATTTGGGTATTAAGGCTAAATATCATGAGTCAGCAGGTTTCAGACATTTTTGATCCTACACTATGGGATCAAGTTTCCGGATTTGATTTTGAAGATATCACCTACCACAGAGCCAAAGATCAAGGCACTGTGCGTATCGCAATAAACCGCCCAGAGTGTAGAAACTCCTTCCGCCCCAAAACAGTTGATGAACTATACACAGCATTAAACCATGCAAGACAATGGTCTGATGTTGGTTGTGTATTGTTGACCGGTAATGGTCCATCGGCAAAAGATGGTGGCTGGGCATTCTGCGCTGGCGGCGATCAACGTATTCGTGGCAAAGATGGCTATAAGTATGAAGGCGCCGAACAGGGCACACCAGATTTAGCCCGCATGGGACGTCTTCATATACTCGAAGTACAACGTTTAATTCGTTTTATGCCGAAGATCGTTATTGCTGTAGTTCCTGGTTGGGCAGTAGGTGGTGGACACAGCCTACATGTTGTATGTGACCTCACTTTAGCATCGAAAGAACACGCAATCTTTAAGCAGACGGATCCCGATGTAGGCAGTTTTGATTCCGGTTATGGTAGTGCTTATCTTGCAAAAATGGTTGGACAGAAACGCGCTCGAGAAATTTTCTTCCTTGGATTTAACTACTCTGCCGATGAAGCGTTTGACATGGGTATGGTAAACCGTTCAATACCTCACGCGGAACTCGAAACTGAAGCCCTAAACTGGGCCAGAGAGATCAACTCAAAATCTCCTACGGCAATGCGTATGCTTAAGTATGGCTTTAACCTACCCGATGATGGTCTTGTTGGTCAGCAGTTGTTTGCAGGTGAAGCGACCCGACTTGCCTACGGCACCGACGAAGCACAAGAGGGGCGGGATTCCTTCCTTGAGAAACGAGATCAGGATTTCTCTGATTTCCCATGGCACTATTGATCCCAATAAGTCCCAAAAATATCCACACCGTAAGCTTGTTAAAATAGCTTAATTGAATAAAGCCGTTAGTTTTTACTCCTAGACATTAAAGCTGACGGCTTTATAACTAAAAGCCGTTTTCAATTGAACATATCGATTAAACAAATCTAATAACTCCACTACCAAACCAAGATGAGAATGGTTATCATTTACTCTTATTCGATAAAGGGGCTCATCATGACTAAAACAATTACCTTTGCAATACTGCATTTTAGCGTCGCATTCACAGTTACTTATCTATTAACTGGTAGTGTCGTTATCGGTGGCGCCATTGCCCTCATCGAACCCGCCGTTAATACAGTGGTTTTTTATTTCCATGAAAAGGTATGGCAGAGAATTCAAAGTCACTCCTCACCCGATGCCTCACTTGAAGTAACCGCTTAATACTGTCGAAGGTGACCGATAGAAAGAGGGCTGAGCAGAAGCCGCTTTAAAGAAACATCAACCAAGACTACTGTTATCAATCGGATAGATATCCTCTGAACTTGCTGATCTCTACAACGAACTGATACACCAACATAATCTCAGTTGGGACAAGGGGTATCCCCAATAGAACAAATATTCTGTTGATACGAGACTTTGGTCAGATAGCTAGCTACACCTCGAATGATCTTTTTTGATAGAATAACCAAAGCTGCACATATTTTTCGATGGAATAGAGAAGTTATGACCCAGAACAGTAACGAAATTCGCAGTAAACTTGCACTGCTTCAACTTGCTAAAGAACTCAATAGCATCAGCAAAGCTTGCGATATTATGGGATATAGTCGCGACAGTTATTACCGCTTTAAAAAACAGTATGAAGAAGCCGGTGAGCGGGGATTAATTAATTTATCGAGAAAAAAACCGGCATTAAAGAATCGAGTGTCTCAGGAAGTAGAAGATCAAGTTATCGAAATTGCACTCGATTACCCTAATTATGGTCAGGCTAAAGCCGCAGAAATTCTAACGGCCAGAGGTTGTGTCATCTCTGCCAGTGGGGTTAGAACAATATGGCTAAGACATAACTTAGAAACCAAGAAAAACAGATTACTCGCACTAAATAGCAGATTAAGACAGCAAAACCATTTGAGTTTCAAAGCTCAACACGACATGGAACAGCTCTATAAACTGGAACAAAATGAGTCAACATTAGACTGCAAGTTCCCTGGCGATGTCTGTGTTCAGGATACATTTAAAATTGCAGAAATTAACGGTCTTGGCCCGGTTTACCAACACACCTTTATCGATGCTTACAGCCAATTCGCACATGCCATGATTTCTACAAAAAATGACTCCAGTGTCGCGGCAGACTTTTTACTGGAAACGGTTATTCCCTGGTACAAAGAGAACAATATTCACATCAATAGTATTTTGACCGATAGGGGAGCAGAATTTTCAGGTAAGAATAGTGCCCCCTTTCAGGAAGCAATTACTGAACTCGACATAAACCATATCCAGATGAGAGCCTATAACGGCCCCGTCGTAAACGGTATGGCTTCACAGTTCCAGCATCTGGCTTATAACGAGTTTTATGAACCATTCTTGAAAAAGAACAAAGTCACTTCACTCGATATATTCAATGAAAGTTTACGAACCTGGTTAGAGAAATATAACCATCAGTATGCGATTTCAGGTAGATACACCTTAGGTAAAACTGCTATTGAAGTTTTGCAGCTCAGCAAACATCTTATTAAATAGCCCAGCCATTGAAGTTAACTAGGTAGCCGATGTCTGGTTGGCCTTAATTTCTCGCAGGTAACGATAGATAGTGTGTACCGATATATCGAGTCGTGTCGCAGCAACTTGAGCGCTATCTTTAAGTTCAAAAATGCCTAACTCATAAAGTTGAGTGACTATTTCCCGGCTCTTTTTCGAGGGGGCAATAGCACTATTTTGCCTCACTTCATTATTCACTGAGTCGATACTGCTATGGAGTGCCTCATCAATATTCCGAGCAAAGACTTCTGGAGAACTGGTAAAATCTGCATTTATCATGCTATCAGGCATCATAGAGCGTAACACTGACTGTAGTGGAGCATCCATATCACTGTTTATACACAATAAGCCGATAGCTCTGTTTTGACTATTGCGAATAATGGTAGTAATAGAGCGCAATGTCTTACCTGTTGCACATTTGGTCAGGTAAGAATTAGAGATATCCTGCCCCGTTTTTAGCTTTAACAGTGCAAGATTAGTAATTGGGGCACCGAGTTTTCTGCCAGTGATATGACCATTAGCAATTTTGATAACCGAAGGATCACGAGCATCGAGGCTGTGCAATACCACTTCAGTATGTTCACCATACATAGCTGCTATGCCATCGACCACATTCTCCATAGACTTTAAAATATCAAAGTCACCTTGTGCCAGCTCTTGCAGTTTCACATCTACCCCTCAAATTGTCCTCCAGCCTATAGTTGGAGGAGTGTTCCAGATTAATCAATCCCCAAGTCACTTCATGAGTGGCTGAATCCGGCAGGATATCAAGCGGACATAATATTAATAATTTCGCTATCGGTTGAAGACATACCTTGGCTAATCATCTGCCCGATGTTGATTATCGTCTGTTCAACATCCTTAGCGATAATCCCCTGCCCGGATACAGAACGACTGTTCATTGCCATCAAAAAGGCCCTGACAGCGGCACAAGATGAAGTACTTACCTTCATGGCACAGGAGGCCTTGGCCCCATCACACACCATGCCGGAGCTATCGCTAATCACGTTCTGAATTGCATAACATGATTGCTCAAAAGAGCCACCAGCTAAGTATACCATAGCCATTGAAGCGGCAGCACTCGTCACCGTGTTACCACAAAAAGCAGATAAAGGAGGGTAGTAGGATTTAATGTAAATCGCACCTAAGTGACTTAAAATAAGGGCTCTAGCTAACTTTTCATCATCACACCTGTAATGTTCGGCAGTGATCACAACTGGAAGGGTTGCTGCAATCCCCTGATTACCACTACCAAAGTTACTCATTGCCGGCAAACTTGCTCCGCCCATTCTTGCATCTGATGCTGCGGCGGTGTGCATAACAATTTTATTCAGTAAATCATCGGCTAAAATGCCATCAGTAATACTCTTTTGCATTGTGCGACCCACTTCCAGGCCATAAGACTGAGTCATACCTTCTGCAGACAACTTAGTGTTAAGCTCGGAAGCTTCCAGAATAAATTTGATATGTTCAAACTCTACTTCTGAAGCAAAATCATAGATGGCAGCAATATCAATATTCACCCCCTCACAGATCGAAGATGTTGTGTTTATTGTCGACTCCTCAGCAGAATAGCTAACCTTACCGTTCAGCCGCTTCTCTACAATCAGAGTATGGCCACCACAAATTTTGACCAATGACTCCAGTCCATCATACTTAGCTACCACACAGCAATAGATAAACTCATCGGTAACAGTCCGTTGGACCGATACCTTTCCTGCATCGATAAGCGCCTGAGCTTGCTCGACCTGCTCCGGTAAAATACCGGCTAATACCTCTAGGCCAGCATCCGCATCACCACCAATAGCTCCTGCAGCTGCAGAGATTGCCAAACCGATCTTTCCTGTACCGGGGACAAATACACCCATGGAGTTTTTGTATAGGTTATCAGAAACAAATACCTCTAATGAATCCGGCAAAGAACAGCCAAGCTGCTTAACCGCAACCGCTGCCGCATAAGCCGCTGCGATCGGCTCTGTACAACCAAGTGCAGGTTTCACGACTTGATTAATGATCTGAATATACTGACGCCATTCTTGCTTCATAGAGAGTGAGCCTTATCCGATAACTTTTATTACAGCTTACTTAATGTGTGCAATCGCTTCGATTTCTACCTTTACACCTAAGGGGAGATCTCTTACCGCAAAACAACTTCGAGCTGGACAATCGGTTTTAAAGTATTGCTTATACACTTCATTAAATGCAGCAAAGTCATTGATATCAGCTAGGTAACAGGTCGTTTTCAATACCGTATCTAAACTGCCACCACCGGCAATTAATACGTGATTCAGGTTTTCAAGTGATTGCTTAGACTGCTCGGCAACACCGCCCTCAACCACGCCCCCTTTCACCTTACAAACCGGAAGTTGGCCAGAGGTAAAGATAAGATTCCCATATGTGGTGCCATGAGAGTATGGACCTATAGCCGCTGGGGCTTGTTCTGCATTGATTGGTGTTTTCATACTGCTCCTTTTCAAATATTTTTTAATTTTCATCAAATATTATGATGCAACATTATTTTCATTTTTAGACAAAATGCAATTTAATTTTATTTTTACCATGAATAAAATAGGGACGCCCACGTTATAAACCCCATAAAATAGGTATCACTGACTTCAACGTTCCATTAAAGAGAAGTTGATTGATTTTGATTACAGCAAACAAAAACATCAAATATTTTTGCATAAAAAGTTTAAAAAGCGATGTAACAACGAGTATTACAACGGCAGGAGTATCTGAAGAGAGCGAACTGTTAACTCATAAACTAAAAGCACTACTTCGGGTATAGCAGACATAAAAACACCCGCTAAATTGACTCTAGCGGGTGTTTTACTTATTTCGATATGATTTGTCGCTGATTATTCCACAGTAACAGACTTAGCCAGGTTACGAGGCTGATCCACGTCGGTGCCTTTAATTAAGGCCACATGGTATGACAGTAACTGCATTGGGATGGTGTAGATAAGCGCTGCCATAAACTCATCGCAATGAGGTACAGGAATAACCTTCATGGTATCGTCAGATTCAAATTCTGCATCAACATCGGCAAAGACATACATCAAGCCACCACGCGCGCGAACCTCTTCGACATTAGACTTAAGCTTCTCTAACAGCTCATTGTTAGGCGCAACCACGATAACCGGCATATCAGCATCGATAAGTGCTAGCGGACCATGTTTAAGTTCACCGGATGCATAGGCTTCGGCGTGAATGTAGGAGATCTCTTTAAGCTTAAGCGCCCCTTCCATCGCGATAGGATATTGATCGCCACGCCCCAGGAATAACGCATGATGCTTATCGGCAAAGTCTTCGGCAAGCTCAGCAATGGCGTCATTAAGACCTAGTGCCTGCTCAACTTTAGCTGGCATAGATTGCAGGCTTTGGGTGATCTTCGCCTGCATATCGGCAGACATGCCATTATGACGGCCGACAACGGCAGTCAACATCAACAAACCAGCAAGCTGTACGGTGAATGCCTTAGTTGAAGCAACACCTATCTCGGCGCCCGCTTTCATCATGTAGGCCATATCTGATTCGCGCACTAAAGATGAACCCGGTGCGTTACAGATGGTCATAGTGGCCTTGTAACCCATCTCTTTAGCCAGACGCAGTGCCGCTAAGGTATCGGCTGTTTCACCAGACTGTGAAATAGTCACAAGCAAGCTATTCGGGAACAGGTGCGACTTACGGTAACGAAACTCTGATGCTATCTCCACATTACAGGATACACCGGCCCAATCTTCTAGCCAGTAGCGCGCTGCCATACCCGCATGATAACTGGTGCCACAGGCGATGATCTGTACATGCTTAATATCTTTCAGGAACTCAGCCGCGTTCTCACCAAAAGCAGAATCCAATACGGTGCCACCGGCAATACGACCTTCCAGTGTGTGTGAGATTGCACGTGGCTGCTCGTAGATCTCTTTCAGCATGTAGTGTCGGTATTCACCTTTATCACCCGCATCATGGGTCACTTCTGACTCTTTGATCTCACGCTCAACCGCATTACCGTCAACATCGAAAATATTAACTTCGCGGCGCATCACCTCAGCGACATCTCCCTCTTCCAGAAAAGCAAAAGAGCGGGTTACAGGCAGAAGAGCCAACTGATCGGAAGCGACAAAGTTCTCACCTAAGCCGTAACCGATAACCAGCGGGCTACCACTACGGGCCACGATCATACGCTCGCTATCACGACGATCGATAACCACTGTGCCATAGGCACCTTCTAACTGCTTAACCGTCGCTTGAACCGCTGCAAGTAAGCTATCGTTCGACTTAAGCTCATGGTGTACTAAATGACAGATCACCTCAGTATCGGTATCAGATGCAAAGGTATAACCTAAACCCTTAAGCATTTCCCTTAGCTTATTATGATTTTCGATAATGCCATTATGTACAACGGCAATATCACCTTCTGACAGGTGTGGATGAGCATTACGCTCACTCGGCTCACCGTGGGTGGCCCAGCGGGTATGAGCAATACCAGTACCACCAGCTAATGGCGCTGCATCTAAAGCAGTCGAGAGTTCCTGTACCTTACCGACACGTCTTGTGCTGCTAAGTGTGCCATCTTGAATAACGGCAACACCGGCCGAGTCATAGCCTCGGTATTCGAGGCGTTTAAGGCCTTCAACTAAGATTTCAGCTACATCTCTTTGCGCAACAGCGCCAACGATTCCACACATATTGATTACCTAATCTCTCTAAAACAAGAGTTAAAATTAATATTGAATTTGATAAGGGTTAACCTTCGTTATCCCACATGAGGAGCCAGGATCACCCGCACCCCATGGTTTGAAATTTTTTCAACTGCCTCGGCGGGTAAGTTCTCATCTGTTACCAACACGCTGATATTGCTCCAGGCCAACTCTAAATTCGGAATGCGCCTGCCCAACTTTTCGGACTCGAGCATAACCACTACCTCACGGGAGACCTCTGCCATCACCTTACTCAGTCCGGTAAGTTCATTGAAGGTGGTTGTACCGCGCTCAAGGTCGATGCCATCGGCGCCAATAAAGAGTTGATCAAAATTATAGGATCGCAGTACCTGCTCGGCTATTTGTCCCTGAAATGACTCAGAATGTGGGTCCCAGGTGCCACCAGTCATCAATAAGGTCGGTTCATTCTCAAGCTCATGGATAGCATTAGCCAGCTGCAATGAATTAGTCATCACCACCAAGCCATTCTTACCATTGAGCTCCTGGATTAATCCCGATGTGGTGCTGCCACTATCTATGATGATTCGATTATGATCTTTAATCAGCTTAGCCGCCGCTTGGGCAATAGATAACTTATTGGGTGCGATCTTAGCGGTAAATTGTTGAGTGACTTCGTCGGGTATCGCCACCGCACCACCATAACGACGCAATAGCAGCCCGGTTTTCTCTAGTACCGCCAGATCTTTTCGAATCGTGACTTCAGAAGTTTCGAAACGTAAGGATAACTCGTCAACACTCACCTCCCCCTGCTCATTAAGCAGGCTAATAATGCTATGGCGACGCTGTTGAGTATTACGTTTGTTCATAAAACCTTTCAATTAAGTTTCGTTTCGAAAGGTGCATTATAGTGAAACGAAACTTTTTTGCCAGTTTTGAACGCTCAATATGTTAAATTAAGTATGAAATTCAGGCAAAAAAAAGCCCCTATCTAAGATAGAGGCTTTCTCGATTCTCTTTAAACCTTAGGCTCAGGCTTAAAACTTAGCTTCCAATGCTAAACCGAAGTGACGCCCTTCACCCACTGTAACATCGGTAGTTGTACCACCGGCCAGGTAATCGACATCAAACAAGTTCTTAATGTTGAGGCGAACACTCACATCGCTGCCCATCACATCCATGCTATAGGCGGCGCCCATATCAAAACGCACGTAGCCATCTTTCGAGATTGTATTATCCGTATTGGCGAAGCGTTCACCCACATAGATAGCACCGAAGTTTAATGCTAAGTCATCGGTCACCTCATAACGGGTCCAGACGTTAGCCGACCACTCGGGCGCATCGACTGGTGTCATGCCGTCTAAATTATCTCTATCGTTAGCACCGGTTTCATACTGAGCGTCAAGATACATCATAGAGCCTGTCATAAACCACTTCTCGCTCACCTGACCCTGAGCGCCCATCTCGAAACCTTTATGACGCTGCTCGCCACCTTGGGTGGTGATTTTAGTGTCATCACCGATAGGCGTGATTAGATCTTCAGTTACAGTGACGTTGGAGACGGTGATATCGAATACAGCACCGGTTAGCAGCAGGCTGCCATCGAACAGCTCCCACTTAGTACCAATCTCATATTGCTCACCATATTCAGGATCAAGGTTCATCTTGTTATTTACATCATCTTCATCATTAACTACTCCCTGAGGCGTGAAACTCTTAGAGTAGTTAACATAGATACTGCCGTTTGGTGCCGGGGAGTAGATCACACCAAACTTAGGCGAGACCGCATAGCTGTTATTACCTTCGCCCTCTTTCTTCTGCTCGTCATAACGTACCCCGGCAAGCACCTGCCACTCATCATTGATAGAGATTAAGTCCTGAATGTAGAAGCCGTAGTGCTTATATTCACTCTCATATAAGCTCTCATCACGGTTGTAATCGAGGTCCGGTTTAGGTAGAGGCTGACCAGGCATAACCAGCTGCTTCTTCTCACCCGAGTCCTTTAGTTGGCCATAATAGTAATCCAGCATGTTAGCGCCGATCAGAAACTGATGTTCGAATCCTCCGGTCGAGAAGTTACCGACAAAATCGACATAGCCGGTCTTATGCTGCCAATCATCGTAACGATCGAATGGGCTCACATAGTAACCATTTGTCATTGGGTCATCTGAGCTACTGATCATCGATGGTGAAGAGTCTAAACGCTGGCGATTAAACTGCTGATCGTTATAACCCGCTTTTACCTTCCAATCATCATTGATGTGATAAGTCAGATCTGCGCCCATGTTACTGATGGTATTGTCGGTGAAGGCCCATGGTTGATCCCAGATAATATCTTCGCCACCAATCAAGTCACCGCTGCTGTCTAACCAGCCGCCACGATCGATACCCGTCTTGTCTTGTGTATGATCATACTTAAGCGACAGTAGCAGGTCGTCGGTGATATCAAATTCAAGATTAAGATAACCTAACCAACGATCACGCTCCTGGTTTGAACCATCTTGGTACTCACGCCAGTATTGCGTGTCCTGTTTAACCAGCACGGTACGGTAACGAATCGTTTGAGCTTCATTCAGGCTGCCACCGGCATCGAGCTGATAACGGGTCGAGCCGTGCTCATCGGTATCGAAACCAAGTTCAAACATAGTGTCGTAAGTCGGTTTCTTAGTTACCATGTTGATCAAGCCACCCGGGCCAGATTGACCATAGAGCATACTCGATGGCCCCTTGAGTACTTCCACCTGTTGCAGTGTTTCAATCGGCTGCACATAGTGAGACCACTGCTGCTGACCATTGATTAGATAACCTGAACCGGAAGAGAGCTCGAAACCACGAATGTTGAACACCTGACGGTTCCACTTCTCGCTACCACCGGTAACACTGGAGTCATTGACCAGTACTTCAGACAGATTAGTCGCCAGTTGCTCATCGGTGACAAAATCAGGAATAACGGTCACTGATTGTGGGGTATCCATAAGACTGATATCGCCACGCATCGCACCCGAAGCGCTGCCGACCTTATAATCATTAAAGTTACTACCAGTGATACTAATGCGCTCAATATTAGCGATACCCGGCTCGCCGGTTTGCCCCTCAGCAATAGCGGGAATGGTGGCAAGTGCAGACAGAACCGCGACACTGATAGATGAATACTTAAATGATCTCTTGAACGACATGGCCGACCTCAAAAATGGATACCAAACAAATGTTGGAACGCAATATAAATGAGAATCGTTTTTATTTAAGTTTCTTTACGGTAATTTACAATTGCCTGCGAGCTAGTCCTAAATTACTAGTTAATACCTCTAAATTTGGTAAAAAATTTCATTCTCAAAACAAATTAATAAGGCTTGCTGACAAGCAATTTTCATCATGCAGATACAAAAAAGCGACCCGTAAAGGTCGCTTCGTTCTTCTATCTATCAGTGCTTATATCAGAGCTTAGCCTTTAGGCTTCTTAACCGGTCTAGCCCAGCCACTAAGGTGGCGCTGCTTAACCCGGGTAATAACCAGCTCCCCCTCGGCGACGTTGCTGGTTATGGTAGAACCAGCACCCAAAGTCGCTCCTTTACCGATAGTCACCGGAGCCACAAGTTGAGTATCACT
>Ga0316198_10001536_pt1 | contig 13608 bp, 8 predicted proteins | sample OudBieAanoxic_MG_FD_204935 | JGI IMG/M metagenome (GOLD analysis project Ga0316198, IMG submission 204935) | Coastal sediment microbial communities from Oude Bieten Haven, Netherlands - site A anoxic | ecosystem: Environmental > Aquatic > Marine > Coastal > Sediment | place: Netherlands...
AGGTTCGTTCGCCGGAGCGGAAGTCGGGCAGGTTGAGCAGGGCGTCGGCCGAGATCACGCCGGTCAGGGTGACGTTGGGAAAATGGTGGCCTTTGGCTACCATCTGAGTGCCGACCAGAACCTGGGCTTTGCCGTCGGCGAAATTCCCGAGAGCTCGCTCGAGGCCGTCGCGGCGGCGAACGGTATCGCGATCGAGGATCACCGATTTGACGTCGGGGTGGAGCTCGGCCAGATGATGTGCCACCTTTTCGGTTCCGGCGCCGACAGGGTCGAGCAGGAGACCGCTGCAGGACGGACACGTCGACGGGAGGCGTTGATGGTGGCTGCAGTAGTGGCAGCGAAGGTCGCCGGAGCGGCGGTGGACCACCATGGCCACCGAGCACGACGGACAGTCGATCCGGTGGCCGCAGTCGCGGCACATGAGCACCGGCGCCCAACCCCGACGTTGGATCAGCAGAATCGCCTGTTCACCGCGGTCGATGGTCTGTGCGAGCGCATCCTTCAGCGGTTGTGAGAAGAGCGTCCGTCCCTGTTCGCCGGGATCGGGTTTCTGCTTTCTTAGATCCACCAGCCCGACCTCGGGCAGTGGGTTGCCGGCCACCCGCCGACTGAGCGTGAGCTTGACGGCGAGTCCGCGCTGAACCAGCCCGGAAGCCTCGGCGGACGGAGTGGCGGAACACAGGAGGACGGGAACCCCCGCATCCCGACCGAGAACGAGGGAGAGATCGCGAGCGTGATACCGGGGCGCTTCCTGTTGTTTGTAGGCGCTGTCCTGCTCTTCATCGACGACGATGAGCCCCAGGTTCTCGATGGGAGCGAAGAGCGCCGATCGTGGACCGACCACGATGCGGGCCTCTCCGGCTCTGAGTCGCGACCACTCGCGCCATCGATCCCCATCCGATTGTGCCGAGTGGAGCACCGCGACGGCGCGTCCGAAGCGCTGCTCGACGGCGCCGGATGCGGCGGGCGTGAGGCCGATCTCGGGGACGAGGACGATCCCACCCCTGCCCGCCGCGAGGACGGTCTCGAGGCACCGGATGTAGACCTCGGTCTTGCCGGAACCGGTGACTCCGTGGAGCAGGAACGGAGCGTAGCCGCCGCTGATCACCGCCGTGTTGACGGCTTCGACGGCAACGGCCTGTTCATCCGTGAGAGTGTGTCTGGTGGCGGCGCCCCGCAACGACCACCGGGGCCGCTGCGGCGAGCGCTGGCTGAAGCGGTTGAGGAGTCCTCGATCGACCATGGTCCGCAGGGTGGCGGTCGAGCACCCGGTTGCGAGGGTGACTTCGCTCGCCAACGCGGGTCGGCTCTCCGAAGCCAGCCACTCGAGAACCTGGCGTTGGCGAGGAGCGCGGTTGCACTGTTTTAGCAAGTCGGCGAGGGGTTCCTCGGGAAGGGCGACGGCCATGACCTCGACCCGCGGCGCGCGATCGCGCCGCCGCCTGCGAAGCTGGATCCAGCCGGAGTCGGCCAAGGCTTCGAGGGGGCCGCGCCCGGAAAGACCAGCGCGAGCGAGCAACGTCGGGACCTTGAGGCGCGGAGTCTCTTGGAGCACGGCGAGAATCGACCGCTGGGATTCGCTGAGGAGGGTGGCGTCGATGGCGGCCCCGGTGGGGGTCAACCTGACCTCCTCGGCATCCGGGCGGAAGAGCCTGGCCGGGATCATGGACGCGAGCGTGGTCCCGAGAGGGCAGCGATAATAGCTGGAAACGAACTCGGCGATATCCATGAGTCGTTGAGGCAGCAATGGCGCCTCGTCGAGGACCTCTTCGATGGGCCGGATGGACTCGGTGGGGATGTCCACCGCGGCTACGAGACCCACAATCACGCCGGTGGCGAAGGTCTTTCTGATCGGCACCCGCACCCGAACGCCGGGGACCGCAAACGGGAGCAGTTCATCGGGCACGCGGTAGGTGAGCGCGACAGGAGAACTTTTTGGGATGGCGACGTTGGCGAACACGAGGGCAATTATGAATGATGAATGATGAATGATGAATGATGAATTTTTAATTTTTAATTTTTAATTTTTAATTTTTTTATTATTGTGGGGCTCCCGCGGCCACAGGCGATGGGAGCATCGGGATCCAGAAGCTGCGGTAGACTTCGGCGAGATGAGCACCAAGGGCAATCGGCGGGTTCACGGCGACTTTGAAGGCGAGCCGGTTTCGGTGCGCGACGAGGTTCTGGCCATCGTCCGGGCGATCCCGGAAGGCCGGGTCATGACCTACGGCCAGATCTCTGTATGCATGGGAAGCCGTATCTCACCAGTGGCGGTGGGCTGGATGCTCCACCGCTGCCCCGACGACGTCCCGTGGCAGCGGGTGGTGAATGCCTCCGGTGGGTGTTCCACCGATCGACTTCCCGATACTCCCATCGGTCTCCAACGTTCGATCCTTGAACGCGAAGGGGTCGAGTTCAACCTGAGCGGAAAAATCGATCTCGAACGATTCCGGTGGAATGCGCCTCCGGTGGGAACACCGGATGGAGTATGGGACTAACCTCCGTACAACCTCATCGGCCGGAGCTCGTCGATGATTCCGAACTCGTGGCACCGCCTCCAGAAGTCATCGATCCCGGCGAGCTCCGGCGCGCCCAGTTCATATCGGAGGTTGCGGCTCAAATACTCGACGGCGAGATCTTCCGGCCAACCACTGGCGGCGGCGTGCCGGGCAGCAATCTCGGCAAGGTGTTCGCGGTTGGCGGTGCGGATCCGATCGAGACGCCGGGGGAGATCGCCGAGATTACTGCCGACCCCGGTCATCCAGGTGGCGAAGACAAAGGGTTTCCCGGAGATTTCTTTCCAAGCAGCTCCAAGGTCGAGCTCGTGAGGATAGATCGTGCGGTCCGGCGCAGCGGTAATGACTTTGTCGCCGATGAGGAGCAACGATTGGGGTGTCTCGTCGTCGGCGGCACTCGGGGGTCGGAGAATCGGAGCGCACCCGTAGAGTTCCCGCATGACGATCCCGACCAGCGCGACCGAGGTGTGGCTCTCGCCGTCGATGTTGATTTCATCGACCTCACTGATCGGCCGTCTGGCAAAGAGTTTGACGGTGAGCGCCGGGCCGTCGCATCCGATGGCCCCGGCGGGGACGATCTCGAGCGCGGTCACCGACTGTTGAAAATCGATGACCGGGCACAGCGCGATGCTCGCGTGCCCGGTTTCCAGCGTCTCCAATAGCCGGCTCGGAACCCGGCGGATGACCTCGATGTCAGTCTCTTTTTCGAGGCCGTCGATGAGCGGCCGCGCGTTGAGATAGCTGACCGTTGCGAGCTTTGTCATGCCGGTTGTTCCTTCGAGGGTGATTGCCCGATCCGAGCTGGCGGATTTTACCACCGGAGTTCCCTTCCGATGGAGACAAACCATCGGACGGGGGTTCGTGTCTTCGGCCAGCCGACAAGCGATTGGAATTTCTTTTCGAGGGCTGTATTCGATGACCGTCGTCTCGTGTGCTGTAAGTCTCGTGATCTGAGCGTTTTGCTTGAAGAGTTGTAAAACCTGCTTGTGAGAATCACTCCTGGCTCGAAACCCACGCCGGAACCCGTTAGACTTAGAGAAGGTAAGAGAGCTGATTCGAAGTCGGCATCGACGGAGGTCGATGTCACCGGAAGCCGTCATTGACATCGTGTTCCTGGTGCGCGCATTTGACAATTGTGGTGGGAAACTCGATGATGCGGTGATGGTTTTTGGGCTTAAAAGGCCTTGAACGGCCAACGTTTTCGGGCGCTCGTCAGCGGGCGGTCATTTTCTCAGGAGGTGAGTATGTTGCGACGTGTGACCTTGGCGCTATGCCTCGTAGCACTGGTGTCGTCGGGTGCGGCTTTTGCAGCCACCACGAGCCGGTTGACTGGCGAAGTATTCGACAACGACGGAACGGCGATGCCGGGAGTGACGATTCAGATCTCCTCGGACACGCTGATCGGTGGATCTCAGATCGCCATCGCGGATGGTGAGGGTCGTTTCACCTTCAATCTGCTGCCGGTCGGCATCTACACGGTTGAGGCGAGCCTCGCCGGCTTCAAGCCCGCCAGCGGTGAGGTCCAGGTGACCCTCGATCGTACCGCGGAGATCATTTTCAACATGGTGGCGGAATCGTTCGGCGGCGAGATCGAGGTTACCGCCGTGGTGCCGGTGGTCAACACCGCCCAGGTCAACACCTCGGTCACCTTTGACCAGGACTATCTGCAAAAGGCTGCGGTGGGGTCGGCCAACCGCGGCTATCTGAGCATGATCGGCCAGGCCGCAGGTGTCGCCGGCAGCGGCAACGCCAGCGTCTTCGGTGGTTCCAGCGGTGACAACTCGTATCTCATCGATGGTCTTAACACCAGCGATCCGGTGACCGGGACCTTTGGAACGAACTTCAACTTTGACGCCATCCAGGAGATGAACTTTCAGACCGGCGGTTTCGAGGCCGAGTTCGGCCAGGCCACGGGCGGTATCGTCAACCTGGTCACCAAGTCCGGTGGTAACGAGTTTTCCGGATCCTTGGATATTCGCTACCGAAACGAGCAGATGACCGAGAACGGCGATTACTACGACCGTGACCTCCAGGACTCGCTCTATCAGAGCATTTCGGCCACCTTTGGTGGCCCGATCCTGCGCGACAAGCTGTGGTTTTTCGCCTCGCTCGAGAAGGTCGACACCTCGCGCCAGAATTCCGGCGCGTACTTCCCCCGCGAGTGGGATGGGACGAACTACATCGGCAAGATCACCTGGCAGATCGCCGACAGTCACCGGGCAGTCCTCAAGTACTCCGGCGCCCCCGCCGATATTTTCGGCACCAACTCGAGCCAGTTTGTTCTCGAGTCGGCGAAGAACGTCCAGTTCCAGGGCTCCGATATCTGGCAGGCCGAGCTCAACTCGGTGCTTTCCCAGTCGGTCCTGCTCAATGTCGCCGTCGGTGTCTTCGCCAATGACATCAATGTCGAGGCTGCCGATGGAGACACCATTCAGAGCGGCCATCGCAACTTCGATACAAACGTCGACTCCAACAACTTCTCCTACTCATCGCTCAACAAGCGGTTCCGCGACGAGATTCGGGTCAACACCACGATCTTTGTCGACAACGCCGTGGGTTCGCATGAGGTCAAGGTCGGCGCCGAGTACACCGATATGGAGTTCAATTACAACTTCTTCTACAACGGCGACGGATTCATCTACGACGTGAACGATGGGTCGAGCGATGCCTATCAGTTCCAGGACGTCAACGGCGACGGGTACTTCAACCGTTACGTGACCCTCGAGGAGCCTCTCGAGACCAACCGTGATTGGGAGAACTCGTACGGCGACACCCTGACGTTCTTCGCCCAGGACGCCTGGCGGCCGCACCAGAACATCACCGTCAAACCAGGTCTCCGGTGGGACAAAACCAATCTCGGCAACCATGTCGGCGAGCAGATCGCCTCGATGGATCGCTGGCAACCTCGCCTCGGTTTCGCCTGGGACATCGCCGGAAACTCCAAGTACGTGCTGCGCGCCTCGGGCGGCCGGTTCATGGATCCCACCGCGCTGTCGGTTCCGAGCTTTGCATCGGGCATCGTAGCGACGTACCGCGATTACAGCATCGCGGAGTTCTACTGCAACGCGACGAGGGGCTCGCTCTGTGATCCGGAGACGTTTCCTCCCAGCTTTGGCGAACCCATCTATTGGACCAACGCAGAGGGCATCGATTACGTGCTCTTCGACAACCTCGGTCAGGCGGATATCTACGAGCCCGCCCAGACCCTCGATCAGGCCGGGGTCGGCCACCTCGAGGCCCCCTACGCCGATGAGTTCATTCTCGCCTTCGAGACACAGGTCGCGCGGGAGACCTCCATCTCGATCACCTATATCAACAAGAAGACCAAGGACATCATCGAGGACACATGCTCCGACAACACGTGGGCGTGGGGCGATGGCGACTACCCGGATCTCGACGACGACACCACCTGGACGTCGGCTGGCGACTGCACCTTCTACATGATCACCAACATGCCGACGTTCTTCCGGAATTACGAGGGTGTGATTCTTCAGGCAGAGACCCGGCGCAACCGACTCCACCTGCTCGGCAGCTACACCTTTTCGGAGTCCGAGGGCAACACCGCCAATGGAGCGGCCCAGACTTATGCGACGGCCCTGGCCGATTTTTTCCCGGTCCACTTCTATAACCGCGAAGGTTATCTGCCGGATCACCGCGAACACCGAGTCAAGCTCAATGGCTACTATCTCTTCCCGCATAACTGGACCGTTGGGTTCGACGGATTCTTCTCGTCCGCGGGACACCAGACGATTTTCTCCACCTGTGCAGCGCTTGCCGGCGCCGGAGCGGCCAACGCTCGGCGATCGATTGTCGATCAGACCGCAGAGTTTGATATCGACACCGATCTCGTCCAATACTGCTCAACCTCGGATGGCGCGGCGCTGGGAACCACCGACATCTTCCTCCACCCACGGGGTTCTTTCGAAACCAAGTCAACCTGGCAGCTTGATATCCAGGCCTCCAAGACCTGGAACGTCAAGAGTGTTGACATCACGGTGGTGGGAACGATCTACAATCTCTTCGACCGTGAGCTCGATCTGACCTTCAACTCCGAGGCATACCTCGAAACCGGTGAAGAGTACCAGAACGACGACCCCAACGCGCCGTACTACGACGAGTACTACGGTGAAGACAGTTCACCGGTCCTCCGCGACATCGGTGAGCCGCTTTCCTACCGTTTGCCGCGTCGCTACGAAGTCGGGTTCCGCATCGAGTTCTAGGAATCACGAAGACTCACTTCAACAACGGCTCGCGCTTCGGCGCGGGCCGTTTTTTGATTCAGGATTCAGGATAGGTCAAAGCTCGCTTGACTGGTGTTGCTGGGGCGACGACGATCTCGCTGCATCCTGCATCCTGCATCCTGCATCCTGCATCCTGCATCCTGCATCCTGCATCCTGCATCCTGCATCCTGCATCCTGCATCCTGCATCCTGCATCCTGCATCCTGTATCCTGCATCCTGCTGCTAGTCATGCGGCATCGATCCCCGTTTCGCTCTCAGATAGGCGAAGGGTGTCGCATACAGAAAATTCGACACCCGCGAGGTATAGATGTCGGCGGATCTCTCGACCTGGCGGGCGAGATGGCTGATGTCGTATCCCGAGCGCAGTGGGGTGCCCCATCTCGAGCTGAAGGCCTCGGCGGTCTGTTTCGCCAGCGGTCCCACGTGTTTGTCGATCTCCTCCATCCGCGCCCAGAGATCATCGAGTTCCCTTTGAATTTCGGCGGTGGAACGAGCGCCTTGCGCACCGTAGTGCTGGGAGCGGCGTTGGAGCTCGAGCCGTGCCGAACAATGGCGTTGCTCGAGATCCTCCTTCTCGGCCATCAACCGGGAGAGTTCCTCCTCGACATCGCTGATTTCCTCGATGGCGAGGAGTTCCTCTTCGAGTTCTCGGAGGATCAGCGCCGTCCTCCAGCGGAGACTGGCCTTGGACATCCGGACATCGGCGAAGACGTGATCTCCGACATAGAGGATCTGTGAACCCGAAAGGCCGAGGTACTCCTCGATCTTCGTGGCGTCGCCGCCAAGGTAGATGCCCGGACCCGGGATCGGGCCCGGGACCGGCTCCAAGAGCCCCCCGGCCTCGTCGACCACTTTGAAGATCGGCAGCTTTTGACTGAAGAAGGCGGGTTTGCGGGCGCCGACGATGACCAGATCGAAAAGGTCTCGCCAGGTTTCGCCCGGACCGAGGAACGGATCGAAGGCAAAGGTCATGATCTCCCGGGCGTACTCCCACTCGGCGTTGGAGATGAGCATGAGCCTCTTACCGGCTCGTTTCTGATCCAATAGCGCGAGGGCGGCATCCGGATCGAGATCGATGAAGCGCGCCGGATCGGCGGTGATCTCGGCCTTGAGGGTGCCCTCGACGTGGGTCTCGTCCATCCGGGCTCGGACCTTGCGAAAGAGATCCTCATAGCCGTTGACCCCCGGGAGCTTTCCGTCGTCGAAGAGATCCACGAGTTGGGAGTAGAGACAGGTCTCCGACAGCGAGAACAGCGTGTTGAGAAAGATGAAGCGCGGATCCGAAAGCTCGACGGGAATATGACGATAGGTATTGCGCTGCTCCTCGAAGTCCATCATGCGGGTCCCGTGGGCGGCGCGCATGACATAGCCGAACCGATTCGCCTTGACCAGATTGCCCAGCTCGGAGTCGACGATGAGACCGCGAATCACCGAATCATGATCGAACCGGAGGTGGCCCACCGGCCAGCCATCGGCGACGAGAAGCTCCTGGAGTCGCGCATAGGCGCGCTCTTCCCAGGTCCGAAAGCGATAGTGGACAAGGGTGTAGTCCATGTCATAGCCGATGGCCCGGATCGATCGCAGGTTGAGGGTACGGTTGGCGAAGATCCGACGGGCGAAGGGGGTCTCCGTCGGTGGTGTGGTGTTCGACATGGTGGTCTCCGGTGAGGTTGTTTCGCTGAAGGGAGCTTACTCCATGCTCCTGGAGCAGTGGAACCGCACGCACCATCGCATATCAACGCAGAGGCGCAAAGGCGCAAAGGCGCAAAGACGCAACGCAATCGCATCATCACAACGGGACACGGATCTTCACGCCTTTGCGCCTTTGCGTTTGAAAACCAACCAGGCGCGAAACTGCCGCAACGATAGTCAAACAACGTCCACGCGGTGTGCGCGCTGCGATGGCCCTGACTTGCGATGGCTCTGCGTCTCTGCGTTGAATGGCGATGGTGTGATGGCTTTTAAATGCGACGGTCTTTGCGATGTTCTTAGCGTTCTTGGCGATCTTGGCGGTGAAAATGCGATGTATTCAGCGTGCCTCAAGCTCGAGCGTCGCGGTTGGGGCGATCGGGCACCGACCCGGGCACGGGGTCAAGTCAGGTCAGCAGTTGCCAACCGAACCATGCGACCCAGGCGAGCGATCCCAGTGACATGACAAAGGCGATGACGGCGAGGTTCCGGTCCTCAGCCAGCTGGACACAGTGGAAGGAGTAACCGACCGAGAGGGGAACACCGATGAGCACCATGCCCGTCCCGAGCATGCTCGTCGTGCGCATTCAAGGCGAGCACCCGGCGAGGAAATAGGCGACGTATGGCACCCCGACCAGGATCAGGGCGGTCTTGCCGGACATCTCCCATGTCCGCGACCAGAATGCACCGGCGACACCGAGGGCGAAGAAGGAGACAAGGATCAACAATTCGGGACCTCCTCGGTCATTCTACTGTGGGCGACAAAAAACGGGCCCCTTATTGGGGCCCTTTGAAGGAGGAGATTCATGGGTTCGTTCTGATAGTCACTTTAGCTCCTGCTGTCCATTTTGGCAGTGAGCTGGGTCACAATCGAGGCTCAATCTCAAACATGCACATTGGAGCGATCGTTCAAGGGCCTCTGCCGGCCGTCCTCCAGGTGAGTACGGCCCATCCGCCGATGAGCAGCAGCCCGCCGATGGGTGTGATCGCACCCATCCATCTGGCCCCGGTCAGCGCCATCAACATGAGGCTGCCCGAGAACACCAGGGTCCCGGCTGCGAGGATCCAGCCGCCGAGGTCGAGCCGCGCATCCGGCCACCTGGTCACTCCCCATGCGACCGCCAGGAGGGCGAGGGCATGGAACATCTGGTACCTGGCACCGGTCGAAAACGCGGCGAGCAGCTCAGGAGCGATTCGGTCCTTCAGGGCGTGTGCGCCGAACGCCCCGGCCGCAACGGCGGTGCCCGCCAGGAATGATCCCACCGCGAAGAAAGCACGATCGGTATTCATCGCATGCGCCCGTCACTCTTCCGGGTGGACGACGCCGATGTAGGGCAGCGTCCGGAAGCGTTCGGCCCAGTCAAGACCGCAGCCCACAACCCAGACATCGGGGATGGAGAACCCGAGATAATCGATCTGGGTGAAGACCTCGCGGCGTTCCGGTTTCTCTACCAGGACGCAGGTCTTGAGCGACGCGGGTTGACGGGCGGCGAGATTGCGCAGCAGATAGCTCAGGGTATAGCCCGTGTCGACGATGTCCTCGACCACCACAACGTGCTTGCCGGTGATGTTTCGGCGCAGATCCATGATCATCCGCACCGCACCATCGGTGTCGGTGGACTCGGAGTCGCCATAGGTCGACAGGGCCATGAAATCGACGCTCCGCGGAATCGTCAGCGCCCGGCTGAGATCGGAGAGAAAGATGAATGATCCTTTGAGGATGCCGACCAGCAGCAGATCATCGCAATCCGCGTAGTCGGCCGAGATCCGAGCGGCGAGCTCGTGGACCTTCTTTTTTATCTGTTCCTCGCTGATGAGAACTTCCGGAATGATCTGGGACATTGATCCCCTCCAGTCGGTCCGAAATCCACCGTAGCATGCCTTCGGCACGCAATGATGAAACATGCGACCATGTGCGTGGGTTCTACATTCGAGATGAACGACACGACCACATCCACTTCACCCCTCAGCCGGCTCCTCAAGGTCTACGCCTGGCGCTACCGGTGGAGCTATCTTGCCGGGGCGGTTTTCCTCTTGATCACCAACTGGCTGGCGGTGAGCATCCCGGGCGAGATCGGCCACGCCATCGACGGCCTCAGGGCGGGTCAGCCCATCGGACGCTACGCCGCCCTGATCGCCGGCATGGGTCTGACGATCATCTTCGTGCGGAGCCTGTCCCGGATTCTCATCTTCAACCCGGGACGCCATCTCGAATACCGGATCCGTAAGGACCTCTTCGATCGTCTGCTTCGGCTCCAACCGTCGTTCTACGCCAGCCACAAGCGGGGCGACATCGTCAGCCGCGCATCCAACGACATCACCTGGGTGCGGACGCTCGTCGGCTATGGCGGTCTGCAGATCGTCAACGTGACCCTCGCCGTGGTGATGACCATCTGGAAGATGGCCGAGTTGTCACCCCGGCTCACGATCCTCGTGCTGCTGCCGGTCCTGGTGGGGATGGCCGTGGTTCAGATGGCCATTCGGCGGCTGTTCTGGCTCAGCCGGCAGAACCAGGAGCAGCTCGGCGAGATCTCCGAACATGTCCTCGGGAGCCTCCAGGGGATGGCGGCGATCCAGGGATTTGTTGCCGAGGACGCTTTTGTCGAACGCTTCGAGGCCCGCAATAGAAAATGGCTCGCAACCGGGATGAAACTGGCTGTGATCCGGGCCGCGGCACTGCCGCTGCTGGTTCTGGCGGGTGGGGTGGCAATGTACGCCCTGATCGCGGTTGGCGGCCCGTTGGTCTTCTCCGGCGCCCTCACCGTCGGCGAGTTGGCGGCCTTCACCGCGCTGCTCACGGTATTCCTGCCGCCCCTGCGTTCGCTGGGCTGGATGCTCTCGGTCATCCAGCGGGGCCGTGCAGCGCTGGAACGCATCTTCGAGCTGATGGATGCACCCATCGATCGACCCGAGGGTGAAGGCGGGGTGGTCCTTCCCACCGGCCATGGACCGGCGATCGAGTTCCGCGGGCTCGATTTCGCCTATCCGGATGAACCCGATCGCCTCGTCATCGAAGATTTCTCGGCCTCCATTGAAGCCGGGTCGGTGGTCGGGATCTTTGGTCGCACCGGCGCTGGAAAGAGCAGCTTGTTGCTGGTTCTGAGCAGGCTCTACAACCCGCCTGAAGGCATGGTTTTCGTAGACGGTAGGGATCTCGTGTCCCTCGATCTGGACCGCTGGCGTGAGCGGTTCGCCGTGGCTCCGCAGCGGCCCTTTCTGTTCTCGGACTCCATCGCCACCAACATCGGTCTCGACGAACAGGCCGATCCGGTGATGGTGGTCAACGCCGTGACCAAGGCCGCCCTGGATTCCGATCTCGAGAGCCTTCCCGACGGCATCGACACGGTCGTCGGCGAGCGTGGAATCATGCTCTCGGGTGGTCAACGGCAGCGGGTGGCGCTGGCCCGCGCCCTGCACAGGCGTGGGGATGTCCTCATCCTCGATGACGTGCTTTCGGCCGTCGACCATGCGACCGAGGCTCGCCTGGTGGAAACCGTGGCTGCTCTGGCGCGGCGAGAAGAGGCCCCTACCGTCTTCATTTCGAGCCACCGGTTGTCGGCGTTGCGGCACTGCGACACGGTGCTCGTCCTCGATCACGGGCGACTCGTCGACCAGGGGCCGCACCGCGAGCTCGTGAAACGTCCCGGGATCTACCGCGACACCTGGCTGATCCAGAGTCAACGCGCGAGCGGTGTGGCCGAGGCGGCCTCGTGAACGATCGATCCATGTTCCGCCGGCTCTGGCCGTTTCTGCGTCCCGATGCGTGGGCGTTCGCGTTGGCGCTGATGCTGACCCCGGCGGCCGCCGGTCTCAGCCTCGTCCAGCCGTGGCTGCTCAAGAGGGCCATCGACGACCATGTGGTTCCCGGTGTTGCCGAAGGTCTCGCGACCATCGCGTTGGCCTATCTCGGAGCGGTTGTCGCCGCCTACGTTCTCGAGGGCGGCTATGTCCTCGCTCTCGCATGGGGTGGTCAACGGAGCATCGTTCGGATGAGGTCGGGAATCTACCGCAAGCTGCTCGGGCTCAAACAGAGCTATCTCGACCGGCAGCCCGCCGGTGGATTGCTGACCCGCGCGACGTCTGATGTCGATGCGTTGGGCGAGGCGTTCTCATCCGGGCTCATCAACATCATTCTCGATCTGCTCATGATCGGCGGCACCCTGGCGGCGATGTTCTGGCTCGACGCTCGGTTGACCGTGGTTCTTCTCCTTCTGGCGCCGCCGATACTCGCGGTTCTCGAGTTCATTCGGCGGCGACTGCGGACGCTTTTCCTCGAAGTCAGGGAGGCGCTGGCCTCGGTCAACGCTTTCCTGGCGGAGAGGGTCGACGGCGTCGAGATCGTCCAGCTCTTCGGTAATGAGGCCGAGAGCGCGCGGCTCTTCGATCTCCGCAACGACCGTTTCCGCCGTGCGACGACGCGTTCCAATATCTATGACTCGTTCATGTACGCCATGGTGGATGGCGCGGCCTCGATCTGCGTGGCGGTGATGCTCTGGTACGGCGCGGGTCTGGCGTCGAAGATCGGGCTGCCGCTGGCGCCGGTGGAGCCGCTGAGCGCGGGGTTGTTGGTGGCATTCATTGAGTATCTCGATCGGCTTTTCAGACCGTTGCGCGAGCTCTCGGCGCGGGTTGCGGTGCTCCAGCGTGGCGCGGCCGCGCTGGAGAAGATTCTCGGCTTGCTGGATGTCGATGAAACGGTTTCCGATGTCGGAGAGGATCTCGTCGAGGCGGACGGAAGCCTCCGGCTCGAGGATGTTCACTTTCGCTACCGCCCCGAGGCGCCGGATGTTCTCGTCGGCATCAATCTCGAAGTCGCGCCGGGTGAAGTCGTGGCCGTCGTCGGCTCCACCGGTTCGGGCAAGACCACGTTGACCCGGATTCTCGACACCTCCTACACCGGTTATCGAGGGTCGATCACCATCGACGGTCAGGAACTCTCGGCCATCAGGGGATCCCAGGTTCGCCGGCGGGTCGCGGGGGTTCGTCAGGATGCCCAGCTCTTTTCCGAGTCGGTTTCGTTCAACGTCGATATGGGCAACCCGGAGATCTCCGCCGCCGAAACCGATGAAGCGACCGAACTCGTTCACGCCGATCAGATCGTCGAGCGGGTCGGGTGGAGTCATCAGCTTCGTGAGCGGGGTGCGGATCTTTCGGTCGGTGA
>Ga0316198_10001537_pt1 | contig 13606 bp, 8 predicted proteins | sample OudBieAanoxic_MG_FD_204935 | JGI IMG/M metagenome (GOLD analysis project Ga0316198, IMG submission 204935) | Coastal sediment microbial communities from Oude Bieten Haven, Netherlands - site A anoxic | ecosystem: Environmental > Aquatic > Marine > Coastal > Sediment | place: Netherlands...
TTTTAACTATCAAATCTCGTTATTATCATCATATAGACTATTAATCAAATAATGCTTTCAAACTCGCAATGCCTTTATCCGCCAATTGCTTTTTTTGCTCATCAGTACGTTTTTTAGGGCCACTTTCCCATTCCACATCTTCCTGTGGTAATTCATTTAAAAAACGACTCGGTATTGGTTTAATGAGCTCTCCATACTGACTTCGTTCCTTAGCTAAAGTAAAAGTTAATTCCTTTTGTGCTCGCGTAATACCGACATACGCTAAACGCCGCTCCTCTTCTACATTATCTTCATCGATACTGACCTGGTGCGGTAATAACCCTTCTTCCATACCAATCATATATACGTAAGGAAACTCTAACCCTTTCGATGCGTGCAAGGTCATCAACTGTACTTGATCTAACTCTTCCTCACTTTCATTACGAGATAACATATCACGTAGAGTGAGACGTGCAACCACTTGCTCTAATGTCATCTCTTCATCGAGATCATCACCCTTGAGCATTTCAGTGACCCACTTGAATAATGTAGATACATTCTTCATTTGCATTTCAGCAGCCTTAGGGCTTGGGCTACTTTCGTACAACCAATCTTCGTAACCTATATCTCGAATTAAGTCGCGGACAACATCAATGTCATCTTCTGTCTTCAAACGATGATTTAATTCAACCAGCCATCTTGTGAAAGCTTGTACAGACTGCAGCCCTTTGCCATTTAAGGTTTGCTCTAAACCAATTTCAAAGCTTGCGGCAAACATACTGATATGACGCAAATTAGCATAATTACCTAACTTTTCACGACTCACCGCACCAATGCCTCTAGGTGGTTTATTGACCACTCGAATGAAGGCATTTTCATCATCATGATTAACTAGCAGCTTTAAATATGCCATGATATCTTTCACTTCACTGCGCGCGAAAAAAGAGGTGCCACCGCTTATTTTGTAAGGAATACGGTTTTCCATCATCACTTTTTCTAATAAACGACTTTGGTGATTACCACGGTACAGTACGGCGTAATCTTTAAAGTTGGCCCCGTTCATGAATTTATGGCCCGACAGCTCCATCACCACACGTTCCGCCTCATGTTGTTCATTTTTAGCAAATAAAACTTTTATTGACTCTCCATAGGCTAATTCGCTAAATAAGCGTTTATCAAACTCATGCGGATTATTAGCAATTAATATATTGGCTGCTTTTAAAACTCGTTGACTAGAGCGATAGTTTTGTTCTAGTTTAATCACTTTTAACTGGGCAAAATCTCTTTGCAGCAATACCAAATTTTCTGGTCGAGCGCCACGCCAAGAATAGATAGATTGATCATCATCCCCTACCACAGTAAAGCGGGCACGTTCACCCACCAAGGATTTAATTAATTCATACTGGCTAGTATTTGTATCTTGGTATTCATCCACTAATAAATAGCGAATTTTTTTCTGCCAACGTAAGCGCACCTCTTCTTTATGTTTCAACAATAAAGTCGGCAAAACAATAAGATCATCAAAATCTAAGGCATTGTATGCTTTTAGCTGACGTTGATATAAATCGTAGCAATGGGCAAAAATAACATCACGCTCACCTTTTGCTTGTTTAATCGCTTGAGGTGGCAATATTAATGCATTCTTCCAATTTGAGATTTGTGTCACTAACGCTTTTAAAAGGTCAGTATCTTCTTTGAGTTGTTTTTCAGTGAGTTCTTTTAATAAAGCTAACGTATCTTGATCATCAAACAAGGTGAAACCGGCTTTCATACCGAGTGTCTTCACTTCACGTTTAATAATTTCTAGGCCCAATGAATGAAAAGTAGATACCATCAATCCACGAGACTCTTTTCGCCCTAAGGTTTGACTAACACGCTCTTTCATTTCTCGAGCGGCTTTATTAGTAAACGTTACCGCCACAATGTTTTTTGCATGATAATCACAATGCTGTACTAAATAAGCGATTTTATTGGTTATAACGCGGGTTTTACCACTGCCTGCACCAGCAAGCACCAAACAAGGTCCGGAGATCATTTTCACAGCGGCATCTTGTCCTGGATTTAATTTCATGACATTTCCTAAAAAAATAAAAAGCAGTTTGATTCTACTTATCTTTTAACTGAAAGCTAGTCTCTGATTTTTAGCTTTCAGGATCTAACCTCAAACCGAGATAGTAGAGGTACTTCACTAGTGAATGATTACAACACTAATGGCATCACAGATAAATTAATAATCAAATGAATAGAAATAGCCGCCTAGGTTGGCTTTATTTATCATGCGCTGAAATTATTCAGCTTTAAAACAAAACCAAAATAAAAATAGCAACGTATCTATTCATTTATAAACACGATACAAGTTACCTATGCAGTTATCGAATCATCAATAATTGGATATGAATTTATTAGCTATAGGTTTATTTTAGAAATATTTAGATTTTTTATTGCAATAATGACTCAGTAAACGATAATGAACGTTCATTCATTTTTAGTTGTAGATCTATGGATAAGCGCACTCAAATTCTAAATGCAGCAGAAAGTATTCTTGCACAACATGGTTTTTATGCCTTTTCGATGCATCATTTAGCTGAAACAGCGGGCGTGGCCGCGGGTACTATCTATCGTTACTTTGAAAATAAAGAGGCATTAATGGATGCCCTTCAAGCGTTTATTCGTAAAGAAGCCGCTAATGATGTTTTTACTGGTTGGGAAGATAGCTTCACTGTAAAACAAAAGTACGATTTAATGTGGAATAATGTATTTAATGCGGTACTAGCAAACCCGAAGCGTCTGATTGTGATCGAAATGCTACATTGCGTCCCTAATATCAACCAAGCAAAAATAACGCTATTGGACGATATTGCGTTTAAGCGTCTTATTGATTTTTACCAACAAGGTGTAACAACAGCACGATTTTTAGATTGGCAGCTCTTAGCCTTAATGGCAGTCAGCTTTGATACTTCAATTAACCTAGCAAAAAGAATCATACGCAATGAGCTTACTTTTGATCAACAGCAATTAGATCAAGTGAGAGAAGCGTCATGGGCAATTATTCAAAACCCAAATTTTAACCAACAGGACTAACATAATGAAAAAATGGATAGCTTCAGCCATCATTTTGGCGATACTCGTATTTGGCAGTGTTATCGGCTTTAACATGTTTAAGGCGCAAAAAATTAAAGAGTTTCTCGCCTCTCGCCCTATTCCTGAGTTTCCAGTCACATCTACAACGGTTAAATTGGAAGATTGGACTCCTCATTTACGTGCAATTGGATTTATTGAACCTATTCAAGGTGTAACTGTTGCCAATGAAGTTGCAGGCAAAGTAACTAAAATCGAATTCACATCAGGGCAAAACTTAGAAAAAGATGATCCTATCATCTATCTAAATAGCGAAGTAGAACAAGCTAACTTAAAAGCAGCAAAAGGTCGTATGCCTGCAGTTGAACGTAACTACAAACGAATGAAATCATTATCTACACGAGGTTCTGTTTCACAGGGGCAAGTAGATGACGCTGAAGCTGAATTCCTTGCTTTACAGGGTGAAATAGAAAGTTATCAAGCAACGATCAGCCTTCGTACCGTTCGAGCACCTTTCTCAGGTATTGCTGGATTACGTAATGTATTTTTAGGTCAATATCTTGCGAGTGGAACAGATATTGTTCGTTTAGAAAATATTAGTCGCATGCAAATGCGTTTTACCATTGCTCAAAATGACCTCAATAAAGTACATATTGGTCAAGCAATGAATGTATTTGTTGATGCACGCCCTGATACTTCTTTTACCGGTGTTATCTCTGCTATTGAACCTGCGGTCAACTATCAAAGTGGTGTTATTCAAATACAAGCATCGATCCCAAATGATCAACAAATACTACGCTCGGGTATGTTTGCTAAGGCGAATATCATTTTACCTACCGTTGAAAAGCAAATAATCATTCCTTCAACTGCCATTAATTACACACTTTACGGTGAAACCGTTTATGTCATAACAGAACAAACAACGGACGATGGAAAAACGTTTTTACAAGCGAAACAACAGATCGTAACACTAGGTAAAAGTAAAGAAGACAAAGTACATGTTTTATCGGGCTTAAAAGAAAACGATGTGATTGCAACTAGCGGTCAAGTTCGTTTAAGCAATGGCTCTCGAGTTAAAATCGTTGAATCACAAGCCCTTAATACTCCTTCTGTTCTTCCAGCATTGTAGGTGATGGTATGAAATTTACAGATATTTTTATAAAGCGTCCCGTTTTAGCCATCTCGCTGAGTTTACTGCTAGTCTTATTAGGCATTCAAGCACTGACTAAAATGCAGGTACGCGAATACCCAAATATGACCAATACTGTGGTCAAAGTGACCACCAGCTACTATGGTGCAAATGCAGACTTAATACAGGGCTTTATTACTCAACCTATTGAACAAGCTATTGCACAAGCTGATAATATCGATTTTATCAGTTCACAAAGTTTTATGGGCAGCTCCACTATTACAGTGAATATGAAACTAAATACTGAACCTAGTGGCGCTGTGGCGGACATTCTAGCAAAAGTAAACAGTGTAAGTTCACAACTACCAAGTGAAGCTGAAGATCCTACTATTGATGTCAGTACCGGTTCTACGACTTCAGTTATCTACATTGCTTTCTCAAGCGACAATTTAAACTCTAGTCAAATCACCGATTACCTAGAACGTGTTGTTAAGCCGCAATTATTTAGTATTAATGGTGTTGCTAAGGTTAACTTATATGGCGGTACTAAGTTTGCTTTACGAATTTGGTTAGATCCTGAACGAATGGCCGGTTTTGGATTAAGCACCGCTGAAGTTGTGAATATCTTACAGGCTAATAACATTCAGTCTGCTTCTGGCCAGGCGATGGGTTATTTCACTCTATTTAACGGCAGTTCTGAAACTCAAGTTAAAAATGCAGCCGAACTAGAGAACCTGATCATTGCAACACGTGAAAACGGAAAAACCATTCATTTGCAAGATATAGCGCGCGTATCACTTGAAAAAAGCCACGATACTTACCGTGCAATGGCTAATGGTGATGATGCGGTAGTCGTTGCCATTGATGCTGCACCCACGGCAAACCCGCTTGATATAACAGCAGATGTAAGGCTTATGCTACCGGCTTTAGACGCCAGCAACCCAAGCTCAATTAAAATGAAAGTATTGTATGACTCTACAATTGCCATCGAAGAGTCAATTAGTGAAGTAATAAAAACTATCGCTGAAGCAGGCTTAATTGTATTGATCGTAATGATCTTATTCTTAGGTTCTTGGCGTGCCGTTATCATTCCAATCATTACCATTCCGCTATCGCTAATTGGTGTGGCTGTTGTGATGCAAATATTTGGTTTTACCATCAATCTTATGACGCTGTTAGCTATGGTATTAGCCATTGGTTTGGTGGTCGATGATGCGATTGTTGTGGTAGAAAATATTGATCGTCATATCAAAGCAGGTGAAGAACCTTTCCGTGCAGCGATTATTGGTACGCGTGAAATTGCGGTTCCAGTTATTTCTATGACCATTACATTAGCCGCAGTATATGCACCTATCGCTTTAATGGGAGGAATAACTGGCTCATTATTTACAGAATTTGCTTTAACTCTGGCTGGTGCGGTATTTGTATCGGGCATCGTGGCACTCACATTATCACCTATGATGTGTAGTAAAATGTTGAAAATTAATCATAAGCCAAATCGTTTTGAGCGTACTGTTGATTCTGTATTAACGGGATTAACTAATAAATACAGCCGTACATTAAACATTCTGATGTTGCGTCGCCCTGCGGTGATTATTTTTGCATTACTGGTTTTTGCTTCACTGCCAATGTTATTTAAATACATTCCTTCAGAACTAGCGCCAAGTGAAGATAAAGGTGCATTGATGATGATGTCTAAAGCACCTGCGAATGCAAATTTAGACTTTATTGAAAACAGTATGCGTTTAGTCACTGATATAATTTCAGATCAACCAGAAGTAGAGAGTAGTTTAGCCATGTCTGGTATTCCTAATGCTAACCAAGCATTTGGTATCGCTATCATGAAAACATGGAGTCAACGAGACAAGGATCCAAAACAACTTTCAGCGACCATGACACCTGCATTCAACGCTATTCCATCAGTGGCAACAACGGCGTTTCAAATGCCTGAATTACCAGGTTCATCAGGTGGTTTACCAGTACAATTTGTAATAACAACGTCTAATCCATTTCAAAGTTTAGTGAGTATTGCCAGCGATGTATTAGCCGCAACACAAGCTAACTCTACTTTTGTTTATTCAGAGCTCGATCTTGCCTTTGACTCAGCGACGATGAATATCAGTATCGACCGTGATAAAGCAGGAGCCTACGGGATCACGATGCAAGATATTGGTATTACCCTAGGTACCTTGTTAAGTGATGGTTATTTAAATCGTATCGATTTAGATGGGCGAAGCTATGAGGTGATTGCACAAGTTGAGCGTAAATATCGTTTATCACCAGACAAGCTAGGTGACTTTTTTGTGCGAGCACAAAATGATGACATGGTACCGTTAAGTGAGTTGATTAATATTGATATCACCGCAGAACCACGTTCTTTACCGCACTTTAATCAACTTAATAGTGCCACAATCGGCGCGGTGTTAGCCCCTGGTAGCACTATGGGTGAAGCGATAGACTTCTTTGAAGAGCTATCGACCACTAAACTACCACAGGGTTATCGCCACGATTACCTCGGTGAAGCACGTCAGTTTGTAACAGAAGGCGGTGCTTTATATATCACTTTCCTACTTGCCTTGTTCATCATTTTCTTAGTGCTTGCAAGTCAATTTGAAAGTATTCGAGATCCATTAGTAATTCTAATGACGGTTCCGTTAGCAATTAGTGGTGCGCTTGTTGTACTTGCTTGGGGTGCCGCCACAATGAATATCTATACTCAGGTAGGTTTGATAACCTTAGTTGGCTTGATTACTAAACATGGTATTTTAATTGCTGAAGTAGCAAAAGAAGAGCAGTTACACCATGGTTTGGATAAGATAGAAGCAGTAAAAACCGCGGCTGCAGTTCGTTTACGTCCTATTTTAATGACCACCGCCGCAATGGTAGCTGGATTAGTTCCTCTTTTATTTGCAACCGGTGCTGGTGCCGTTAGTCGCTTCGGTATTGGTGTTGTAATCGTGGCCGGTTTATCGATCGGTACTTTATTTACTTTGTTTATTTTACCAGTCATTTATTCATTCATTGCCAGCGAACATGAAAAGGTTCCTGAATTTGATGAAGAAAAAGCATTAAAGGTCAATGCTACCAAAGCTTAAGCGTTAAGTAATAAAACGATTACGTTTATTTATGTTACAACGCCACTGATGATTTTCTCTCAGTGGCGTTTTTTATTATATGACTTCCATTAGCTAGGTGATTAAGTATTATCTAGAAAAATTAATTTAAGGCAAGAATCACGTCAAATGACAGATTGCTTTGTAAAGTTTATTACACATCAGTAATGTATTTTAACTAAAAATAATCTATCAGCTATTTTACGAAATTATTGTAAGTAACTAGCCCCCTATTAACCTCTCTTTTGTCACTATATTGTTATTATATTGTTCTATTTTTTGACTGATTTGTTGAAAAATTTACTTTATATCCTACTGTTACCACATACTATTTAACACTAGGATAAAACATGATCTCTTTTATCAATAATATTTCTATTCGTAGTAAGCTTTTTACTCTAACATTACTACCACTGATTGGCTTTATCAGCTTTGCCGGCTATAACTTCATGCAAGCTTACCAAGAAAAAGTAATGCTAGAGAAAATGTTAATACTGACAAATTCTGCAGCAGTAAGCTCGCTCTTGGTACATGAACTGCAAAAAGAACGTGGCGCGTCCGCGGGTTACTTATCTTCAAAAGGCAAAAAATTTCAACAAGCAATCAAACAACATCGTCAAACTACGGATCAAAAAAATAGAGATTTACAAGCTTTTATAACCTCATCATCGCTTACTCCACAATTAACGACCCTCTTTACCAAAGTTAACCAGCAATTAGATAAACTACCTAGTTTACGTCAACAGGTTGATAAATTGTCTATCAGCGTTAGTGATGAAGTCGCTTTCTATTCAAACCTAAATGCGCTGCTGCTATCCATTATCAATAACACAGCCAATGAAAATAAAAGTTCGAAACTGGCTATATCTGCCGTTACGGTTGGTAGTTTTTTGCAACATAAAGAACGTGCGGGTATCGAACGGGCAGTACTCAGTAACGTTTTCTCTATCGATCGTTTTACCCCTACACTATTACAAAAATTTATTAGTTTATTAGCTGAGCAGGCAGTTTATCTCGATAAATTTAAAGCACACGCCACAAAAGAACAGTTCGCTATTTACCAAAAAAATCTCACAGAGCAAGCCTTACAAAGTGTGAAAAAATATGAAGAACTTGCCCTGAGTAATTCTGATATAGGTGGTTTTAAGACTGACCCAAAGGTTTGGTTTGATACTATCACTCAAAAGATAAACTTATTAAAAGCTGTAGAAGTGGCACTGCTTGATAATTTACGTGAAAATAATCAACAGCTTTTATCTGAAAAAGAAGCTTACTTAATTTCACTTACGATCATTATTTTAATTTCATTTGTACTGATACTGTTATTGTCTTTTTATATTGCTAGCCAACTACATAAGGGCATCCATGAAATCACCAGTAAACTGATCAGTATTACAACAGATAATGATCTAACCCTACGTATCGATATTAAGAGTAAAGATGAATTAGGCGATATCAGCTCAACAATCAACAAGTTGGTTGAACACCTACAAGGGCTGGTCAATAAGATTCAACATACCTCTAATGCACTTAAGAATAATTTAGCTGAAAACATTAAAAATAATCATATTATTGAAGGCAAAATAAATAGTGGCACCGAACAGGTAGTGCAAGTGGTTACGGCCACCACTGAGATGAGTAGCACTGTTAATGATATAGCACGTAATGCAATACATGCATCAAACGAAACAGAAAAAGCCAATGCTCAGAGTCAACATGGTAATCAGGAGGTGGAGGAAACAATTGAAAATATTAGTAATTTATCCATAGAATTACGCAATGCATCAGCGGTGATCGATAAGTTAAATGGCTCAGTTATCAACATTGGGAAATTCTTAAGTGTAATCAATGAGGTGTCAGAGAAAACCAATCTATTAGCACTCAACGCTGCAATTGAAGCCGCACGAGCAGGTGACTATGGAAGAGGCTTCTCCGTGGTTGCCGATGAGGTACGTAGTTTGGCTTTACAAACAAAAGAATCCACCAATGAGATAGAGATGATGATTACTGAACTACAATCAAGCTCTAAGGATGCGCAAAAGGCAATGAGCAATGGCATTGAAATGGTTAATAAAAGTGTTGATGATGCTAAGCAAACGGGACAGGATATCCTACTCATCACTCATAGCATTAATGAAATTAGCCAGATGAATGAACAAATAGCAACTGCAGCAGAGGAACAAAGTAGTGTGACGGAGGAGATAAACCGCAATATGTTACATATACAAGATGGTTATACAGAAATGCAATTAAGCTATGGCAACATTGATAAATGTAGTGAGATGGTCGATTCATTAGCCACTGAACTAGAGAAAACTGTGAATCAATTCAAGATTTAGCATCTGCAACAGATAACACAGAAAAATCACTAAATAACAATAATAAAGGCAAGGTAACTGATTACCTTGCCTTTATCATTAGTGTTTTTTCCTATATATGAATCAATAGCCAAGCTAATAACTAAATACCATATTTAGCACGGTAAGCTTGGACAGATTGCAAGTGTTGTTGCATTTCAGGCAAGGTTTCAAGGTAGCTCACTACATCCGCAAGTTGCACGATTGAAATCACTTTTGCATCATAGTCGCGCTCGACTTCTTGAATAGCAGAGAGTTCAGCTTTACCTTTTTCTTGGCGGTCTAACGCAATTAATACACCAGCAAGTTGCGCATTATTTGCATTGATTATATCCATTGACTCGCGAATAGCCGTACCGGCAGTAATAACATCATCCACCAGCATAATCTTACCTGCTAGCTCTGAACCGACTAAACTGCCGCCTTCACCATGTGTTTTTGCTTCTTTACGGTTAAAGCAATAAGGCACATCTAGATCATAATCATTAGATAAGGCAACTGCAGTTGTTGTCGCGATTGGAATCCCTTTATAAGCAGGCCCAAATAATAGATCATAAGCAATGCCAGAGTCTTGTAATGCAGCGGCATAAAAACGTCCTAAACGCGCAAGATCTCGACCTGTATTAAATAAACCTGCATTAAAGAAATACGGACTAATACGCCCAGATTTTAGGGTAAATTCACCAAATTTTAGTACTTGTTTCTCAATTGCAAATTCGATAAATTCTTTTTGATAATCTTTCATTTTCTACTCCATGTTTAATGCTTGTTTTTGTTCTATCACTAATTGTTCAATACCGCCTTTAGCCAAACTTAACATAGCTAATAACTGTTCATGACTAAATGCGCCATCTTCAGCAGTACCTTGAATTTCTATCATGCCACCGGTTTCTGTCATTACAACATTCATATCAGTTTCTGCATTAGTATCTTCCGCATAATCTAAATCACATACTGGCAAGCCTTTATAAATACCAACAGAAATTGCAGCTATCATCTGTTTTAATGGACTTTTTTTCAGTTTACCTTGAGCAACCATCCAATTAAGTGCGTCAGCTAAAGCAATACAAGCTCCTGTAATTGAAGCGGTACGAGTCCCCCCATCGGCCTGAATAACATCACAATCAACGGTGATCATGTTTTCACCCAAGGCCTTTAAGTTTACTGCTGCTCGTAGAGAACGTGCAATTAAACGTTGTATCTCTAATGTACGACCAGCTTGTTTTCCCTGCGCCGCTTCACGATTATTACGATTATGTGTCGCACGTGGCAACATAGCGTATTCAGCCGTCACCCAGCCTTTACCTTTGCCTTTTAAAAAGCGCGGTACAGAACTTGAAACAGTCGCATTACATAACACCTTAGTATTACCTACTTCAATTAGCACAGAGCCTTCAGCGTAATTAGTATAGTGGCGCGTAATTTTAATATCACGATGTTGTTCAGGTGCTCGATTACTTGGGCGCATAGATAAAAAGCCTTATGGATGAAATGAACGCAGAGTATACCCGTTCTATAACAAGGAAAAAACGTTAGCTATAAGAAAAATAAAAAGGAAAAGTGATAATAGCAATGCTAATAATTGCAGAGAAGAAAGCACTGAAAAAGAGAAAGCTAGCATTGCTAACCTCTCAATTAATACTCATTAAAACGGCGATGCGGTTGTTAGAATGCGTACAATAATGTCATATTCGTTTCAGTATCCGTGCTCTTTTTATCATCCAACGGTTTACTGTTATAACGAACAATAATTGCAAATTTCATTGCTAATGCACCAATAATGTTAGCGGTTAATGAAGTATCCGAACGACCGTTTATTTTACTTCCCCAATCAGCAACAAATTTTTGTTGGAATTTAGAAGAGTTACTAATTTTCATTTGAAAATCAACTACACCATGTGCAACAGCATTGGCTTCACTATCATGACCTTCTTCCAATGCTGACTCACGATCAAGCTTTTGATAAATATAACCAGGCCCTAATTCTGCTTTCAAAGTAATGGTATTGTTATCGATAAAGCGATATCCGTAACCAGCCGCAGTAGTTGAAGTAAAATCATAGCCAGTAAAAGGATCGACTTCATAACTGCTATTAGCAAATAAATAACTTACGTCATCAAGCTGATAACCACCTTGCGCACCCAATAAATAACGCTTTGCTGTTACTTCGTCTTCATCTTCTTTGTATAACCCTTCAAATAGATAATCATTTTCCCAATTTCCTAATTCTTGCTTCAATGCTAGACGACCTTTAAACGAAGCAGTATCCGTATTACCCGTAGTCAAAGTTGCACCTAATTCAGCTTCCCCAGCAAGCGTTGCATCACCTTCAACAAACTCACTTCGAGCTTGCGCGGCAAATGGTATCGTTATTGTAATCGCTGTAGTAAGTAGCAATTTTTTCATTTCTCTATCCTTCTTTGTCATTTATTTATTTTTCATTTGAGTTAATTACTCTCGACTTAGGATCAACAATATCAATCCGTACTGTAAAGTATCAAGTTCAACTTATTGATATAAAAGTCAAATTATCTCTAGCCGAGGTTGATCAATATTGAGAGGCAGACTTTAACAGTTGATCCGTGCTATTTATAAATCCAGTATGTAGATAGGTTTAGCAGAGAATTAAAGGCAACAAAGCCCGCATCAAATACGTTGTATATGGGGAATAAGATCTGTAAAAAATAAAAAAGCATCAATCATTAACGATCGATGCTTTTTATGATTTTTTATTGCTTAGGGAGTTGATCTACATTAGTGATTAGCACTTGTGGTGTTAAGTCTAAAGCTTTATCTTGACTGAATTTTTGACCTTTCACTTGTACCACAACTTGTTGTGTTTGTGTGTTATCAAAGAATAAATCAGCATAATATTGTTGTACTTGTTGTAATGTCACCGACTCCAACATAGCAACATGCACACGTTTTGTATCAATAGCAGCTTTATTGCTCATCCATTCATTAATAAGATAAGAAAACTCTGTACTTAAATTACTTGGTTTAGCTAAATAATTCGCTATATGCGCTTTTTTAATATCCTCAAAGTCACTTTCATCTGTTGCAGCTAAGGTTGTTTTAAAGCTTTCTAAAAAGCCCTTAAAACGTGCATATAGAGCGGCACTTCCAATAGCAGGGCTTTGTGTGAACAGCCCAAAAGCAACACTATCATTGACTTCAAAACTGGCAGTAAAGGGTGAATAGGTCAATTGCTCTTGAGTTCGAATTTGATCATAAAAAGCAGGTTTAAGGAGTTTATTCAGTAACTCAGCTTTTGCCAATGAAGTCGGATCTTGACTCTTTGCTAAATACACACTTACCAAGGCATCATCCTCTAATGCAGATTCTCTCACAAAGTTTAATGCTCCTTTTTCTGGATCTGCATTAATACGTTTGATTTGATAAAAAGCATTAGGCTGAATTTTTATTTTCAGTTTCAATTCTGCAGTCAACTTTAATACATCTAATGTTGAAAAATTACCTAGGGCTAATAAACGCACACTCGATTGAGAAAATATCTTTTTAGCTAAAGTAACTAATTGCTCGCTGGTTACTGTATCGATTTGAGATAATAGGGTCTGGTCAGACCAAGATGGTTGACGAATAATTTTTCTAAATCCATCTAATCCTAGATCCATTGCCTTTGCTTTAGATTTATTATTGAAGCGACGTGTCAGCTCTTGTTTTGCAAGACGCAGAGATTGCTGATCAACTGACATCTGTTTAATATGCTCTAGTAACATCAACAATAATTTAATTTGTTTGTCACTATAACCTCTGGTCGTAATCAATAAGCCCTCATTACTACCAATGGAAAAGCTTAAGCCAGCTTCTTGCGTAACAAAGTTCAATTCAGAGAGTTGCTTTTGCAAAATATTTAACAATAAACTCATTTCTGCTCTGGCTTGAGGACTTTGATCATTTAGGTTGTTATTGAGTTGCAGGTTTAAAAT
>Ga0316198_10001538_pt1 | contig 13605 bp, 3 predicted proteins | sample OudBieAanoxic_MG_FD_204935 | JGI IMG/M metagenome (GOLD analysis project Ga0316198, IMG submission 204935) | Coastal sediment microbial communities from Oude Bieten Haven, Netherlands - site A anoxic | ecosystem: Environmental > Aquatic > Marine > Coastal > Sediment | place: Netherlands...
TGCCGCGGTTCTGGTCGTGTCTCTCAAGGCCCTTTTCGAGGTTGCCAAGGACTGATGCGTCAAACAGGCAGGATTCAAACCCCGGGGCTCCGCGCCCCGGGGTATTTTTTTAGAAGAGTGTCAAATCAGAACGTGAATGTGGCGCCGACCGAGAACTTCAAGGACCCGAAGTCCTCATCAGGATCCTGCACCTCGAGTGATGATCCTCCGATATCCCCAAAAACCCACGTACCGATAAAGGACATAAAATACGATCTAATCTCGAAGGGGCTCGGGTCACTGGTTGGGCATACGATTCTCAACCTCGGATTTCTGCCCAATTCGTAAACATTCTCAATAATAACTCATGAATACTTGACAGGGTTTCATTCAGGACCCACATTCTGATTCAGAAAGCACTGTAAAAGGAATCTGTTTGGTGTGGGCCACATGATGCACGGGTCGTGGAGACTCCCGATCACGGGAACCGGTTGTACGTGCGTCTTTGGTGAGTTGTGGCCGTTCAAAAGGGATACACGCGTCCTGACCTGAAGGCCACGGCGCATGAGATCGATTCATTTTCTGCCACCGCAAAGGTGGAAGGAGGAGTCCGATGTCCCGTAGACGCATCGCGCTTTTGCTGCTTGCGATCATTGCCATTGTCCCGACGGCCGCCGGCCAAGACGGCCACCTCTGGGTAGGACCCAACGTCAATATGGTTTCTGGTACCACCTTCCCGGACGGCGACCCGTTCCTGCAGCGGCAGAACGAACCATCCGTCGCTGTTTCTTCCAGAAACACCATGAATCTGATGGGCTTCGTTAATGACTACCGAGCTGTCGATCTCCCCTTTCTTGAGATGGACAAGGAGACCGGCGACGCCTGGCTCGGCGTCTTCAAGTCCTTTGACGGTGGGGACACCTGGCGAAGCACGCTCCTGCAGGGTTATCCGCAGGACAAGGATCAGACGTTGCCGCTTTGGGGATACGAGGCAGGGGCCGATCCAGTGGTCCGCGCCGGTACGGACGGCCTCTTTTACCTGACTGGTATCGTTTTCGACCGGGGCGAACTGGCAAAGTCCGCCCTGTTCCTCACCAGATACATGGACCTCGACAACGTCGAGCGCGGAGATCCGATCGAGTTCATCGACATCGGGATGATCAAGAAGAACACCGTAGGAGCGCCCTTCATCGACAAGCCGTGGATGGCAGTCGATGTGCCAAGGAGCAATCCAGAATCCGCGACGTTTTTTGCTGGAACCGAACACGAGCAGACGGTCCAGTGCGGCAACGTCTATGTGGCGTGGGCCGAGGTCGAAGGCGTAGAACCGAACCAGTGGTCGACCATCTATTTGAACCGCTCGACCGACTGTGGAGCCACCTGGGATGGAGAAATCGCACTCAACGAAGCGGGGACGATGGCTCAAGGCGTGACGGTCGCGGTCAGCCCACCGACAGGCAATGTGTGGGTTGCGTGGCGGCAGTACGGTTCAGACATCGAAACGACCATGTGTATCAACGGGGGAGGTTACTGGCAAACCCATCTTGACGAGTGGCCTCTCGAGACGCTGATGTTGGGCGGGGAGATCTATTCCAAGGACGAGGCGTTCGCCATTCTCAACACCCCGAAAGGAGGCCATGCCTCCTACATACTGGGCAAACAACTGATACCAGCGAAGCTGAACATCGGCTACGCAATGGTCGGAGGCGCGATTCAGGATCTGATCGTGGCGGCTGATGCGTGGCTTGCTGAGAATCCCTTTGACGAAGAAGCACCGGTGGGTGCCGACAAGGACGAGGGGATTGCTCTCAAGAATCAGCTCGAGGCCTTTAACAACACCCCATTCTTGGAGGAGGGCGAGTGCCCGAGCATTCCCGGACCCGACCATACGATTATGGCGGTTCATTCCGGTGATTTTGGACAGAATTTCACGACGCCCGCCGTCGTATCGGGTCTCCATCCTTTTGAACAGGGCACGACTGAGTATTCCTTCCGCACCAACGCATATCCGACCATGACGGTCGATCACGTGGGTCGCGCCTATCTGGCGTGGACGACTCGAGGTATGGCAACTCCCCGCAGCGATACGATTTCAGGCGACGGGCGCATCGTCGTGTCGACGGCACCGGCCAACGATCCTTCGAACTGGACGACACCGCAACCCATCGACCAGCCTGACCTTCCTGGCCACCAGTTCCAGCCCAGTATCACCTTTGGCGGCGGCAAGCTGGTCCTTGTCTACAACGATCTCAGGCGTGACATCTCCGGAATCTTCGACCGATTCATCGCCGATTTCCCAGCTATCACGACTCTATTCCGTCACTCGGTCGATATACGCGCCGCCGTAGCCGATCCAGGGGCGGTGCCACAATTCACAACTTACGGGGTAGGCGACGAGCGGCGGTCCTCATTGGCGTCTCGGTACATATTCATGGCAGGCTACGAAGATCTTCCCGTACACCCAGATGACGAATTGATTTCGGTCCTGCATCAGATGCAGCACAATGTGCCGAACTTGACCATGTACCTCGACGGTTCGATGCCGTTTTTCGGAGACTACATCGACGTCGCCGCCGCGCCACCATTCGTTCCTGACGGCGCCGCGTGGCGTTTCAACTCCACCGCCGACGACGGCGCAACCTTCCACGCAGTGTGGACGGACAACAGAGATGTAGAAGCCCCCCACGACGGGAATTGGGCCAACTACATCCCCCCGGGCGATGCGGCAAAAAGCGTATTCAACCCGGAGTACGACAAACCTCCATGCGTGGTGGGCTCCTTCGACGAAGGTCAAACGAGGATTCGCAACCAGAACACCTACACCGCGCGCCTGACCATCGGAGTGTTCATTGGAGCCCCCGGGGGTTCGAGGCCGATCGATGCATTGCAGCGCGCGTATGTCGTGTTTGTCCGCAATGACACGGATGTCAACAAGGTGTTTTTGCTGTCACTTGATCCCCCGGATTCAGGTGGCGATGACGTGAAAGCGTCGTTTCAACAGTTCACGCCTAATACCCATCAGCTCTATGTCGAGGTGGCGCCCTACTCGAGCGTCTCCCGCACGGTCTTCGTGACCTATCCCGAGAACGTGGTGCCGGAATCTGTTCGCGTGGAGGTGAGCGAGCATGGTGGTGGACTGTCGAGTTCGGTCCTGCTCAATCCCGATCTCGATGCCCCGCCGCCCGACGACGAGAGTCTCCTCACAGCAGAGACCTACACCCCCGGGATGATGACCCGGACCCTGTCGGATCACGACGTCATCGAGGAATCGTGGTTGATCCCTGCCCTCGCGAACTTTGCCCTGATGAACCCCGGCATGATGACGCCTGGCATGATGACACCCGGAATGATGACACCGGGCATGATGACACCGGGCATGATGACACCGGGCATGATGACTCCCGGCATGATGACGCTGGGGATGATGACGCCTGGCATGATGACTCCCGGCATGATGACACTAGGGATGATGACGCCGGGCATGATGACGCCGGGCATGATGACGCCGGGAATGATGACACCGACAATGCTGAGCCCAGGCATGATGACTCCCGGGATGATGACCCCTGGGATGATGACGCCGGGCATGATGACTGCTCCCCCCGACGAGATCACCTGGGAGATGGAAAATCATGGTAATGCGACTACAGCGTATTCTTTCAACCTGTTGGGCGACGGTGCCCCTAAACCCTGCACCGTTGAACCGTGCGATCCCGAGTTCGTCTTCCAACTCTTCATCTATCGCGAGTACAAAACCCCGAATGCCGTCGATTGTGCGCTTGTGGAATCCACCGAGCAGCAATTGCTAGTCAACGTCGTCACCCCGGAGTTTCATAGCCGGGCAGAGCTCGAGGAGTTCTTGACCAATCCTGACATCATGAACGGGGCCCTCTATAATCCCACGTTCTTCCTTGGTCCCAATGAAAGCATGTCGGCCACGTTATGGATCTACGACACGATCCCCGGCAACACCAACACTTTTGGCGAGGAAGATGTCTGGGCCGCCGTTATCGCGCAGCCGGTGAACACGGAGGATGCGGAAGAGGGATCGACGACCCCACGGTACGACTCCGATCTATTAATCATCACGACCGAAAGCCTTGAAGACGTCACAGCTGGTGTTCCTTTCTCTGTCCCCTTCACATCCACCTCCGGGTTGGGGTTACGGACATGGAGCCTTGTTCAGGGAACGCTTCCCCTGACAGTTTCTCTCACGCCGGACGGCGTTTTCGCCGGCCATATCTCTTCGGCCGGGTCGCATCAGTTCTCGGTATCTGTCGCGGATTCGGAGAACCAAACCGACGAAATCGATCTGACGATTACCGTCCGCGACCCGGAGGTTTCCTTCTCTAGCGACCCGGTCGACACGCCGATCGGTGGGCTGATGGACCCACCCGTCCAAGTGCTGGTGGAAGACAGTCTTGGTAACCCGGTGACCGGCTACGAGGTGACGGTCGAACTCGAAAGCAACAGCTTTGGTGCCTCGGCCCACGACAACGTCGTGCAGACCGACGCGAGCGGTATTGCGACGTTCAGCAATCTCTTTGTTGACCGAACTGGTGGCGGATTCACCATGACTGCCACGGCTGCGCTGGAGGAGGTGAGCTTCACGTCCCCGCCGTCGGCTTCATTCGATGTCGGCGCTCTTGTGGTCACCAGCACGAACGACGACGGCCCGGGAACCCTGCGGAGATGTATCGAGAATGCCAACCGAAACGTGGGCTATCACGACGCGATCAGTTTTGCCACGACCGGACCGGCCGCCCACACGATAGCGGTTGCGAGTCAACTTCCGACCGTTAGGGACCCCCTCACGATCGACGGAGAGTCTCACCCGTCGTATGTCGATTCGCCGGTCGTTTTTATCGACGGTTCCACCGTAGGAACGAGCGCGCGGGGTTTGATCTTCAGTGTTGGCGCGGACAACAGCGAAGTTCGAGGTCTCGGCGTGGTTCGGTTCGACTGGTGCGGCATCTATATCCAAATGGCCTCGAATATCCTGGTCGAGAATAACTACCTGGGCACCGACGGAACAAACTCAATGGGCAACGGCCAGGGCGGCGTCGAAGCCTATTCCTGCACCGGCGCTTCGATATCCAGCAATCTCATATCCGGCAACGTCGCCTATGGGATCATTCTCGGTGACACCAATGGCGCATCCGTTGTCAATAATCGAATTGGTACGAACGCTTCCGGGATATCCGCCATCCCCAACGGAGCCGACGGCGTGACGATTTACAACGATAACGTTCCAAGCGCGCAAAACAACACGATCTCGAACAACCTGATCTCCGGGAACGGTCAAATGGGCGTGTCCATCGTTCAAAACGCTCACCACAACACCGTTGCTGGCAACCTCATCGGAACTGATCTGTCAGGGACGTCAGCGGTTCCGAATGCTCACAGTGGCCTGTGGATCAGGGACTCGACCAGCAACTTCATCGGTGGCGCAGACGCTATCGGCGCCCCTATTGCCGTGGAGAGAAACGTCATTTCAGGCAACGGTACGAACGGGGTGTATCTCGATGCCAACTCGGCCGGAAACAGAATCCAGGGTAATTACATTGGAACGAATGTGTCCGGACTGGGCGCTCTGCCAAACAATGGCCCGGGCGTCTGGCTCTGGGGAGCGTCGAGCAACATCATCGGTCCCAGTGTGTCCGGAACCGGAAATTTGATTTCCGGAAACAACGGTGACGGCATTCGGATGACCAACGGATCCAATTCGAACAGGATCTTCGGGAATTATATTGGAATTGATGCCAATGGGACGGCCGACCTGGGAAACGGCGAAGACGGCATCGAGATCGACGACAACTCGGACGGGAACTTCGTCGGTGAGTCGGCGCCACCGAACATAAATGTGATTTCCGGGAACGCCCAGAACGGTGTATCGATTTTCCAGAGTGCAGACAACCAAATCTACAGCAACTATATCGGTACGGACGCGACGGGATCGAATCCCATCGGAAATGACGAAAATGGAGTCTACCTTCTCGCCGGCGATCCCCCGACCCAGCGGAACCTGGTGCGCCAGAACGTGATTTCCGGTAACCAGCGAAGTGGAATTGCGCTCTATGGTTCAACGGTATTGAATAACCCGATCGAAGGCAATCTGATCGGTACCGACGCGTCAGGCACGGCATCGATGGGCAACCTCTGGGCGGGTATTAACTTCTTTAATTCAGGCCCCCATGTGATCGGTGGCGACGATCCCTCCGAATCCAACGTCATCGCAGGGAACGGTTGGGAGGGAATCCGAATAGACGGGTCCGACGATAGCGTAATTTCCGGCAACTGGATCGGCACCAATTCATCACTCGACGACATAGGCAACAGCCTCTCGGGCATTTCGGTCGACGGTTCAAATAACCGAATTGGCGGCAGCCTCCCGGGTGAAGGCAACACCATCGCTTTCAACAGCTACGGGGTTGTTGTTCACTCAGGGGACGGAAATTCCGTCCTCTCAAACTCAATCCACTCCAACTCGAGCCTGGCCATCGATCTGGATAACGACGGTGTCACCTTCAATGACGTCGGGGATTCCGATGCCGGGCCGAACGATCTCATCAACTTCCCCGTTTTGACCTCGGCCATCGACAACGGAACATCGACCGAAGTGATCGGTTCGGTAGACGTTGGGATCGACGGGACGCCCATCACACTCCAGTTCTTCTCCAACCCGTTATGCGACAGCTCCGGTCATGGTGAGGCGGAGACCTATCTTGGCGAGCTGAACCTCACGACCGGTCCCGGCGGGACCCGTAGTTTCACGGCCAACCTCCCAGCCGGTACCGCTGGCCAGCAGATCACGGCGACGACGACAGCTGTGACTGCTACGGGTACAAACACATCGGAGGCGTCGGCATGTGTGGCCGTCGCGTTGGCGCCGCTTTCCGTAACAACGAGCGCGCTGTCCTATGGCCTGGCGGGCACGTCATACACCGAAACTCTCCTTGCGACTGAAGGATTCGGGCCGCTCACCTGGAGCCTCGCGCCGACATCGCCGGCTCTGCCGGGAACATTGACAGTCACACCGGGAGGGAACATCACTGGGGATCTGCCTCTAGGCTTTGGTTCGCATCCGATCACTGTTCAGGTGACCGATGGGACGCAAACAGCGACCAAGGACCTGACGCTTACCGTCAATCACCCGGACATCACGTTCGATTCGCACCCAATCAGTGCAGTCTCGGGTGGAAACCTCGGACCTGTAACGATTACTTTGACAGTCGGCGGTACTCCGCTTGCCGGGGTAACGCTGGAGATTGCTCTGCTGGGTCCCTCGCCTTGTTCAGCATCCAGCTTGACTGGTGGAGGACCTGCTCTGACGCAGACCGATTCGAACGGTCAGACCACGTGGAGCGGCCTCTCAGTCTCAGGTGGAGGGTGGGGATACAATCTCGTCGTATTCAATCCGATCAGCGCTGGCATGGCCAGCGCCTCCGCACCGTTCGATGTCGAGGGATTCTGCCCCACCGGCAGCATGAGTCTGGCCCGCGGGATCCACAGTGCGACGCTCTTACCATCCGGCAACGTGCTGGTCGCGGGGGGGTGGAACACCGGCAGTCCGTTGAACAGTGCCGAGATCTACAACCCTGATGACAAGACCTTCAGTGCTACTGGAAGCATGATCAATTCGCGTGCGAATTTCTCTGCTGAACGGTTGGCCGACGGTAGGGTGTTTGTGGTCGGTCATGGCGGCGGCTCTCTGGGAATGGTTGGCGAGATCTACGACGAACAGAATGGGACATTCTCTCCGACCGCAGGCGTCAGCGCATACTTGGGTTCGGATTCAACGGCGACACTCTTGCCCAACGACAAGGTCCTCGTGCTGGGGTCCTACGAACTCTTCGATCCGGCGGACCAGACGTTCACCCTCTCCGGAGCGTTCTCTGCCAACCGACGTGTTCGGGCGCACACGTCGACGCTCCTGCAGAACGGGAACGTGCTGATCGCTGGTGGATTTGTTACCGCGACCGGGGACGCCCGAATCCCGGAGCTCTACGATCCAGCGACCGACACGATAAACTTTTCCAGCACCAATATGGCTCTTGCTCGGAGGTACCACACTGCAACCCTGTTACCGGATGGGAAGGTTCTCCTTGCGGGAGGAAACGAGGGTGCAGGGTCCTTTGAGTGGGCCGAACTCTACGAGCCAATCTTCGATTGGACCACGGTAACCGGGTCTCTGAATCACGCTCGCGAAAGCCACGCGGCGGTTTCTCTTCCGAATGGAGAGGTCCTCGTCGTCGGCGGTCACGACTCGACCGTCCCGGTTGATCTCGCCAGCGCCGAGATTTACGACCCACTCGACGGAACATTCACTGATACCGACTCGATGGCGACCTCCCGTTTTCCGGCGATCGCGACGATGCTCAACGACGGTTCCGTGTTGGTGACTGGCGATGCGTTAACGAATACCGCCGAGATCTTCTATCCGATCGGTGGCTGGATGTATCAGGAGGCGGACTGGAGCCGGCAGGTTGCGACCGATAACTGGGACGTGACCTCGTCTGTTGATCTCGACGCGGGCAATGTCTACCTGGTCGGAGAGACCCAGGGGACGTTCCCCGGTGTAGCCGCGATCCCGGGGATGAACGCGTTTGTCCGCAGCTACGACTCCAACGGCATCGAGCGATGGACCGACCAGATCGCAACCGATCGTGTGGATCGGGGGTATTCGGTGGATGCGGGGCCGGCCGGCATTGCCGTCGCGGGTATTGTCGGGAACGATCGTTTCCTCCCAGGAGAATCCTCCGCCGGAGATGAAGATGCCTTCGTACGGTTGTACACGGCCGCGGGTACCATCTCCTGGACAGAACAGTTCGGCACGTCGAGCTGGGAGGCGGCCCACGGTGTCGCCGTCGACTCGACCGGAGTCTATGTTGTCGGCGAAACCGAAGGAGCGTTTTCGGGCTACACCAACCCAGGTGGATCCGATGCGTACGTTCGGAAGTATGATCTTGCCGGGAATCCGCTCTGGATAGACCAGTTTGGTGGAGCCGTCAATGACACAATCGGAAAAGAGGCAGCTGTAACGACTTCGGGTCTGTATGTGGCCGGCGAAACGCAGGAAACGCTTCCAGGTCAACCTGCCGCGGTCGATCAGGAGGCCTTCGTTCGGAAATACGACCTCAGTGGAAATGAGGAGTGGACCCGCCAGTTCGGCATGACAACACTTCGGGGAGAGTACGTCTGGGCGCTCGCGGCCGACGCGACCGGGGTGTACGTCGGAGGTTCGACCCGGGGTGCTCTCCCAGGTCAATCGAATCCTGGATTCCAGATGCAGGGCTTCCTGCGGAGGTACGATGCCTCCGGGACCGAGGACTGGACGTTGCAGATTGCTGCCAGCGACTGGTGTGAAATCCGGGGGATTTCTGTGGATGCTTCGGGCCTCTACGTGGCGGGATCTTTCGAGGGAAGCCTGCCCGGTCACCCCGCGTTGGGTGCCACCTTGGCAGATGCATTCGTACGAAAATACGATTTCGACGGGAACCTGATCTGGACCCGTGTCTTCGCCGGCTATGACAATGATTTTGCGGCTGGCGGTGTGGCGGCAGGATCTTCGGGTGTTTTTGTGGCGGCCCACAGCTGGGACGCATTGCCGGGTCATTCGTCCAAGGGCGCCTTTGACAGTTATCTGTTCAAGATGAAGGAGTGATATTTACGGAGCTGCATACAGATCACTCGGCCAAACGGTGTTGAGTATCCGCTACCAGCGGGTCCTTATCGGCGTCCGCTCTGATCTTGAGAAATGTTCGGTACGATTCGGCCGAAGCAGGGCTGCCAAGGCCCTCGAGTGCGCGGCCTAGCCAGTAGTGGAGTGGTGGTAGGTAGTGGTACGTGGGCAGGTCGTCGAGGAAGACCGAGACGGCCTCTCCTTGGCGCCGGAGGGCAACCTCGAACTCCGAGTGAGCCTCGAGGTAGGCTCCGCTTTCGAGGAATGCTCGACCGAGATTTACGCGACCGAGCCACGTATCCAAGATGGATTGCGCTTCGCCGAAAATGAGAGCCGCGCGAATTGCCTCTCCATTTGCCAACGCAATTTCCCCCTCGATGAGTTTTGCGTAGGAGCGGGATTCAGGGGCGTGACGTTCGCCAAGTTGTGATGCGAGCTTGGAGGCCCCAGATAAATCCCCGGCTCCGATGTGAACCCAGGCGGCTTCGAAAAGGACAGGGTCTTGTTGGCTTGCCTCTACCGCCCTCTGGGCGGCCGCGATCGCATCGTTCGGCCGGCCTCGCCCGAGCTCGGCATGAGCGAGGGCGGTAAGCTTTCGACCCGTCGCCGCGCCGTCACCGTTTTTTAGATCAACTGCTGCCGAGCTTCCAAGGATGTGAGAGGCCTCGTCCAGCCGTCCTGTCGCGATCGCCATGTCTGCGAGACCGGCGGCGGCCCAGGAGGCGCCGAAAGCACTGACATTAGTCAGTGCCTGATATGTGCGCTCGGCGGCATCCCGTTCTCCCGATGCGAGTTGGGAGAGTGCGAGTCCTACATATGCCGTCTCATACGAAGGATTCGTTTTAAGGACGTCTGCGAGCTTCGATTTTGCAGTCTCGAAGTCACTTGCGTACATCGAGATCAATCCGAAATTCGCCCGAGCCATGAGGTTTTGTGGATAGGTTTCCGCGGCCGCTCGCGCAGCAACCAATGAACGGTCCATCTGCCGCCCATAGAAATAGGGGAGTACGAGGTTGACCCTCGCAGCCTCGTCGTAAGGGAAGGCCTCCACGATTTCCTCATAGACTTCAGAAGCCTTGGCATAGCGTCGAGTCATCAGGTAATAGGTACCGCGAGTTCGGAACTTCTCACGTTCGGTCATGTGATCGACGTAGGTCATGGCAAGCTCGAAGTACTCGGTAGCTTCTTCCCTGCGATTCATGTTGGCGAGTGCGGTCGCGGCGCCGGCATACGCGCGGCCCATATCCGGGTAGTCATCCGCCAGGACTGAGAACGCTTCCGCCGCTTCCGGCCACCTTCCTCCGGTAAGCATATCCACCGCCTGAACGTAGGCGTGAGCAGCCTCAAGGCTGGAAGCGGTAAACGTATCCTCAGCCGCATGGCGGATTGCGGCCGAGTCTGTGTCGCCCAGCTCCTCACGGGTGCGACCGGCCAGGCGACCGACCGCATTGAGAACCTCGTCCCGCCCTTCGACCTCGATGCGTTCTTGACTCACAGAGCTGCCGTCGATTGCTCCGATTGCGGACATCGTGACGACATAGCTCTCTCCACTTTTATCTATCGAGCCTGTGACCACGATGTTGAGTCCTTCTCGGCGCGCGATGAGTCTGGCCAACTCCTCGTTGAGAACGCCAGCTCCGGGGCGAATGGACTCCGCCACCTTCAAAGCCGCGGCACGTCTCATGTTGGAAATGAATGACGCGTCCTCGAGTACGAGGGCAGTTGCCTTTTCCAGCACGCCGGTGAACATATCGTCACCGGTCGAATTGTCGAAGTCAGCGATCAGGACGGAAAGGGCCTCGGGAATCACGGGAGACTCCGCTCCCCGCGGCAACATCCTCAGGCCCGCTACGACGATGATCGCGGCGAAAATTATTGCGGCGGCGATTCCGATGGTGTGGATTCCCTTTTTCTTCGGGGTCGTCAGCGTTTGCTGCAGCAGCGCCAGCTCGCGGGCGATCTCTGAAGCGCTTTCGTACCGGTCTTCGGGCTCCTTTGCCAGCGCCTTGTCGTGGAGATCAAGGAGCTTCTCGGGAATTTTGTCTTCACTGTTTTCGGGTGCGGGTGGCGGTTCGACCATGATTGCGCTCATGGTCTCGGGGGCACTCGGCCGGACGAATGGGTGGCTGCCGGTGAGCATCTCGTGGAGTACGATACCGAAGGAGAAGACGTCGCTCTTTGGCGTCAACGGCAGCGCCTTCAGCTGCTCGGGCGACATATAGGTGAGGGTGCCGAGCGCTACCCCTCGACCCGTGAGGTCGTCATTGGTTGCCGTATCGGCAGAGGTATCCATATTTCCGGCGGTGAAAACCTGTTTGGCAAGCCCGAAGTCCAATACCTTGGCGTGCCCCTGTGTTGTCAGCATAATGTTCGACGGCTTGAGATCGCGGTGGATGATGCCGTGTTCGTGGGCGGCACCGAGGGCCTCCGCGATTTCAGAAGCGGTTGTCACAACTTCTTCGATCGACATCGGTGCGCGGTTGATACGATCGGCGAGGCTTTCCCCTTCGATGTACTCCATGGCGATAAATGGTTCGCCATCGACCTCACCAGTTTCGTAGATTTTGCAGATAAATGGATCGTCGATGGCCGCTGCCGATTTGGCTTCGCGGAGAAAACGCCCGCGCGCAACCGGATCTTTGATGGCGTCCTTGGCCAGAAACTTCAGGGCCACCTTGCGGCCAAGGACAGTGTCCTCGGCGAGAAAGACCTCTCCCATTCCGCCCTTGCCCAGGGGGCAGAGAATCGTGTAGTGACTCAGCGATTGACCCGAGTCCACCATGATCCGTAGGTAGCCTCCACCGGATCTCGATTGCGCTTCTTTCTTGAAACGAAGTCTAACACGCGGTGATGGGTGTCCGGGCGCTTTCTCTTTGTGCAGGAATCGGATACCTTGCGGAGGCGTCACGAGCTCGACGGAGGGAGCTGAAATGAAAAGTGAGAAACAGATCCTGACCATGGTGATTTTGGCGATTCTGGTGGTTGTCAGCTCGTGCGGCCAGGAGTGCCAGAAAACTCATGTCGAGGATTTGCCATACGAGGCTGCGACCTTCGAGGTCGAGGGAGAAAAGGCGTTCATGTTTGGCGTCATCGATCACACGACGCCGGGCGTCGTTCAAGCCCTGGTCGACGAGCACCCGGAAGTGACAAGGATCGTGATGGTGGATGTTCCGGGCTCCGACGATGACCCGGCGAACCTCGAAGCCTCACGAATGGTGAGGGAGCACGGTCTGACGACTGTGGTGCCATCGAACGGTGTCATCGCCTCGGGAGGCGTCGACTTCTTCACCGCCGGTGCATCCCGCGTGGTCGAGCCGTGCGGCAAACTCGGCGTCCACGCGTGGGACGAGGACGGCCCCGATGGAGGCATCATTCTGGGGAATGAGGTACCCAGGGATCACGAGATCCACGCCATGTTTCTCGATTTCTACCGCGAGATGGAGATCCCGGAGGAATTTTATTGGTTCACCCTCGAGGCGGCGCCTCCGCAGCGGATTCATTGGATGAGCGATGAGGAGATTGGCGCCTACGGGCTGGTGACGGAGGCTGCTCCATGAGGGCCGTGATTGAAGAGACCTCCAGGAGGATCGCCTCGCATGTTCGCCGGACCGAATGTCGGCAAGCGCCGGCAATCAGCGACGCGGTCGGTGGCGAAGTCCATCTCAAGCTCGAAAACCTTCAGGACAGCGGCTCGTTCAAGCTCCGCGGCGTCATCAACAAGGTCCTCTCACTGACCGAGGAGGACTCGCAGAAGCTCCTGGTTGCGGCGTCGACCGGAAACCACGGTGCAGCATTCGCCCATGCGCTAGAGCTCTTCGGTCTGCGCGGCAAACTCTTCATGCCGAAGACCTCGGCGGCGGTCAAGGTTGAGAATATTCGCTCGAAGGGTGTCCCGTTCGAGCTCGTGGGTGAGGATTGCATTGAGGCCGAGGCACACGCCGCCG
>Ga0316198_10001539_pt1 | contig 13600 bp, 5 predicted proteins | sample OudBieAanoxic_MG_FD_204935 | JGI IMG/M metagenome (GOLD analysis project Ga0316198, IMG submission 204935) | Coastal sediment microbial communities from Oude Bieten Haven, Netherlands - site A anoxic | ecosystem: Environmental > Aquatic > Marine > Coastal > Sediment | place: Netherlands...
CCGACGGTGCCTTGGGTCTCATCGTTCTCGGGTCGCGTTTGACGGTTCGTCAGTTCGATGAAGAGGATATGGAGCTGTTGGCCTCTCTGGCATCGGTGGCAGCAATGCGCATCCGAAACGTCCACCTCGCCGAAGAGGCAGCCGAACGTCGGCTCCTCGAGCAGGAGGTGGCGCTGGCGCGCGAGATCCAGGTCAGTCTCCTGCCCGACTCCCTCCCCGAGGTTGAGGGTTGGGACATCGCCGCAGGCAACATACCGTCGCGAGGAGTGTCCGGCGACTTCTTCAAAGTCGAGCTGCGTCACGATGAAAGCGAAATTGTCTTGATGCTTTCCGATGTGTCTGGCAAGGGAATCGGCGCGTCTCTTCTCACCGCATCGCTGGAGGCTTTGTCTGCGGGTCCGATTCACGATGGTGTTGCGCCGGAGGATATTTTCAACTCCGTTTCCCACCTCCTCTTCGAGCGGACACCTCCGGAGAAGTACGCAACCTCTTTTTTGGCCGCAATCAACCCCGATAACGGAGTCCTCCGTTACTGCAACGCAGGTCACAATCCAGCTCTACTGCTGAGAGCAAATGGTGAGTTCGAGTGGTTGGAGTCGACCGGAATGCCGCTCGGTATTCTTCCGGAGGGCGTCTTCACGGCCGGAGAACGAACTCTCCAAGTCAACGACACCCTCGTGCTCTACACCGACGGCATCACCGAACCGGAGAACCCTGAAGAGGAAGAGTACGGTCAGGACAGACTCGGTGAAATCTGCGTCAAAAATCGGTCAGAGCCCATCGGTGAGCTGCTTTCGGCAATCGAGGAGGACCTCTACCATTTCGTGCGCGGTGTGCCTTTCCCGGATGACCGGACCCTGGTCCTCATTCGTCGGGTCGGCAACGGTTGATTCAAATCCCATAGAACTCAAAAACCACTGCTGTGGGACGCGGTGAGATTTGCGAGCAGATGGCTCCTCATCCCGGCATATCAGAAAAATGTTTCAAAAATGAAATGCGTCTGCGTCTCAAGTACGTTATAGTGTGTGTCGTCCACTCACTGTGACGGACAAACAAAAGGTAAATGGTTGTTTTTCTGGCGCTATGTGGTGCCTTGAGAGGTACTTGCAGCGCCAGGTTATGAGCACGCCCAGCGCATAAAAACTCGCCACCCGGGGGGGAATCGAGATGATAGGCACCACGCTTTCGCACTTTCGGATCACCGACAAGCTCGGTGAAGGAGGGATGGGTGAGGTGTGGTTGGCCGAGGATGTCCGGCTCGGCCGCAAGGTTGCGCTGAAGATCCTGCCCCAGAAAAGTGCCGAGAGTGAAGATCGCCGGCGGCGTTTCGAAGACGAGGCTCGGGCAGCTTCGGCCCTCAACCATCCCGGCATCGCGCACATCTACGACGTCGGTGAAGCGGAAGGTCTCCACTTCATCGCGATGGAGCATGTCGATGGTGAGAGTCTCGACCAGCGGTTGGCGAGATTGCCGTTGACGACCAGCCAGGTCACGGATATCGGTGCCCGGCTTGCCGATGCCCTAGCCGCGGCTCACGACCAGGGTGTCACCCACCGAGACATCAAACCGTCGAACCTTATGATGACCTCCGAAGGCCGTCTCAAAGTACTCGACTTCGGTCTCGCCAAGCTGCGCCCGGCCTTCGGCGATGGTGGTGGCGAGGGCACGACCCAGACCATGACCCAGCCGGGCGTGGTGATGGGCACGGTCCAGTACATGAGCCCGGAGCAGGCGCTCGGAAAAGATTCCGATCACCGGAGCGACATTTTTTCGACCGGAATCGTGCTCTATCAGATGGCGACGGGGCAGCTTCCCTTCTCCGGTTCGACTCCGACCGAGACCATTACCGAGATCGTGCGCTCGGAGCCGCGGGCCATCTCCGAGCTGAGCCCGGTAACCCCTCCCGAGCTCGAGCGCATCATCCGAAAATGCCTCGAAAAAGACCCGGCACGACGTTATCAAAGCGCTCGCGAGCTGGCAGTCGACCTCGACAACCTCAAGCGCGACACCGAATCCGGGGTACCCGTGGTGGCCGGGCCCGTGCGGACTGCAAGACCCTGGGTCAGGCACGGTCTGGTCTTTGTCGCGGTGGTTTTGTTGGCTGCCGCTCTGTTCACCGGTAGCAAGTGGATGAAGTCCCGGGGCGAAACCATCGAATCGATCGCCGTGCTGCCGTTCGAGAACGGAAGCGGTGACGCGGAGTCGGAATACCTCTGCGACGGTCTGACCGAAAGCCTCATCAACACCCTTTCCCAGATCCCAAACCTCAAAGTGATCTCGCGCCGCTCGACCTGGGCTTTCAAGGACAGTGACGAAGACCCGCAGACCATCGGTCGCAAGCTCGGAGTGCAAGCCCTGTTGGTGGGTCGTCTCGTTCAACGCGGCGCCCAGCTCGCGGTCAGCGCGGAGCTGGTCGACGTCGCGGACAACCACCAGCTGTGGGGTGGCCGTTTCGATCGTGACCAGGGTGACGTCCTGACCATCGAAGAAGAGCTCACGAGAACGATCGCGCAGACGCTCAAGATCGAGTTGTCCCCCGATACGGCGGAGAATCTCGACCGCAGGTATGCGGTCGATCCCGAGGCCCATCGTCTCTACCTTCAGGGGCGTCAGTTTGCCATCGGCAGCTCTCGGGAGATGGACAAGGCCGTCGAGTACTTCCAGCAGGCCATCGCAAAAGATCCAGGCTACGCGCAACCTTATGCCGGTCTCGCCGACGCCTATATGACCCAGGCTCTTCACGGTGTCATGGATCGTGAGGAGGCCCTCGAGATGTCGAAGGCGGCCGTAGACCATGCCTTGGCGATCGACGGAGGTCTGGCCGAGGCGCTCGCCGCATCGGCCGAAAGGAAGTACCTCTTCGAGTGGGATTGGGTGGGGGCGGAGCGTGACCTCAAACGTGCCATCGAGATCAACCCAGGCAGCGATTTCGCGCGCAGTTCGTACGCTTACTTCTTGTCCGCGGTGGGACGGTTCGACGACGCCATCGAGCAGGCCACGATCGCCAAGGAGATTGATCCCCTGTCGCCGTCAACCTTCCACCTCGTGGCCTATTCACTCATGGGCAAGCGCGAGTACGACCGGGCGGCGGCGGAGTTTCGCGCTGCCCTCGATCTCAATCCGAATTGGACCTGGGGTTATATCAAGCTCGCCAAGACCTACGCGGACAACGGGCAGTGTGAGGAGGCCTTCGCAACCGCTGAAGATGCCGAGGCCGAACTCCACGGAGGTGGGACCCCGCTCGCCCGCTCATGGATGGGATACACCTATGCCAAGTGCGGAGATTCGGAACGCGCCGAAGTGGCGCTACGAATGCTCGACGACTTTGCCGAGGAGTCGGATGTCGATCCCATCGCCTACGGAATCATCTACGCGGCGCTCGGCGACTCCAATCGATTGCTCGAAGAGCTCGAACGGGCGGTCAACAACCATTCCGTCTTGGCGGTTTTCATGCCGGGTGTACCGACCTACTACATGCCGGGGCTCGAAAATGATCCACGGTTCCAGACTCTGATGAAACGAACCGGCTTTACAGCTTCGGGTGTGCACAAGGGAGTATTTGAATGAGTATCGAACCGGGAACAAGTCTCTCCAACTATCGCGTCGTCGATGCTCTCGGCGCTGGTGGCATGGGCGAGGTGTGGCGCGCCGAGGATGAAAAGCTCGGTCGCGAGGTGGCGCTCAAGGTGCTGCCGGAAGAGTTTGCACGGGATCCCGAGAGGATGGCGAGGTTCGAGCGCGAGGCGAAGGTTCTCGCGAGCTTGAATCATCCGAACATTGCGACGTTGTACGGGTTGGAGACCACCCCTGTCATCCCGAGCGAGGCCCCGGGCCGAGTCGAGGGATCCCCCGAAGTCGGAGAGAGATCCAGCTCCCAGCAGGCTCCGGGGAATTTCGGGGGTCCTTCGACTTCGGCGTCGCCGGGCGACGCCTCCGCTCAGGATGACAGGAGAGCGGTCACTTTCCTTGCAATGGAACTCGTGGAAGGGGAGGACCTTTCCGAGAGGATCAAGCGCGGAGGCGTGCCGGTAGAGGAAGCGGTAGCGATCTCTCTTCAGATCGCTGAAGCCCTCGAGGCGGCGCACGAGAAAGGGATCGTTCACCGCGATCTGAAACCCGCCAACATCAAGCTTCGACCCGACGGTACTGTCAAGGTATTGGACTTCGGGCTCGCCAAGGCGTGGGATGCCGACAGTGGGGACTCGAACGTTTCCCTGTCGCCGACGTTGACCGCTCACGCAACAGCGGCAGGTGTGATCATCGGAACTGCGGCTTATATGGCGCCGGAGCAGGCTGCTGGAATCGCGGCCGATCGTCGGGCCGATACCTGGGCCTTTGGCGTTGTGCTGTGGGAAATGCTGACCGGCAACAAGCTCTTCGATGGCGAAACGGTTTCGCACGTCCTCGCCTCGGTCCTCAAGGACGATATCGATCTCGACGCTTTACCGACCGAGACCCCGGCCCGTCTGCGCGAACTCATCGAGCGCTGCCTCAAGAAGAAGCCTCAGCAGCGGCTGCAGGCGATCGGCGATGCGCGGATCCTGCTCGAGGAGTATCGCGCCGATCCAGAGGCCTTTGAGCAGCCGGCGATCGGGACAGTATTAGAAACTGCCGCACGGCCGATGTGGAAAAGGGCATTGCCGTGGGCGGTCGCACTGGCGGCTGTCGTTGCGGCCGTTGCGCTGGGTCTCGGTACTCGTTCAAAGGGCGACACGGTGGACGCGACCATCCGCTTCCAGGTACCACCACCCGAGGGCCGCGGCTTCCAGCTTGATTCGACGCGTCCGGGGCCGGCGGTGGTGTCGCCCGACGGGCAGGCGCTGGCTTTCGCCGCGTGGGATGCCGATGGCCGGGTGCGGCTTTTTGTCCGAGACCTTGACGAGGTGCAGCCGCGTGTGCTTGCAGGTACCGAAGATTCGCAGTACCCCTTCTGGTCGCCGGATTCCAAAAACCTCGGATTTTTTGCTGACGGGAAATTGAAAAAGGTCAGCGCGACGGGTGGCCAGCCCTTGACGCTCTGCGACGCGCCCGATGGCAAAGGTGGATCGTGGAGTCCCGAAGGCGTCATTCTATTTGCGCCGGCGGCTTCGAGAGCGATTCAAAGGGTGTCCCAGTTGGGTGGCGAACCTGTTGACGTGACCTCCTTTAATAAAAAGCGGGGCGACGATTCGCATCGCCACCCGAGATTCCTTCCTGACGGCAAGCACTTCCTCTATCTCGCCAGGTCCCAGGTAGGTTACGAAGAGGGTCACGCCGTGGTGGCGACCTCCTTGGATGGCGACGACGAATTGACCATTGCTCGCTCGCCGGCGGCGGCAGAGTACGCCTCCGGCCACCTGCTCTTCCTGCGCGAGCGGACCCTGATGGCGCAACCCTTCAACCCCGATGCGCTCGAGCTTTCGGGCGAGCCGTTCCCCATCGCCGACACAGTCGTGTTGATTTCCACGGGAACCGCACAGGCGGTATTCTCTTCTTCGCAGACCGGTGTGCTCGCCGTTCAAGGTGGGGTTCTGTCTGCGGATCTGGTTCTTCGGTGGCGGGGACGTGACGGTTCGATGCTTGAGACCATCGGCGAACCCGCTCGCTTTACCGACAACGTGCGGCTGTCGCCGGTCGAGGACACTGCCATGGTCCACATTCAGGCGGACGAGGGCGACAACCGCGACCTCTGGGTTGTGGAGCTTGATCGCAAGCTGAGGACTCGCTTCACCTTCAACCCCGACGGAGACGACGCCCCGGTATTCTCGCCTGGTGGCGAGAGCGTCATGTGGGAGGTGACCGACGGCAAGGAGCGGATGGCACTGCATCGCAAGGCAATCGGAGGATCCGGAGACGGCGAAGTTTTGGCCGAGTTTGACCAGGAGAACTGGCCGCTCGCCTGGCATCCCTCAGGCGAGGTTCTACTTATGGCCAGGCAGGTGTCGGAAGCGCCCAACAACATCGATCTCCTGACATGGCCGATGAGCGGAGGTGTTGAGCCTCAGCCGTGGTTGGACACCGACTTCATCGAGTACTACGGCCGCTTCTCCCCAGACGGGCGCTGGGTGGTGTACGGCTCCAATGAGTCGGGTGAATGGGAAGTCTACGTTGTGCCCTTTCCCGGACCGGGTCGGAAATGGCAGGTCTCAGTGGGCGGCGGTGGGTGGCCCAACTGGCGTAGAGATGGTGCGGAGATCCTCTATATCAATACCGCTGGTGAAATGGTGGGTGTGGCGGTCGAAGAACGAGGGACCGGCCTCGCCTTTGAGCAGCCGCAGATTCTCTTCCGACATAGGTTCACCTCGAACGGGCCGGGGTTCGACGTCACCGCGGACGGGCAACGGTTCCTGGTGGTGGAAGCAGCCGAGAACATACCACCCGAACCCGTCACTGTCGTTGTCAATTGGCCGGCGGCGATCGAGGCCCAGCGATGATCGGCACGACGCTGGCTCAATACAAGGTGACTGGCGCTCTCGGCGCTGGTGGAATGGGCGAGGTGTGGCGCGCCGAGGACGAAAAGCTCGGGCGCGAGGTGGCGCTGAAAGTGTTGCCCGAAGAGTTCGCGAAGGACCCGGAGAGGATGGCGAGGTTCGAGCGCGAAGCAAAGGTGCTGGCTTCCCTCAATCATCCGAACATTGCGACGTTGTACGGGTTGGAGACCACCCCTGTCTTCCCGAGCGAGCGTTCGGGTCCCCCTTCTGTGATCCCGAGCGAGGCCCCGGGCCGAGTCGAACTTTCTGACGGAGCTCGAAGAGCGCAGTCCGAAGTATCCCCCGAAGTCGAAGAGAGATCCAGCTCCCAGCAGGCTCCGCGGAATTTCGGGGGTCCTTCGACTTCGGCGTCGCCGGGCGACGCCTCCGCTCAGGATGACAGGAGAGTGGTCACTTTCCTTGCAATGGAACTCGTGGAAGGAGAGGACCTTTCCGAGAGGATCAAGCGCGGAGCGGTGCCGGTGGAGGAAGCGGTCGTGATCTCGCTTCAGATCGCCGAAGCCCTCGAGGCCGCACACGAGCAGGGGATCGTACATCGCGATCTGAAACCAGCCAATATCAAGCTTCGACCTGATGGCACGGTCAAGGTGCTGGACTTCGGGCTGGCCAAGGCGTGGGATGCCGACAGCGGGGACTCGAGCGTCTCCCTGTCGCCGACCCTGACCGCGCACGCGACGGCAGCCGGCGTGATCATCGGCACCGCGGCCTACATGGCGCCGGAGCAGGCAGCTGGAATCGCAGCCGATCGCAGGGCTGACATCTGGGCCTTTGGGGTTGTGCTGTGGGAGATGCTGACCGGCCACAAGCTCTTCGAGGGTGAAACGGTTTCGCACGTCCTGGCTTCGGTCCTCAAGGACGAGGTCGATCTCGACGAGTTGTCGGCGAAAACCCCGGCACGGCTGCTCGAGTTGATCAGCCGCTGTCTCCGCAAGAAGCCGCGGGAACGGCTGCAGGCAATCGGCGATGCTCGTATCGCACTCGAGGAGGAGATCGCAGATCCGGGAGGCGACGAAACACCCGCAGGTGTTCCCATTGAGGCCATCGAATCCCTATCTCGCTTCCGTCGTGCCCTGCCCTGGGCCGTCGCATCCATTCTGGCGCTGGCATTCGGCGCCGTGATGTGGTCCGTCCTTGGGCAGAAACCGCAGGTAATTGCGGCGACGATTGCACCTCCCAACGAGACCGATATCCATCTCAACCCTGCGAGCCCCGGACCGGCGGCGGTGTCGCCCGACGGTCTGAACATTGCCTACTCGGCCCGGGACGCCGATGGCGAGGTGCTGCTCTATCTGCGGCGGATCGATGCGCCCCAGGCCCAGGCTCTGTCAGATACCCAGAACGCCGGCTACCCCTTCTGGTCTCCTGATTCGCGGTGGATCGGCTTCTTCAACCGGGCTGACGGCACCATGAAGAAAATCGACACCAGGGGTGGCCCTCCGATCACTCTGTGCCGGGCTCCGAATGGTAAGGGCGGGACCTGGAACTCTGATGGTGTGATCATATTCGCGCCGGACGCGACAGGCCCGTTGATGCGGGTGCCATCGGCGGGCGGCGAACCGTCCAAGCTCACCGAGGTCGATGTCGACCGGCACAACTCGAATCGCCATCCGCGGTTTCTGCCCGGTGGGCGCCGCGTGCTCTATCTGGCGCGCGGCATCACGCCGCCCCAGAGCACGCTCATGGCAGTCGACCTCGAAAGCGGTGAGACCAGCGATGTGATGCCGTTGGTGACCCAGGCCGAATTCGCCGACGGGCAACTGCTCTTTGTCCGGGAAGGTGCGCTCATGGCGCAGCCCTTTGATCCCGAGGGCCTCGAATTTACGGGCGACGCCGTGCCAGTGGCCGAAGGAGTATTGGTCGTGTCCGGAGCCTCGTTAGCGACCTTTTCGGCTTCTCACACCGGGATCCTCAGCTACATCACTGGCAAGGCCGACGTGCAGGCCGAGCTCGAATGGCACGGCCGGTCGGGCAAGATTGAAGGGACTCTCGGTGATCCGACCTCGTATCGTTCGCTCGTCGTCTCTCCCGACGATCAGATGGCGGCGGTGCTGGTGACCGACATGACCATCGGCACCGATGACATCTGGATCTTTGACCTCGAACGGAACCTCCGAAGCCGCTTCACCTTTGACCCGGCACTCGACGTCTATCCGGTGTGGTCCCCCGATTCAGACAGCCTGTACTTCGCCTCCAATCGCGGTGGCGAGCAGGCCATCTATCGCAAGGACATATCCGGGGCCGGCAATGTGGAACTGATCCTGACCCACGACCGAAACCTCTGGCCGTCGAGCGTTTCGCCCGATGGCAAGTGGCTCCTGCTGTCGATTCCGGGCGAAGGAGAGGGGGAAAACATTTCGGTAGTACCGCTCGATGGCTCGGCCGAGATGCAGCCCTTTCGCCATACCGAGTTCCAGGAGGCGAACGCAGTGTTTTCGCCCGATGGTCGGTGGGTGGCCTATCACTCGGACGAATCGGGAGAGTTCGAAATCTACGTGACGCCGTTCCCCGGGCCTGGCCGACGGTGGCAGGTGTCGACCGCCAGTGGCGCCTATCCGGTATGGAGCGGCGACGGGAGCCAGGTCATCTTCACGCGAATGAACGGAGATCTGATGTCTGCGAGGGTTCGAGCACGAGGGGAAACCTTCGAGGTCGTGGGCGAGGACGAGCTCTTCACCATGCGCCCCCCCGAGGTCGGCGGTCCGTACTTTTCGATCACCAGGGATGCCGAGCGGGTCCTCCTCATTCCGGGGACATCCCAGCAGGCGGATTCGCTGCTCCATCTCCTGGTCAACTGGCCGACAGCGCTGGAGGCGAGACGATGATTGGGACGACGCTGGCTCAGTATCGGGTGACCGCCGCCCTCGGCGAGGGCGGCATGGGCGAGGTGTGGCGCGCCGAGGATGAAAAGCTCGGCCGCGAGGTGGCGCTGAAAGTCCTGCCCGAGGAGTTCGCCAAAGATCCCGACAGGATGGCGAGGTTCGAGAGGGAGGCGAAGGTTCTCGCGAGCCTGAATCACCCGAATATCGCGACGTTGTACGGGCTAGAGACCATCCCTGTCATCCCGATCGAGCCTTCGGGTGCCCCTTCTGTCATCCCGAGCGAGGCCGCAGGCCCCCCCTCTGTCATCCCGAGCGAGGCCCCGGGCCGAGTCGAACTTTCTGACGGAGCTCGAAGAGCGCAGTCCGAAGTATCCCCCGAAGTCGGAGAGAGATCAAGCTCTCAGCAGGCCCCGGAGAAATTGAGGGGTCCTTCGACTCCGGCGTCGCCGGGCGACGCTTCCGCTCAGGATGACAGGATGGCGGTCACTTTCCTTGCAATGGAACTCGTCGAAGGAGAGGACCTTTCCGAACGAATCAGGCGTGGGGCAGTGCCGGTGGAGGAAGCGGTTGCGATTTCGCTCCAGATTGCCGAGGCGCTCGAAGCGGCACACGAGCAGGGGATAGTCCACCGCGATCTGAAACCGGCCAACATCAAGCTCCGCGCCGATGGCACGGTCAAGGTGCTCGACTTCGGGCTTGCCAAGGCGTGGGACGCCGATTCGGCGGACTCGGGGCTCTCGTTGTCGCCGACGATGACCGCGCATGCGACGGCGGCCGGGTTGATCCTCGGTACTGCCGCCTACATGTCACCAGAACAGGCCCGCGGGATGAGCGTCGATCGCCGGGCTGACATCTGGTCCTTTGGCGTGGTCCTTTGGGAGATGCTGACCGGCCGCAAGCTCTTCGAGGGCCACACGGTGTCCGACGTCCTGGCCTCGGTATTGAAAGAGGCGCCCGATCTCGATGCCTTGCCCTCAGACACCCCTCTCCACGTTCACCGGTTGATCGGCCGCTGCCTTGACAAAGATCCGACGCGTCGGCTTCGAGACATCGGAGAGGCGCGCATCGCTTTAGATGGATCGGGTGAAGAGATCAACGCACCTGATGAGGATATGGAGCAACCTTCCACCGGCCGACGCAGGTGGCTCCCCTGGGCCGCGGCCGGATTGGCGACTGTCGCCACGTTGGTTCTCGCTGTGCTGTTGATCGGTCGAGAGGCTCCCGAAGAAAGGGTGATTCGCTTCGAAACGCCGCCACCCGAAGGTGGCCGGTTCCACCTGGCACCGGACAACCCGGGCCCGGTTGCCGTTTCACCGGATGGGCAGATGATCACCTACGCTGGCAGAACGTCGGATGGCGTGATCCAGCTCTGGGTCAGGCCATTGAACGAGGAGGACGCGCGGCCGCTGGCGGGCACCGAAAATGCGCAGTACCCGTTCTGGTCGCCGGATTCGCGGCGCATCGGTTTCTTTGCCAGAGGCAAGCTGAGAGTCGTCGAGGCGGTCGGTGGCCCACCCCTCGCCCTGTGTGATGCGACCGATGGCAAGGGTGGCTCGTGGGGTCGGGACGGAGTGATCATCTTCGCGCCAAACTACAACTCGCCCTTGCACTCGGTGGTGGAAGCCGGCGGAGAGTCCATCCCGCTGACCGAGTTCGATGCCGAGCGAAAGGACAACTCGCACCGTCACCCGAGGTTCCTGCCGGACGGTCAACATTTTCTTTTCGTGGCTCGTTCCGCGTCAAGCACAGTCGAGGGCCAGGCCGTCGTGATCGCTTCGCTCGAGGGATCTGAAGACCGCGTGCTCATGAGAGCTCCGACCGCGGTCGAGTTCGCGTCGGGGCATATTCTCTTCATCCGGGACCGGACCTTGCTGGCGCGACCCTTCGACACCGGGAAGCTCGAGTTTTCAGGTGACGCATTTCCGATCGCCGAGTCCGTTACACAGCTGGCTCCCGGCACGGCGGCCGGCGTTTTCTCGGCCTCACAGAGTGGGATTCTGGCGTATCAGGTCGGGAGAGGCCAGGACGACAGTTTCCGGTTGGTATGGCGCGATCGGGAGGGCAACGAGCTCGGCACTGTCGGTGAACCCGGAAGCTACGACGAGGTGCACATTATTCCCGGCGGCGAGTTGGCGGCGGTGGCCCTCGAAGAAACTGCATCAGGGAATGGTGATATCTGGGTCGTCGACCTGCGCCGCAATCTGTTCACCAGATTCAGCTTCGATCCGGGTTACGAATCGGCTGTTACGCCTTCTCCCGACGGGAAAACACTCTATTTCAGCGGTGCCAACAGCGGAGAATTCAGCCTTGTCAAAAAAGAGATCGGTGGCTCGGGTGAGGGTGAAATCATCCTCGAGTCGACCTTGGATATGTACCCGACCTCGGTTTCGCCGGACGGCGAGTACCTGTCCTTCTTCAGGGGTGGCGACCAGACAAATTACGACATCTGGATCCTGCCGTTGTCCGGCGATGCGGAAGCCTTCCCGTTCATCGAATCCGAGTTTGTCGAGGTTTCTGGGATGTTCTCTCCTGACGGGCGCTGGCTCGCCTATGTGTCGAACGAATCGGGCAGCCCCGAAGTCTACGTCACCGCCTTCCCCGACCAGGGGAGAAAGTGGCAGATCTCGATCAGCGGTGGCCAGTCGCCACGGTGGAACGAGAACGGATCCGAAATCCTCTACCACGCCTCCGATGGAACGATCACCGCGGTCCGGGTCGAGCCCCGCGACGGCGGGCTGCTCATCGGCGAGGCCACACCGCTCTACAACACCAGGCTGCAGCCCTTTGGCAACTACTTCTGGGCCCTGTCTCCGGACGGGGAACGCGTGCTCGCGATGGAGACAGGTTCGGAACACGACGCCCCGAATCTTTCGGTTGTCGTCAATTGGCTCGACGCAGTCCGCCAAGGGAGATGAAATGAAACAGCAATTTATCGATCTCTACGACGAGTTCACCCACGGCACGATGAGCCGGCGGGAATTCATGGAGCGGCTGGCGAAGCTCGCCGGGGGCGCGGCGGCTGCCGCGACGCTGGTGCCGGTCCTCCAGAACAACTACGCCGAGGCGGGGATCGTGCCCGAGGACGATGACCGATTGGTCGCCGAGATGGCGACCTACGACGTTGACGGCACCACCATGTCGGGCTACCTGGCGCGTTTGAAGGGTGGCGGGAAGCGCCCTGGAGTCATCGTCATCCACGAGAACCGCGGCCTCAACCCGCATATCAAGGATGTGGCGCGGCGGATGGCACTGGAAGGATTCCTTGCCTTTGCACCTGACGCACTGTCGCCGGTGGGCGGCACGCCCGATGACCAGGACCGTGCCCGCGAGATGATCTACGAGCTCGATGGCGATGAAAACCTGAGCCGATTTGTCGCCGCGGTGGCGTTCCTCGCGGCTCATGCGGAATCGACAGGCAAAACAGGCGCCATCGGTTTTTGCTGGGGCGGCGGCATGGTCAACAAGCTGGCCGCCGCCGGAACCCCGCTGGCAGCCGGCGTCCCCTACTACGGGCGCCAGATCCCGGTCGAGGACGTGCCGAAGATCTCGGCGCCGCTCTGCCTCCAGTACGCGGGCCTCGACAAACGGATCAACGAGGGCATCGACGATTACGTTGAGGCGCTGAAAGCCAAAAACAAAACATACGAGCTGCACATTTATGAAGGTGCAAACCACGCCTTCAACAACGACACCAACGCCGCCCGCTACGACAAGCAGGCGGCCGATCTGGCCTGGTCGCGGACAGTGGCGTTTCTGAAGAAGCACCTGGGCTGATGGCCGTTTCAGTAGGGACCACCCTCGCGCACTACCGCATCACCGGCGAACTCGGCGCCGGCGGGATGGGCGAGGTGTGGCGGGCGGAGGACACAACGCTCGGTCGCGAGGTGGCGCTCAAGGTACTGCCGGAGGAGTTTGCGAGAGATCCCGAACGGATGGCGAGGTTCGAGCGCGAGGCGAAGGTTCTGGCGAGCTTGAATCACCCGAATATTGCCACGTTGTACGGGCTTGAGAACGCCCCTTTCATCCCGAGCGAGACAGCAGACCCCTCCTCTGTCATCCCGAGCGAGGCCCCGGGCCGAGTCGAACTTTCTGACGGAGCTCGAAGAGCGCAGTCCGAAGTATCCCCCGAAGTCGGAGAGAGATCGAGCTCGCAGCCGGCTCCGGAGAATTTTTCGGGTCCTTCTACTTCGGCGTCTCCGGGCGACGCCTCCGCTCAAGACGACAGGATCGCTGTGACTTTCCTTGCAATGGAACTCGTCGAAGGAGAGGACCTCTCCGAGAGGATCAAGCGCGGAGCGATTCCAGTAGACG
>Ga0316198_10001540_pt1 | contig 13594 bp, 10 predicted proteins | sample OudBieAanoxic_MG_FD_204935 | JGI IMG/M metagenome (GOLD analysis project Ga0316198, IMG submission 204935) | Coastal sediment microbial communities from Oude Bieten Haven, Netherlands - site A anoxic | ecosystem: Environmental > Aquatic > Marine > Coastal > Sediment | place: Netherlands...
GGTGGTGGTGGATGTGTCGCGGCTGCTGCCGGGTGGGATTCTGGCGCGGCAGCTGCTCGATCTCGGGGCTCGGTTGATCAAGATCGAGGAACCGGAAACCGGTGATCCCATGCGGATGGTGCCGCCGGTGGTGGGTGGGGTCGGGATCGGTTTTGCGGCGCTGCTTCGTGGCGCGGAGTCGGTTTGTCTCGATCTGACCACCGATGAGGGTCAGGCGCAACTGCGCCGGTTGGCCTCGCGCGCCGATGTCCTAATCGAGAGCTTTCGGCCCGGGACCATGGCGGGCTGGGGCCTGGGTTACGAGAAACTGGCGGAAATCAACCCGAGGCTCGTGTGGTGCTCGCTCTCGTCCTTCGGCCGTGGCGAAGCGGTGCGTCACCGACTCGCCCACGACCTCAACCTCATCGCGCTCACCGGTGCGCTGGATGCCATGGGGCCGGAGCAGCCGAGAATCCAGCTCGCCGATGTCGGCGCCGGGATGCTGGCGGCCTCGTCGATTCTGGCGGCGTTGCTGCGGCGCGAGAGGAGCGGACGGGGTGCCCGAGTTGACCAGCCGCTGATCACCGGGGCGCTTCCGTTCGTGACCTGGCGCTGGGCTGAGGCCGCGGCGGGTCGGGAACAGGTGGTGGATCTGCTGCTCGGTGGCGCCTTCCCGTGCTATCGGGTCTACCGCTGCGGCGATGGCGAGCTCATGGCGGTGTCGGCTCTCGAGCCCAAATTCTGGATCGGTTTCGTCACCATGCTCGGCGCCGAAGAACTCGACCAGGCCGGTTTCGCCATGGGTGAGGAGGCCGCCGCCACGGTGGCCAGGGTCGAGGAGATTCTCTTGGGGCACCCCCGAGACTACTGGCTCGACCTCGCCGCAAAACGGGGTCTTCCGCTCAGCGCAGTGCACCCGGCGGGTTCGGCAGCCGGTGATCCGCTGTTTGCCGAGGCCGGTCTCCTCGAGGAGTTGCCCGTGGCCGATGGTGAAACCCTCACCGGGGTGGGGCCTTGGATGCCCGACGTAGGCCGGACGCCAGAAAAACCCGCACCCGCCCTCGGCGAGCACACCGAAAAGGTTCTCAGGGAGTTGTGAAGTCCGACGTAGGGTGGGCCTGGGCCCACCTTCAGAGACCTTGACGGACTCCTTGAGCTGCTCCGAGTCGTGTGACGCTGACGTCGGCGGTGACGGACTGGCGTGCCACGACAATCCGACGTGAGCGACACTGAAGGTGGGCCCAGGCCCACCCTACGGGCATCACACGAAACGCGTTACCGGAGGCTTTCGGCGTGCGAGGGTGACGAATCTCGATTTCAGGGCGCCGGTCGTGCAGCCCTTATACTGCATGTGTGAAACACGCCGCACCCTGGATTCTCGCCTCCCTAGCTGGGTTGGTGCTGGCTTTGGCAATGCCCGGTCCTGGGCTGTGGCCGTTGGTGGTGCTGTTCCCGGGGCTGCTGCTCGAAGCTGTCGAACGCGGTGGCGGAAGATGGCGGCCGTGGCTGCTCGGTTGGCTGGCGGGAACCGTCTATTGGCTGGTGGCGACCAACTGGGTGCTCGAGGTCATGCACCACTATGGTGGTCTGTCGTTGATTGCGGCGGTGGGATCCCTGCTCGGGATGGGGTTGTATCTGGGGTTGATCTGGCTTTTGATTGCGGGGCTTTCGGCGCTGGTGCCGCCAACGTGGCGAATCTGGTTTCTTCCCTTTGCGTGGGTTGCTATCGATGCACTCCGTCGATTCCAGCCCTATCAGTTCCCATGGAGCGATGTGGCGCTCGTTTTCGGCAATTCGCCATCCATGCTCGGATCGCTTCCGGTGTGGGGTGCGTCTGGGCTCGGTTGGGCCACCTTGGCAGTGGGCGCCGGGCTGTGGGGTCTCGCGCGACCGGTCGGGCGTCCGGCTGCCGCGGCACTCTTGATTGCAGCCGTGGGGTCCACCATCGTGTTTGGAGTCCTGGCCCCGGCGCCGGAGCCGTCGGGTCCGCCGGTCAGGGTGGCGGCGCTCCAGCCTGGAACGAGCCTCGAGGAGAAGTGGAACCCGGCCGAGTGGGAGGAGATCGCCGACCGGGTGTGGACGCTCACCCGTCGTGCCGCGGACGCCGGTGCCGAGATCGTTTTGTGGCCCGAGAGCGCCGTTCCTTTCCGGATCGAAACCGACGAGACCTACCGGGCCATGGTCACGGACCTCGCAACCGAACTCGAAATCCAGATCGTACTCAACTCCATCGGCGGCACCTCCGACGGAGGCCACGCCAACTCGGCCTATCTCGTGACCGCCGACGGGGTCTCCGAGGTGCGCTACGACAAGGTTCACCTGGTGCCGTTCGGCGAGTATGTTCCTCCCTGGGCGGCACTTGCATTCACCAACGCGTTGGTGCGCGAGGTGGGTCGATTCACCCCGGGGCGAGCGGTGACGCCGTTGCCGGCGATCGTCCCTCTCGGGGTCGCGGTCTGCTACGAGGTTGTCTTCCCGGGCCACGCCACAGCCGCCGCGCGGGAGGGCGCCGAAATCCTCGTCACCCTGACCAACGACGGCTGGTACGGTTTCAGTTGGGCGCCGGCTCAGCATTTCGCCCATGTCAGACTGCGCGCCGCCGAACAGCGACGCTGGTTCGCTCGCGCGGCGCTGACCGGGATCTCGGCCATTGTCGACCCATACGGACGGGTTGATTCACGTCTCGGGGTGGGGGAGCAGGGTCTGGTCGTCGACGATCTTCAGCCCATCGCAAAGCTCACCCCCCGAGCGCGCTGGGGTGACTGGTGGGCGGTGCTGTGCGCCATAGCGGCTGTGGGCCTATTTGTCGGGGCGGGGGTACGATCCCCGGGAAGGTAGCGGTCTCGTGCACTGTTGAGTACAATACGTTCCGCCCGACGGGGTGTGAAACCGGGAGATATCATGCTCGACGAATTGATTCAGAAAGCCGATGCCGAGTTCGAGCGCGTCAAGCGCCTCCGGGGGTATCTTTGACCTCGAGGCACTGACGGCGCAGCTCGCCGAGACCGACGAAGAGGCACAGGATCCTGAAATCTGGGCGGACCAGAGTCGCGCCAAGACGGTTATGCGACGACGAGCCGATCTCCAACAACAGATGGCGACGGCCGAGGCACTCAGCGAAGCCAGCGACGAGTTGGAGATCCTCGCCGAGATGGCCCGCGATGGCGACGAAGGGGTCGATGCCGAGCTCACGACCGTCCTCAACCGGCTCATCCCGGAGCTCAACCGCATCGAGCTCACCGCCAAGATGACCGGCGAGCACGACACCGCCAACGCCTTTATCGAGATCCACCCGGGCGCCGGGGGCACCGAGTCGGCCGATTGGGCACAGATGCTCCTACGGCTCTACCTTCGCTGGTGCGAGCGCCGGGGTTTCGATGTCGAGATCATTGACGAGCAGCCGGCGGAAGAAGCCGGGATCAAGAACGCCGTCGTGCTGGTCAAGGGCCCGTATGCCTATGGCAACCTCAAATCCGAAAACGGTGTCCACCGACTGGTGAGGATCTCGCCCTTCGACCAACAGTCGCGGCGCCACACCTCCTTTGCCTCGACCCACGTCTATCCCGAGATCGCCGATGAGATCGAGTTCGATATTCCCGAGAAGGACATCCGGATCGACCGCTACTGTTCTTCGGGCCCCGGTGGGCAGGGTGTCAACACGACCTACTCGGCGGTCCGCGTTGTGCACGAGCCGACGGGTGTCATCGTCACGTGTCAGAACGAGCGTTCGCAGATTAAAAATCTGGCGAGCGCCATGAAGGTGCTCAAGGCGCGTCTCTTCGAGCTCGAGATCCAGAAGCGCGAGGAGAAGCTCGACAAGCTCAAAGGCCCCAAGAAGGACAATTCCTGGGGCAGTCAGATCCGCTCGTATGTTCTCCAACCGTACCGAATGGTCAAGGATCTGCGAACCGGACATGAGGTCGGCAACACCGACCGGGTCCTCGATGGCGACATCGACAGCTTTATCGAGGCTTTCCTGCACTGGCAGGCCCAGGGTGGTGGCGCGGTCGTCGAAAGCAACGGTGATAAGACCGATTGATCAGCGGGGCGGTTCGTCCCTTCGCTCCCGCGCCAGCTGGAGATTTTTCTCGACCACAGCATTTCCGGGCTCGAGTTCGAGGGCCCGTTCCCAAGCGGCGATGGCGGCGTCCATGTCACCCTTGAGATAGGCGACATTGGCCCGGTACTGGTGCACAAAGGGAAGATCCGGCGATAGGGCCTCGGCCTCGTCGAGCAGCTGACTCGCCGCTTCGTAGTCGCCTTGACGGGCCTTCCGGGCAGCCGTGAGGGCGAGACGACTCGCCTTTCTTTCGACCTCGTTTTGCGGATCGTACAACCGGCCCGAACCGGTGATCCGTTTGAGACCGTCTCGCGCCGCTTGGTTATTGCCGTCGTAGCGCAGCGTGGTCCGATACATCTCGACCGCGCCGGCCTGGTCGCCCCGACGTTCGAGGATCAGCCCGCGTGCGAAGGAGACTTTCGGGTCGGTCGGTTCGAGCTCGCTCGCTCGGTCCAGTTCATCCAGCGCCTCGTCGTCGCGGCCCAGATTCGACAAAGCGATCGCCAGATTGAGGTGGAGCGACGCGTTGGAAGGATCGGCTTCGACGAGGGTCGAGAAGGCATCGGCCGCTTCGGAGAAGCGTCCACCTCGGAGAAGCATGTCGGCGGTCGCGCGGCTGACAACCGGTTCCTCGTCGGAGGCGTCGAGATACCCCAACGCCTCGAGGTGGGCAATCATTTCGCGGCGAACGGTGTCGTCTCCCTCAGCGTCGGTCCCTGTCCCCGATCCCGTGTCGTATGAATCCACCCGAGAGAGAGGATGATCGATGGTCAGGGCCTCCACCAGGACACGACCATTCATCTCTTCGGATGCCGGCAGACCGAGGAGTTGGAGGATCGTCGGTGCGATGTCCGCCTGACGGGCCCCGTTGATTTCGGCGCCCGCCCGGACACCGGAACCCGCCAGATAGAGGATTCCGTCCAGGTCATGGAAGTCGTCGCTGACCCGCCTCATGGATGTGGTGACCGTCGGATCGTTGTGGAGCTCTCCCAGCTTGAAACCGTGGTCGGAGAGCACGACGAGGGTCGTCTGCTCGTCCATCAGCTCCAGGTACTCGCCGACGATTCGATCGGCGTAGAAATAGATCTCCTCGACGGCTCGACCGTATCGTCGCTGCTGTTCGGCGAGGTCTCCTGCGAGATTCCCGGCCCTGAAGAGGTGGCCGAAGAGGTGCGAGACCGAGTCCGTGCCCTCGATGTAGACCATCAGGAGCTCGGGCTGGTCATCCTCCCAGATTCTTCGCCCGATCCCACTGTAGGAGTCGGCGGTAGCCAAGGCCCAGCGCAGGTGGCTGACGTCATCGGCAAAGTCGAACGGCCGGTTGTACTCCTCCTCGCCGATGGAGATATAGCGGCTGATCTCTTCGTAGGTGACGTCGGTAGGTCGCCGGATCAGCTCCTCGAGCTCGGTTGCTCGTTCGGGGGGGTAGATGGCGCCTTCGGTGCGCACCGCGCCACTCTGGCCCTCACCGAAGAGAAAGTGATAGCAGGTGTGATCGCTGACGATGACGCCGTCGACCGTCTCTGGCGGCCAGGTCGCCCACCACCCGACGACGCCCACCCGCCTGCCGTTCTTCGAGGCGATGTTCCATACCGCATCGGTGCGCCGCATGGTGCTGCTCACCGGTTCTTTGGACCCTTCTTGTGAATGCTCGACGGTGAATGAACCGATGCCGTGTTCGTCCGGCGTCCGTCCCGTGGCCATGGTTGTCCACAGAATCGGGCTCAGCATGGGGAGGTCGCTTTGCAATACCCCGTAAGCGCCGTCCGAACGCATCCGAGCGAGGTTGGGCATCTTCCCCTCGGAGATGAGCTGGTCGACGACTTCGGCGTCGAGACCGTCGAGGCCGAGAACCAACACCCGCGGTGGTGGGGCGATCTCGGGCAGGCAGGCAAGGGACAGGAAGCAGAAAACGGTCAGAACAGAAAGCGCGAAGCGTCGTCTCAGCATGGGCTGGAGAATACAACGCAAAACAAAAAAAACAAACGCCGCGCATTGCGCGGCGTTTGTGTCAGATGTCAGAAAGTCGTTAGCTGCGGCGCCACATCACGAGGATGGCAACACCGATGACCAAGAGGATCATGGCCACCATACCGAAGTTGCTCATGGCCGGAACGGGCACGGCGGCTCCGGACGGGGGCGGGGGAGTCGGGGTCGGGCCCACTGATTCCGTGCCGTTGAGCAGGAAGGTGTAGTCCGGGTCGGTGTAGGCGCATCCGGAACGCGGAGTCCAGCTGGTGCAGCCGTTGCCGAATCCGTCGCCGGGGTTCCGCCAGACGCCTTCCGCGCCGGTCATGACGGATTGGGTTGCCCAACCGTACTGACCGCCTACGGCGAAGTCCATGTTGCCCTGGACGGAGACCCAGTAGGTGCCGGTGGGCAGGTAGCACGGTGTTGCGGTGAAGTCTGCAAGGAAGTTGCCCGCACCGTCATCGGTGTAGGGGTTGTTCATGTAGGTGCAGACGGCCGATCCGGGCATGTTCGTACCGTCGTCGTAAATAACCACGTTGAGGCCGGAGGCCGGGCCGGCGCCGTTCCAGTAACCGGCACCCACGCCGACCTGCTCAATGTTCCAACCATCAGCCCAGGTCACGACGAAGTCGTCGGCGCCCTCGGCGTCGTACGCATCGTAGGCGGCCTCGAAGTTCTGGGTCGAACTCAGGCTGCCGGAAGGGTTCGCTGTTTGGTCATAGAGCGTCGTCTGGTTGATCCAATTCGCCGGCTGTTGGCCGGTGATCTGGCCTTCCCTGGTCATTTCAGCAGTTGCTCCGGTTGCCAGCAGCATCACAGCCGCCACGACCAGAATTCCCTTCAAACTCCTCATTTCACTACCTCCTCCAAAATTCATTTTGTGGTCGTTGCCACATATCACTCAGTTCTTCCTATTGAACACTAAAGGACCTGTGCGGCTTATGTCAAGGCGTATCGGCCGTGGGAGCGGGATTTGTGGGGGTTTTGGGCCGATTCTCGTCAACCTGGTTCTTCCCTTCGGAAAGTCCGGAAAAAACCTTGAGATCCGGATTTCCCTCGAGGAGGCGTTTGAGAGCGTCTTCGCTGAGAGTCGTCCCCCGCAGATCGACTGAAACGAGACCGGGCATCTGGAGCAGGGCATCGACAACGTCGTCGGTGACCGCAGTCTCATAGAGCTCGATTGACTCGAGTCGATCGAGGGTCGTGAGATGGCGGACACCCGCGTCGCCGATCGCTGTCTTGGCGAGAAAGAGCTTGCGCAGGGTCGAGATTCGCGCCACGACGGCAAGAGCTTCGTCGTCGATGGGGGTGACCGAAAGGATGAGGTGGTCGAGATTGGGAAGTTGGACCAAGGCTTCGAGGCCGTCGCCGTGAATCTCGTTGCGCCCGAGAGAGACGGATCGCAACTCCGGGAGCTTCACCAGGGCGATCAGTCCGCGATCGGTGACCTTGGTGCCGCCGAGGTAGAGACTCTCGAGGCTTTGCAGGGGCTCGAGAAGCGGCAGCCCTTCGTTGCTGACTTCGGTGTTTCGCAGACCGAGAATCCGGAGCTTCGACAGCGAGCCCAGCAATTTCAGATCGTCGTCCCGAACCTCGGTCCCTCCGAGAAGCAGAATCTCGAGCTCGCCGAGACCGGCGACGGCTTCGAGATCGGCACGGGTGAGCTGCTCGTCGACGAGGGAGAGCTTGTAGATCGTCCCGGCGTCGTCTCGATGAATGGCGAGGGGTCGATAGGCTTCGAGCCGCTCGATCAATGGGAGGTTCATGGCCTCGGCGGGCCGGCCCCTCACCGCTGCCGACTGGGTTCTTTCGGTCTCGCCGTCATCGACTCCTCCGCATGCGGCCAAGAGCAGGGTCATCACCGCCGTCAAGGTGAGAGTTCCAATCGGACGATCGCGGGAAATGAGTGGTGTCTTCACGGGCGGAAATTGTACACCAGCCTCCACCCTTGAACATGCATCGAAAACTGTGTACCGTGCCGGTCGAGAGAGAGGCGTGACTCACGCCTCAGCGGATTGACCTGGTCTCCGCACTCGCCGAAAACCCGTGCGCCGTCCGGCGCAGTCGACCAAGGAGGCCACCAATGCCATCGTCCAAAGAATATATCGACCTCGAAGATCGCTTCGGCGCCCACAACTACCATCCCCTCGATGTCGTCATCAGCCGCGCATCCGGCGCCTGGGTGTGGGATGTGGAGGGCAGAAAGTACATGGATTTCCTGGCCGCCTACTCGGCCGTCAATCAGGGCCACTGCCACCCTCGGCTGGTCAAGGTCATGGCGGAGCAGATGTGCAAGGTCGCTCTGACCTCGCGGGCGTTCAGAAACGACCAACTCGGTCCGTTCTGCCGGGAGATCTGCGAGCTGACCGGTTTTTCTCGGGTTCTGCCCATGAACACCGGCGCCGAGGCCGTCGAAACCGCGGTCAAAGCGGCGCGCAAGTGGGGCTATACCGTCAAGGGGATCGCTGAGAACCAGGCCGAAATCATCGTTTTTGACGGCAATTTCCACGGCCGGACAACCACCATCGTCAGTTTCTCGTCGGATCCCGACTACCGATTCGGTTTTGGTCCCTTCACCCCCGGTTTCCGGATCCTTCCCTATGGCGACATCGAGGTCGTCAAGCAGGCCATCAACCCCAACACCTGCGCCGTGCTTGTCGAGCCGATCCAGGGCGAAGCCGGGATCGTGGCTCCTCCGGAGGGTTTCCTCCGCCAGCTTCGTGAGCTGACCACCGAACACAACGCGTTGCTGGTGACCGATGAGATCCAGTCGGGTCTCGGCCGCACCGGCAAGCTCTTCGCCTACGAGCACGAGGGTATCCGCCCCGATATCGTGATCATCGGCAAGGCCCTGTCCGGCGGGATGTATCCGGTTTCGGCCATCCTCGCCGATGACGAGGTCATGGGGGTCTTCAAACCGGGTGAGCACGGCTCGACCTTTGGCGGCAACCCCCTCGGTGCGGCGGTGGCCCGTGAAGCGCTCAAGGTCCTCGTCGACGAGAAGATGATCGAACGCTCCGCCGAACTGGGCGGCGCCTTCATGGACACGCTTCGCGCCATTGACTCACCGCATGTGGAACTCATCCGCGGCAAGGGCCTGTGGATCGGGATCGTCCTGAAGAAGTCGGCCGGCGGCGCCCGTCGTTTCTGTGAGGCGCTCCAGGCCAAGGGTCTGCTGTGCAAGGAAACCCACGAGACCGTGATCCGGGTGGCGCCGCCGTTGACCATCACCAGCGACGAGATTGACTGGGCGGTGGAACAGATCGGGGAGGTCCTGACGACGCTGTAGCGCACGGCGCGATGCAGGTCGCAGGTCGTCGCACCATCGCAGGGTTGCGTCGCAAAGACCGCCAAGAGCATCCAACGCGAAGACGCGCGAAGACATCGCAATTGAGAGTGGGCGCCACGGACCTTGATGGTCATTCGACTTCGTGGTGGCGGATTTTCGGCCGGAAGGTGTCTGAAGGGCAGGCTGGAAGCCCGCCCCCACAATCATCGCAACCATTGTAGGGGCAGGCATCCCTGCCTGCCCTTCAGGCTTGTATCGGTCGGAAACACCCAGCACGAAGTCAGACATGCTCCAAGTCACGCGCTGACAGCTGACACTGTTTGCTACCTCCGCTTCTGCCTCTGATCGCTGCGGTGGGGAATCCAGCATCCAGCATCCGGCCTCGAGCTCTCGCGAGCCTATGCTCGCGAGAGCTATAATCCACATGTGCAAAAACGGGGTTCCATTACCGGGTGGCGCCTGGCCATCGCGGTGCTGCTGGTCATCGTCGTCAACGCCCAGTTGACGTGGTGGATCATTTTCTCCACCGGACAGGCGCGGGACAGGCTCGAGCTCGAGCGCACCCTGCTCGAGGTCCGGGCGCGGTCCTGGGTCGAGGTTTCGGCGTGCGCCGGTTTTGATCAAGCGCCACCGGTTCCGGAGGGGCTCGAAGTCGTGGCCGCACCGGAGGGCGATTCGCCGCGTCCGACCATCGTGCTCGACGGTGATCACGATGGTCGGGTGATCCGTCCGACCAGGGCCGCCTGGAACCAGATCCTCGACGAGTACCGAAAGCGGATCGTGATGATGGTCTCGGAAGGGGCGTTCTTTGCCTTCCTCCTGGTTGTGTTCATGGTGATCCTGTGGCGGACATTCCGCCGAGAGGTGGAACTCGAACGACAGCACCGGAACTTCCTGTCGGCCATCACCCACGAACTCAAGTCTCCTATTGCGGCGATCAGGGTCGCCCTCGAAACGGTGGTCTCGGGCCGTGCCGATGAGAAGGCGGCCGCCAGATTCATCGCCAACGCGCTGGCGGATACGGATCGCCTCGACCAGTTGGTTCAGAAGGTCCTCCAGGCTACGCGCTACGGAAATGGCTCCGCGGGCATCCGATTGAGTCGGAGATCGCTCAGTTGGGTGGTCGAGCAGGCGATCGACGTCTTCGAGCCGGGCGCCACAGCTCTGGGTGCGACGGTCACCGCCGAGATCAGCGACGATCTGTGGGCCGAGATCGATGACGAGGCGATGGCCATTGTGGTGTCGAATCTCCTGGAGAATGCGTTGAAATACGGCGGTGATCCGGCCGAGATCAGCGTCGAGCTTCGTCACGAGGGTGATCTCGCCATCCTCGATGTGAGTGACAATGGCGATGGGATCGCCGAGGATGAGGTTCCGCTGATTTTCGGTCGATTCTATCGGGCGGGCGACGAGATGACTCGAACAAGCCAGGGCACCGGTCTCGGTCTGTATCTGGTACAAAGAATCATGCAGGCTCATTTCGGTACCGTTGCGGTGGCGGACACCGGCCCCAACGGCACCACGATGCGCGTCACGTTGACCGGGGTCGAGACGGAGGAGGACAGGGAATGAAGAAGCACATTCTCATCGTCGAGGATGAGGAGCATCTGGCGGAAGCACTCGCCCACAACCTCCAGTTCGAGGGCTACTCGACGACGGTGGCAAACGACGGGGAGGAGGGGCTCAAGCTCGCTCAGTCGATCCACCCCGATCTGATCATCCTCGACATCATGATGCCGAAGCTCGATGGTCTCGAAGTGTGCCGACGATTGCGCTCGGGTGGCACTCGAACCCCCATCCTCTTTCTCACCGCAAAGTCTTCCGACGCCGACCGGCTGCTCGGGCTCAAGGTGGGCGCCGACGACTATGTCGCCAAGCCTTTTCTTCTCGAAGAACTCATTCTCCGGATTCACGGCATCTTCCGGCGGCAGAACTGGTACAGCTCTGCGCCGGACGAGCAGGAGGTCTTCAGCTTCAGCGGCAACGAGGTCAACTTCAGAACCTATGAGGCCACCACGGGCGAACGCACCGTCCGTCTGACCGAGAAGGAGTGCATGCTGATGAAACTCCTCGTGGAGCGGCGCAATCAGGTCGTTTCGCGGGAGGAGATCCTCGAGAGGGTCTGGGGCTACCGCTTTTCGACCTCATCGCGGACCATCGATAATTTCATCGTACGACTCCGCCGCTATTTCGAAACCGACCCCAAGAGCCCGCAGTTCATTCACTCGGTCCGTGGGGTCGGCTACCGGTTCACTCCTTTGACCTAAGGTCGCCGGTGAGAACCCCTCTTCTCGGGTCCCGAATGATTTCGCCGCACCGGCTGGCCCTCGGCGTCATCCTCCTCGGGAATGCCGTGGCATTCGCCGGAGTCGATCCACCGACGCGGCTGGCCACGGCCGCTGTCGTGCTTCTGCTCATGCTTGATCTCAGACGTGTGCCGGATGTTCCGCGCATTCACAGGCTCGCCGGGTTCATCATCGCCGCGTTGATCCTGATTCAGCTCGCGCCCCTGCCCGAGTTGGTTCGAAGACTGATCCAGCCCGGATTCGCCGATGTGATGGCCGCGGGTTGGTACCCGCTGTCGCTCGCCCCGTGGGCGACCATTCACGCCGCCGCCTCGGCGGTGATCGTGGTCGGGATCGCGCTGACCGCAGCGCGGATCGGGGTGACCCGTAGCGGGCTGCCGGTGCTTCTCGCTCTCATCGCCGCCACCGGGGTTGTCGTGGCGGTCCTCGGGTTGGCGGGCGAGGCCGGCGCTCCCGAAAAGGTGCTCCTGGTTCGCGACAATACCGGCGGTGGAAGCCCCTATGGTCCGTTCGTCAACGAGAACCACTTCGCCCAGGCCATGGAGCTCACCCTGCCGGCGGCGCTGGTCCTGCTCGCCGTCAGTGCTCGAAAATTGCGGGGTTCGGGTAGCGAGCGCCAATTGGCGGCGGTGATGGTCCTCGGCTCGTCGGTGGTGACGGTGGTGACGGTCGCAGCGATGCTGCGCTCCGGATCCAGGGGTGGTGCGCTCTTTCTGCTGCTGGCCCTGGCATTGACCTTTCCCCTCTGGTTGCGCCCCCTTCGTATGCATGGCAGGCGTTGGCCGGCGGTCGTCGCCGGCGTGGTGCTCGTCGCCGTGGTCGGTGGTCTGTCGTGGACCCGGCTGCCCGAACTCGAAGAGGGGTTTCGTGATCTCGTCGCGGTCGAAGGCGTCGACGGCAACACCCGCTGGGACCTGTGGTCGGGAACCGTCGGGTCGTGGAAGCGGTCACCGATTGTGGGCTCCGGTCTTGGAAGCTACCGATACGTCATCGGATTGGACAAGCCGGCGACGGGACAGTCGGTCCTCGAACAGGCCCACAACGACTGGCTCGAGTGGGCGTCGACGACGGGAATCATCGGAGTGACCGCGTTGGGGTTGTTCCTGGTAGGGGTGGGGATGGGCCTTGCGCCCTGGCGGGTGCGAAGGCTCAGATTCGAATTTCGCTACGCACTGGCCGGGATCGCCCTGGCACTCGTGGCCACCGGAATCCACGAGGTCATCGGCTTCGGTCTCCAGACGCCTCTCAACCGATACCTCCTCGCGACCTGGATCGGGATGATGTGGGGTCTGGCCGGCCGGGTCAGGGATATGCGCGGTGAGAGGAGGGCTCACGATGCCTCCGAAGGAGAGCCTGTATGAACTCGACGTCATTGCAGCCGGGCGAAATCGACCGGCATCTGAAAAGCATGCGGATGACGACCGTGGGATTCCTCGTCACGGTTGTGGTGGCTGCGGCTCTGTGTATCGGAGTCGCGGAGCGAGAAAGCATGGTCTCGCCGATGGCCGTGAGTCTGACGGCAGGCGCTACGGCCCTGTGGGTCGGGTTCACCGCAAACCGCGACGCCCAGGCGCGACTTGACCGGACAAAACGCGCCTTTGCGGCAACGGGCGATGAGCAGCGATTGCTCCGAGATCACCGGTTGGTCAACCTGGCGGTTCTCGTTCGACTCGAGGTCATGGTGATCGCCGCAGTCGTCGCTTCGATCTGGGGCGGGAGCTCCGCCGTTGCCTGGGGCGTCCTGGGCCTCGCCGGGATGATGATGTTCCTCAGTTGGCCCACCGCCGACAAGACCCACATGCTCATCCAGCGCGCAAGGGAGCAGCGGGGGAGGTAGGGGACCGATTCAGCGGCAGGGGCAGGATCAGCGACAGGGACAGCGACGGGGGCAGCGGCAGGAACAGCGGCAGGGACAGCGGCAGGAACAGCGGCAGGGACAGCGGCAGGGACAGCGGCAGGAACAGCGGCAGGAACAGCGGCAGGGACAGC
>Ga0316198_10001541_pt1 | contig 13587 bp, 16 predicted proteins | sample OudBieAanoxic_MG_FD_204935 | JGI IMG/M metagenome (GOLD analysis project Ga0316198, IMG submission 204935) | Coastal sediment microbial communities from Oude Bieten Haven, Netherlands - site A anoxic | ecosystem: Environmental > Aquatic > Marine > Coastal > Sediment | place: Netherlands...
GGTAATGATGCCCAACCTGCTGCAAAATCCTGTCGCCTTATTTGGCATCCTGCGTGCCGGCCTGGTAGTTGTTAATACCAACCCGCTGTATACAGCAAGAGAACTCAAACACCAGATGAATGACTCCGGCGCCGAAGCCATCATCATCGTAGAAAACTTTTGCCACGTGCTGGAAGAAGTCATTGAAGATACCTCCATCAATCATGTCATCGTTACCCGCATGGGTGATATGCTGCCTTTCCCGAAATCGGCAATCGTTAATTTTGTTGTCAAACGCATAAAGAAAATGGTGCCCGCATATAAACTGCCCGGGGCCATAGCGTTCAACAAGGCACTGAAGCTTGGTTCACAGCACCGCTTTGAAACCGTGCCCACCAACCATTACGACATCGCATTCCTGCAGTACACGGGCGGAACCACGGGCGTTTCAAAAGGCGCAGTACTGACCAACAGGAACATGGTTGCCAATATGCAACAGGCGTCGGCATGGATCCATAACATCATGGAAGAAGGCAAGGAAGTCATTATCACGGCACTACCGCTGTATCACATCTTTTCATTAACAGCGAACTGCCTGACATTCATGAAATACGGCGCACTGGTATACCTGATAACCAACCCGCGTGATATGAAGGGCTTCGTCAAGGAACTCAAGGGCGTGAAATTCACTGCCGTCACCGGTGTGAATACATTATTCAATGGCCTGTTGAATACACCGGGCTTCAAGGATGTCGACTTTTCACAGCTGAAACTCACCCTTGGCGGCGGTATGGCTGTACAACGCGCTGTTGCAGAACACTGGAAAAATGTTACAGGTGCGCCTTTGCTTGAAGCTTATGGACTGACAGAAACTTCACCTGCCGCCTGCATCAACCCGCTGAACCTGAAAAATTTTAACGGCAAGATCGGTTTGCCCATATCCTCAACTGACTGCTCGATACAGGATGATGACTGGAACGAACTGCCCATCGGTGAAACCGGCGAAATATGCATACGCGGACCTCAGGTCATGCAGGGCTACTGGCAACGCCCCAAGGACACTTCTGAAGTATTGAGCACTGACGGCTGGCTGCATACCGGCGATATCGGTTTTATGGACGAGCAAGGCTATGTGCAGATCGTTGATCGCAAGAAAGATATGATTCTGGTATCAGGCTTTAATGTATATCCCAACGAAGTCGAAAATGTACTGGCACACCATCCCGGTGTACTTGAAGTCGGTGTTATCGGCATACCCGAAGAAAATAGCGGCGAAGCCGTTGCTGCGGTCGTAGTCAAAAGCGATCCATCATTAACCGAAGATGCGCTGATCGAGTTCTGCAAGGCAGATCTGACAAACTACAAACGGCCAAGATTCATTTTCTTTGCGGATGAACTGCCCAAGACCAACGTCGGCAAGATATTGAGGCGCGAGTTGCGGGATAAGTATATTCATTAATATAGCCACAGAGGACACAAAAAACTTTTTGCCGCGAATAACGCAAAGAACGCGAAATGTAATAATTTTTACGTCATTCCCGCGGAAGCACACTATTGTCCGGCATAAAATTTTCGCAAGGGAATAAAAGCGTTGCAGAAGCAGGCCGGCATATGGCTCTGCCGTTGCTGGCGGTTGCTTCCGGCTGTGGTCCGTCCGCCCGGGACCTACGTCGGCAAGATATTGAGGCGCGAGTTGCGGGATAAGTATATTCATTGATAGCCACAGTGATACAGAGCACACAGAGGTTTTTATCCGCGAAAAACGCAAATAACGCGAAATGTAATAATTTTTACGCCATCCCCGCGAATGCGCACTGCTGTCCGGAAAAATAATCGCCAAATTAGCGAATACTACGGCACAATGCGGCTTTTCTCATGGTTCAACGACCTGGCGACTTACATTCAGGCAGTCGTTAAATTACCGTCATCCCGGCATGTTTTTGGCCGGGATCCAGTGACTTAAGACGCTGGATGCCTGCCTCCGCAGGCATGACGAACTTGTTCCGGACAGCAGTGCGCTTCCGCGGGTATGACGCAAGTCGCATCTTACCGGATGTTATTCACGGACTTAAACACATTTGCGTTTATTAGCGTTCATTTGCGGATTGATATTACCTGTTCACAAAAACGAATACTCCCCTTCTTTGACAAACGCAATTTCTTCTGGCGTTGACTCACGTCCGAGTATTTCATTCAACTCCGGAAACCTGCCGAACCGTTCGATCACATAACGGTGTTTTTCTGCCCATTCGAGTGAGCCTTCAAACGGCTTGCGGTATTGTTCAGGCACATCCTGTATCAGCTGCGTAAATGCTTCGACACTCAGGTTCTGAAGCTCCATGTCTTCAGCATGCTCAAGCGGCAGATAAAAAAAGCTGCGTTCGGCCGGGTGCAGATTCAGATCATCACCGGCGCTGATGCCATCGATACAGAGCTGTTGCGATTTTTCATCCTGTGCAAATGACTCGGCAGTACCTCGATGTATATGCCGCGAGAACTGGTCAAGCAGTATGATCAGCGCAAGGCGTCCACGCGGTGATTGCGACCAGTTATCGAGTTCGCCATCGACTGCACGAAAATAGTCTGTGCCGAAACGACTGAAGATTTCCGAATCGTATGCGGCGCCATTATTGAACCACATTTCATATCTGGATCCATCACCTGCCCAGGCATTGGGAAAAGTACCAAACCAGAATTCGAGAATTTTTTCGATGCGGTCGATCATTAAAGTGATATTGCCATAGCGTGACAAGAGGCACATGGTTTTTAGCCGCAAACAACACAAAAAACACGAAAGTAATAAACGTAGAAAAATACACCAGTTAATAAAGAATCGTGAATAACTAACAATGAAAAAAATTCATTTCATCTCGACCGAAGGGAGAGATGACACAAACATTTAACTGCTCTGTGCTTTACCTACGCCACAACACCTTTGCGCTTTTTGCGTTATTTGCGGCAAAAACGATTTTCGTTCATCGATATATACCCGGATTGCGCTTCGCTTCATCCATGCACAGAGCACACTGAGATTTTAGCCGCGAAAAACGCAAATAGCGCGAAGTTAAAAAATATTTGTAGATACAAGTATGAAATAGTGTGTATCCAAGCACACAAAATTCTTTGCGCCTTTTGCGTTATTTGCGGCAAATAACTAACTGCGCGTATATGCGAACAATTTTCAGTAAATAAAAAAGGGGCGGATGAACCGCCCCTTGTATAGCCGTTATTTATAAAAGCTATTAAAAGCCATACAGCAGGTTGAACTGGAAGCTGTCTACTGACTCGCGGATAACATATTCGGTACGCAGTGCCCAGTGTCGGTTGAAGTTGTAACCCATGCCGGCACCTGCCATGATGCCATCATCGTCACCGAAGTCGAGACCGAGACGCCACAGGCCTTCGACCTTGTTGCCAATCGGGTAGGATCCAACATAGTTCAGCCACATGCCTTTCGCATCCTGGTCTGAGGTAGATGTTGCACCGTTATTTAGATTTTTACCTTCAAAATTGTCGGTATCCATGTAACCCAGCTCGATCGCGCTCGAGATGTCGCCGTTGAGCTTGCTCGCGAACTGGTAACCGCCAAGGAATTGATAACCGACACTTCTGCCGCCAGCATGACCATTAAAGCCAAGGCCGCCGCCCAGGTAAAAACTGCTGGTGTTAATGGTTACACTGCTGCCCTGGGCTGCCGCCGCAGATGAGAAAATCATTAAGATAGAGAAAAATAAGCCACGTTTCATAGTCAAAAGGTCCCCGGGAAATTTGAATTTTTGTTTTTGTACAATTGGCGCGCATTTCACCACAGAAGTCATTTAAATCCAACTAATTCGGCATTCCGAACAAGCCTGATTTGCGTCCGGCTTCATAGTCTGTTATTTGTACGCACCTCGAAAATGAACTCAACCACAGGTTTGTGTAGAAATGGCTAAAATGAACAGACTCAACCGCAGCGAACTGGCCGTACCCGGCAGCAATATTCGTATGATCGAAAAGGCGCCGAATGCCGGTGCGGACGGTGTTTTCATCGACCTCGAAGACGCGGTGGCGCCGGACGACAAGGCCCAGGCACGCAAAAATGCCATCGAGGCCCTGAATGAGCTGGACTGGTCCAGAAGCACCATTTCAGTGCGCATCAACGGCCTCGATACGCACTACTGCTATCACGACATCATCGATGTGGTCGAACAGGCCGGCGACAAGCTCGACAGCATCCTGGTGCCCAAGGTCGGCAAGCCCTCCGAACTCGAATTTGTTGCGCTGTTGCTGAGCCAGATCGAAGCTGCAAAAGGCCTCAAGCCCATATCGATCACTGCCCTGATCGAAACAGCCATGGGCATGGCCAACGTCGAGGCCATTGCCCAGGCCTGTCCGGACAGGCTCGAAGCCCTGCATTTCGGCGTCGCCGACTACGCCGCCTCGACCCAGGCCAGGACCACCAGCATGGGCGGCGCCAACCCGGCCTACACGCTGCTGTCACACCCGAACGAAGAAGGCCACCGTGAAGTACACTGGGGCGACCAGTGGCATTTCGCGATGTCCCGACTGGTGGTAGCCTGCCGCGCCTATGGCCTGCGTCCGATCGATGGCCCGTTTGGTGACATCCAGGATACCGAGGGCTATCTGTCGGTAGCCAGTTCCGATGCCGCGCTGGGTTTTGAAGGCAAATGGGCGATCCACCCGAGCCAGATACCGTTAGCCAACGATGTTTTCACGCCGCCGGCAGAAGATGTGCAGACCGCCCGCCAGATTCTTGACGCGATGAAGCAGGCCGCCGCGGAAGGCAAAGGCGCAGTGTCGTTGAATGGTAAAATGATCGATGCCGCATCGATCCGCCAGGCACAAGTGCTGGTCGATAAAGCCGATCAAATCGCCGCCAACGCGGCCTGATTGTGACAGTGACCCGCTCATGGACTCGCGATGAGCCATCAACGGGCATAAAATAACCCCGGAATGCAACTATGAATATCCACGAATACCAAACCAAGGAATTACTCAAGTCCTTCGGCGTACCGGTGCCGGAAGGCCGGGTCGCTGACTCCGACGCCAGCGCCGGCATCATTGCTGAAGAAATCGGCGGTGAGCGCTGGGTGGTGAAAGCACAGATCCACGCCGGCGGCCGCGGCAAGGGCGGCGGTGTGCAACTGGCCGATTCGATCGAAGAAGTACGCAAGCACGCCGACCGTATCATCGGAAACCGCCTGATCACGCCACAAACCTCAGGCGCCGGAAAAATGGTGCATCGCGTGCTGGTGGAGTCTGCGCAGAATATCACGCAGGAATTCTACCTCGGCCTGATCATCGACCGCGTGTGCCAGCGTATCACCATCATCGCCTCGGCCAGTGGCGGCATGGATATCGAGGAAGTCGCAAAAACCGATCCGGAAAAAGTCGTGCGTGAAGCGGTTGACCCGTCTATTGGCCTGCCCGAGTTCCAGTGCCGCAAGATTGCTGCACGCATCGGCCTCACCGGCGCATTGATGCCGCAGGCGGTGAAGCTGATGCGCTCGCTGTATCGCTGTTTCCGCGACAAGGATGCACTGATGGCCGAGATCAACCCGCTGGCCGTCGTCGACGGTGACAGGCTGCTCGCCGTCGATGCAAAAATGTCGTTTGACGGCAACGCAGTTCACCGCTACCCGGAAATCACCAGCTACCGCGACTTTGATGAAGAAGACCCGAAAGAAGTCGAAGCCACCGGCCATGGTCTCAACTATATTGCACTCGACGGCAACGTCGGCTGCATCGTCAACGGCGCCGGACTGGCGATGGCCACCATGGATGCGATTACGCTGCACGGCGGCAGCCCGGCCAACTTCCTCGATGTCGGCGGTGGCGCCTCACCGGATAAAATCGCCAATGCGTTTCGCATCGTCAGAAAAGATCCGAACGTAAAAGCCATCCTGCTCAACATCTTTGCCGGCATCAACCGTTGCGACTGGGTCGCCGAAGGCGTGGTCCAGGCCATGCAGAAACAGGCCATCAGCGAACCGGTCATCGTCCGGCTTTCCGGTACCAACTATGAACTGGGTCAGGACATTCTGAACCGCTCCGGCCTGCCATTTATCAATGCGGCCGACCTCGACGATGCGGCGCGCAAGGCCGTCGATGCCGTCAATAACCTGCAATCAACATAAAGAACAAAATCCATGAGCGTATTTATCAACAAAGACTCACGCGTGATCTACCAGGGGTTTACCGGCCAGCACGCGACTTTCCATGCTGAAGAAGCCATCAAGCACGGTACCAATATCGTCGGAGGTGTGACCCCGGGCAAAGGCGGCGCCACTCATCTGGACCGCCCTGTTTTCGATACCGTTTCCGACGCGGTGCGCGAAGCCGGTGCCGATGTTTCCGGCATTTTCGTGCCACCGCAATTTGCCGCCGACGCCATCCTCGAGGCCGTCGAAGCCGGCATCAAAACCATCGTGGTGATCGCCGACGGCATTCCGGTACAGGACATGGTACGGGTCAAGCGTTATGTGCTGGACCACGATGCTGTGATATTCGGCCCCAATACCGCCGGGGTGATCACCCCGGAAGAGTGCAAGGTCGGCATCATGCCGGCCAGCATTTACAAGCCCGGCCGCGTCGGCGTGGTATCGCGCTCGGGCACGCTGAATTACGAAGCCGTGGCGCAGATGACCGCGCGTGGCCACGGCCAGTCCACCAGTGTCGGCATCGGCGGCGACCCGATCAACGGCGCCAACTTCCTGAATGTACTGCATGCTTTCAATCAAGATCCCGACACCGATGCCGTGGTACTGATCGGTGAGATAGGCGGCAGCCAGGAAGTCGATGCGGCGGAATGGGCCAAAAGCAACATGGATAAGCCGGTGATCGGCTTCATTGCCGGGGTATCAGCCCCTGTCGGGCGCCGCATGGGCCATGCCGGCGCCATTATCTCGGGTGAAGCAGATACCGCCGTCGCAAAAATGAACCGTATGGAAGAACTGGGTGTCCATGTAGTGCGTAACCCGGCGGATATCGGCGAGACTGTCGATAAAGTTTTAAAGCAGAAAACAAGCTCCACTCATAGCAGCAGCACAACCGGACAAGGTGAGCCTGTTGAACCATGATAGCTATAACCCGCCTTCATGCAATATGCGGGTTAGTCAAGGGCTCTTATGGCGCGCATCATAATACTTTTAGCCGTTGTCGCCATCGGCCTGTTGCTCTGGTACAAGATATCCAAAGCGCCGGCGGATAAACGCAAGAAGCTGATATTCCAGAGCACGGCCGGTGTCATCATCGGCACCCTGGTGATACTCGCTGCCACCGGACACATGCACTGGCTGTACGCCATCGGCGGCAGCATCGCCGCGTTCATGCCGCGCATAATCAGCGCCCTCAGATACCTGCCGCTGATCAAACGGTTCAGACAGCAATATACACAAAACAATAGCCGACAGTCCGGCCAGCAGTCTGCCGGCAGGGCCAATCCCGGAAAAATGACCGTCGCAGAGGCACATGAAATCCTGGGTGTAAATCCCGGTGCCAGCCGGGAGGAAATCATCAAGGCGCACAAGCGCATGATGCAAAAAGTACACCCCGACCGCGGCGGCACCGATTACCTCGCCGCCCAGCTCAACCAGGCCAAGGATACGCTGCTGGGTTGAACCGATATTGCTCACCACAGAGGCACACAGGACACAGAGAGATTTTGTTTTCAGATCGAACAGAAAGACCTGGATTTACAGGACACTTCCATGTGTTCTGCCGTTGCTTACCCGTCCATGGGTTACGCCCTGCCCTTCTCAATGAGGTAGAATTGCGCCTCGAATTCGTGACACCCTGAATAAAACAAACGCACTGGAACATTTTATAAACGCTACGGTCTGACAGAACACCTGAAACATCATCATGCCAATATCTGAAGAGAAAAAAGCCGAAACACGCGACCGCCTCAACCGCGACCCTGATTTCCGTGAAGCCTTCACCGTCGAAGCACGCAACATGTACATGAAAGCGCTGAAGTACAACCCCGATCTGGAAGATGAAATCAACCGCTTTGAACAAATACTGGGCGCCGACCCTGACACCTATAAATTCGATGAAAACGAAATGGATGAAGTCGACATTTTCGAACAGATACTGAATGCATACGACAACCAGGTGCTGATGGAAGAAAAAGACAGCAGTACGATTAATTAATACAGGTTAACAGCTGGCAGCCTGCAGATATCAGTAAACTGCCGTCCACACTACGAGCCCATGAAAAAGCTACTCATACCACTTTTACCAATCATTTTATCCGCCTGCATGCACCAGGCCGACAGCCCGCGCGAAGTCGCTTATCAATACTGGCAGGCGCTGAAAAACGGTGATACCGAAACCGCACGTAAACTGGTATCAACAGGCAGCCAGCAGAATTTCGACGCCTACCTGGCAAAACCGGCAGACGAGAAGACACCCATCGGCGAAATCAACCTGGGCGCGGAACAGACAACGGTTATCACCCTCATCTACCCGGAAGGCGACACCCCGGATGACTATAGCGCCTTTGACACCACGCTGGTTATGGAAGACGGCAGGTGGAAGATCGATGCCGCACAAACAGTCATACCAAGGCCGCCGCCCAGTGACCGCGAACTCGAAGCGCTCGCCGATCAGCTTTCCGAGTCCATGGAGGATAATATCGATTCAATCGAGGACGCCATGAGCGAAGGCATGAAACTGCTGGATGAAGCCTTGCGCGAAGGCTCCAGGGACATGGGTGAATCCATGCTCAAAGGCATGGAAGAAATGAACCGGGCACTGCAAGAATCGATAGAAGAAATGCGCAAGCGCCGCGAGGAGCAGGAAACCAAACCGAAGCAGGAAGGTGAGGGCGAAGGACTGATTTAAAAAATCAATTAATAATTAATAGTGAATAATGAATAATTGACTGACGATACAAAAATAGCCGGTAATTGTAATACCCTCTCACCAGCCATTATTCATTATTCATTATTCATTATTAACTATCTTGTTATGCCGATATACGCCCAGGTGAGAATAAAAGCAAACACAATACCAACTATACCCAGCACCACTGTCATACCATCATTTCTTTTCCAGCCGCGCGAAATCCAGTAGGCCTGCAGTCCCGAAAAACCGGCCGCTGCACCCACAACGTACAGCAGATTCTTGTTCTCAAGCTCCATCGGCAGCAGGAAAATAAAATAGAAAGTGAAGGCAATACCCAGCGGCGTCAGTGAAAAAATCCACGTACTCATCTCCGCAGGATCACGCACACCCTCAAACATTTTCTTGAATTTTTCACCGAAACCCATGGTAATCCTCGCTTGTCATTGACGCTGTAAATATCATTGATATTTGAATAATCAGTTTTTAACACAGCTACAGCATATTCGCCAATTAGAAAATACTAATGGTAATGTCTAAACATCGAGCGGACTTCTCACTCCCCGGCCACCCCGGTTGAGCACATGAGTGTAAATCATCGTGGTTTTTACATCCTTGTGACCCAGTAGTTCTTGTACGGTCCTTATATCGTAGCCTGCCTCCAGCAAATGCGTAGCAAAACAATGCCGCAGTGTGTGGCTGCTGACACGCTTGTAGATTCCGATCTTGCGCGCGGCGTTGCGAATCGAACGCCCCACGTTTTTATCATGCCAATGATGGCGTGAGATCTTACCTGTCCAGGGATCAGTCGACCGATTCCGAGACGGAAAGAAATATTGCCAGCCCAGTTCTATGCCGGCATTGGGATATTTGCGATCAAGCGCAAACGGCAGGTACACGCGTCCAAAACCGTCCGGCAGATTGCGCGGCCGCTTCGCCCTGACTACATCCTCCAGCCAATCCAGTTTCTGATTAAGCACTTTCTTATATAGAAATAAAATCGCGGAGAGCGCTTGATTCTGCGTGGATGCTGATACATGCTTGTTAACAGCAAGATAGGTTAAAAACGCACTGACCTCCTTCTCCCCCATCTCAGATGGATGACGTTTATTATGGAAAAGAATGAACCGCTTGACCCATTCCAGGTAAGCTTCTTCAGTACGAATACTATAATGATGCAGCCGAAGAATTTCGCGCATCTGATCGAGCAGGCGTGAACGACCCATGAGAACCTCCATGTCCTTTTACAAATTTCATATAGGCTCCCTAACTGGAACCTATCTATTTGATTTAATTAAATACAAGATAATTATATCCCCTAAAAGTCCTTTTACAATAGTGATTTTTAGGGGCTCTAATTGTAGTTAGGACTACAAAATAAGTATGGACTTCGAACAAGAATTCCAAAATTGGCTAGAACAAGGGCTCAAGTCTGAATCTCCCACTGAGATAACGGCATTTTCTTTTAATCTATTTGAGCCCGCTCTGGTTGATGGTGTGAAATTTGGTGTAGAACTAATTGGAGCTGGTGAGTTTGACGAAAACGATCCTGATTGGGCCTGCGATGAAGTATGGGAACCTGAACAACGACAATTAAATATCCCGGTTGAATATTCCGGAGATAGCTGGGAAATATGCTTAGAAAGAATGAAAAAATTGATTATAGTCACGTTACAGAGCAACCAAAGTTTTGTATCTAAACTAAAAGAGCGCAAGGGTGTTGGTGTGGGATTTGTCGATGGAGATCTCGAAATTGTTTGGCAGCCCTAACATGGCGCTTGTTCGGACGCAAACTACGCTATGCTTCGTTTGCGCCGCACAGCTTTAACGTTATCCTTAAATAATGAGCATTTTTGAATCACTAACTCTGCTTGGAATCATGGTGGCGCTTGCAGCAATACCCAGCGCAAGTGTGGCTCTTGTTGTTGCTCGCTCTGCCACGTTAGGCGTTGTAAATGGCCTTGCTGTGGCAGTTGGCATAGTGCTGGGTGATTTGGTTTTTGTGGCTCTCGCCATTTTGGGCTTATCTGTAGCTGCCGAAATAATGGGTGGCCTGTTCATGATATTGAAGGTTTTAGGTGGTTTATATCTTTTGTGGTTTGGGTACTCCTTGTTATCAACTAGAGGTATGGCAAAAATCACAATTAAAAAAACCAACAGCAAGCGCAGTTTGGTTGTCAGTTTCATGGCCGGCTTTTTCCTGACTCTTGGCGATATTAAGGCCATTGTTTTTTATGCCAGCTTACTACCGGTATTCGTTGATCTATCCGCTATCCAGGCACCAGAAATTGCTGTTATCGGACTTGTAACAATATTCAGTGTCGGTGGCGTTAAAGGTGTTTATGCAATATTTGCAACCAAAGTGGCCGACTATGCTAAGAGAACCAAAATGGAGTCAGCTGCCAGAAACACAGCAGGTGGTCTTATGATTGGCGCAGGCGGTTATTTAATTGTTAAAGCCTAACAATCACATCAAGTCGCCCTTCGGGCTGGGTCGCTCCGCTTCGCTGCGCGCCCCTTATGTGTGGCGTTATATGCTTAATAATCTATGAACCTTTATGAATTTAAAATATTCGTTGCTGAAAATAAAAAATGGTTTGAAGGAGTGAATCCTGAAACAGAAGAGGAACTTTCAAATTATGAACAGCAATTGGGATTTCTATTACCTGAAAGTTTAAAATGGTTATTATCAAGCCATGGTTATTCGAGCTCTTGTGGTATAGATAATTTAGAAGAATCAATTCAAAAGACTTTAGAGCTTAGAGAAAGTATAAAATTACCAAATAATATATTGGTAATAAATGATTGGGGTGATGCGGGGATAGTTTTTTCTATAGAAAATGAAATTATCTGGGCAAGTACCGCAGATATTTATAATTTAATAGAAGGCCAGGCATTACCTAAGGAAGTAGATCGCTTTGAAAATTATCCTTCTTGGGTACTCGAAAGGCTTGAAAATGAACAAGAAGAGTCAGAATATTAAAATCGCATATAACAAGGCGCTTAAGTGGGGCGACAAAAGGCTATCGCCTTTTGTCGCCCCTTAGCTTAATCGTTGGAAGTCAAATCAAATTGCGCGCTGAGATGGATTCTGGAAAAGCTTTATTTGGTGCCCAACTGAAGTATGATGCCCGCACGTGCATGAACGGCGTCATTAGGGCAATGCCATCACACTGGCTTTTCTGGGTGTTCGTGATCCTCTTCGTTACATCGACGCAGGAAGCGAGATCTCAGGCTAGCGGCAGCAACACTTATGCTGATCTCGCGCCTATCCTCGCCCAGCGCTGCGTGATCTGCCACTCTGGCGATGCGGCTCCTCTTGGTCTGCGCCTGGACAATTTCGAATCAATGTTGAAAGGAAGCACCAGAGGCCCGGTGGTAAAAGCGGGTGATCCTTCGGGCAGTGAGCTTATTCGACGTCTTAGGGGTATCAGCCAGCCACGCATGCCAATGACCGGCCCACCGTTCTTGTCCGACACCGAAATCGCCCTTTTCGAGCGTTGGGTGACCGCCGGGTTGCCCAAGGGTGGCGTTGCACAAGATGCGCCCCCTTCTAAGCCAATTACTCTGCGACCCGCGACAGGTAAAGCGATCACTTATCTCCATGTTGCGCCGATCCTGGCCACGCGTTGTGCCAAGTGCCATGCCGAGAAAGGCTTGATGGGTGCGGCGCCGGAAGGTTATCGGCTGACTTCATATGATTCGACACTCTCAACAGCTGATCGCGTGCGCGTAGTTCCTGGAAAGCCCGACGCAAGCGAACTGGTTCGGCGCATTCGTGGCCAGGCGCTTCCCAGAATGCCCTTTGACGGCCCGCCGTATCTTTCCGACGAGGAGATTAGCCTGGTTGAAGCTTGGGTCGTACAAGGCGCACGCGATGCCAACGGCAAGGTCGCGCCCAACCCGACCGGAGCCACCGTGCGCCTGCACGGAACGCTGCGATCGGGATGGCGATTGGATGGCCTTGATCTGGCCGTCGGTGCGCACACCCGTATCGACAAGTCGCCCAAGCCGGGGGACTACGTTGAGGTCCGTGGTCGTCTGGACGAGACCGGGAACGTCAAGGTCGAGCGGCTCAGACGACGGTGAACTGCTTTCCCATGCGCGCAAGGTGGATCATGACTTCCAACTCTTCGCTTCACGCGGATGCGCGGCAAGCCGCGCGCCGGTGAGCTCAAACGTTAGATCTCGGACACCATGCTAACGAAGGAGCAGGCCATAGGCGTCGTACGAAGCACGCTTCCGGATGATTTTGACATTCTAGAAGACGATATCATTGAGAAAGAGTATGGCTGGGTAATCTTTAGTCAGCCCAAGAAATACATCGAAACTGAAGACCTGCTTGAGATGGCAATCGGCTCTGGCGGTATTCTTGTTGAAAGGAACACTGGTCGGCTGGTCGAATTTGGAAGCACATATTCGACAGAGATCAATCTACAGATTTACGAGACAGGATACCTTGCATATGATGATTTTGACCTTATCGTCGTCGCTGTGTCAGACGCAGAAGAAGCACTCTGTTTGCTTGACGAATTGGGTATAACATACGTAAAAACTGAGGTAGAGGAAGGGGCGACATGGCGCATTCCCAAGCCCTACACTGCCCAACAACTCCGCAACAGGTTGCACCACCTTCCGTGTCGATTTAATCTTGGCTCAGTTTATTTCAACTGGGAGACGCTTGAGCGCATGAAAGCTAGCAGCACTCTGCAGTTCGAGCTTGTGGCGAATACGGGTTTTCGTAATGAGATCTAACAA
>Ga0316198_10001542_pt1 | contig 13584 bp, 13 predicted proteins | sample OudBieAanoxic_MG_FD_204935 | JGI IMG/M metagenome (GOLD analysis project Ga0316198, IMG submission 204935) | Coastal sediment microbial communities from Oude Bieten Haven, Netherlands - site A anoxic | ecosystem: Environmental > Aquatic > Marine > Coastal > Sediment | place: Netherlands...
TGAACGCGAGGCCGAGGAGGAGCAGGATCACGCGATAGGTGGTGCGGCTCATCGCCGATCAGCGTAGGCCCGAATCGTTCGCCATCTCAGCACTTCCTGATGATGGACTTGCAGTGCGGCGCCGGACAGTTGAGACTGTCCGGATGCATCTCAACCCCGTCTTTGCCCAGCTCGGCGACTACCCGATTGCCCAGATCCAGATGCGAGCGCGAGACCTTCGCGACGCTGGACTCCCGGTGATCGATTTCTCGATCGGAGACCCCCGCGAGCCGACACCGCCGTTCATTGTCGACGCCCTGAGGACCTCGGTGCCGCCGGTCTCTCAGTACCCGACGGCTGCAGGATTGTTGGAACTTCGCGAGGCGATCGCCGGATATGTCAAGCGCCGATTCGGCGTGGACGTCGACCCCGCGACGCAGGTCATTCCGACGAGCGGTGCCAAAGAGGCGATCTTCAATACGCCATTCGCGTTCATCGATAGGGACGCGGGCGATGCAGTCGTGTATCCGACGCCCGGCTACCCGGTCTATGAACGGGGTTCGCTGTTCGCCGGGGCAACGGTGTACCCGATCGAGTTGTCGGGCGACTTCATCCTCCGTGCCGAAGACATCCCGGACGAGGCATGGGAGCGCGCCCGGCTGGTGTGGACCTGCTCTCCGCACAATCCTGCCGGATCGGTGGCCTCCCTCGAGGAAATCGCCGGTCTCTACGTGCGTGCCATCGATGCCGGCGCCATGCTCTTGTCTGACGAGTGCTACTCCGATGTCTATGAAGACGATGTCTACCCCGACGGACCGATGTCGGCGCTGCAGGTCGCCGGCGAGGGGAGCCCGGGCGTGTTGTCATACCTCAGCCTGTCGAAGCGGTCCGGCATGACCGGCTACCGATCAGGCGCCATCGTCGGAGATGCAGAAGCGATCGCGGCGTTGAAGGCGCTGCGCTCCACCACCGGTACCGCGTCCCCGGAGTTCGTTCAGGGTGCGGCGATTGCCGCCTGGAGCGATGACGTGCATGCTGCCGAGCGGAGAGCGATCTTCACGGAGAAGCGCCGCATCCTCAAGGCAGCGTTCGATGACCTCGGCTACGAGATCGTCGGTTCCCACGCCGGGCTGTACTTGTGGATCAAGGTCGAGGACGACATGGCGTTCACCGACCGACTCCTCGATGAGGGCATCGTGGTGTCGCCTGGTCGTTTCTTCGGACCCGGCGGCGAGGGCTTCATCCGCCTGGCACTGGTCCCGACCGTCGCCGAATGCGGCGAGGCGGCCAACACCCTCCGAGCGCTCCTGAGCTAGACAGCACGCCGCGGTTCGGCGCCGAGAACGATGTCTCGTCCGAGAACGGCGGCCCTGCATACAATCCTCGCATGAGTGATCGACAACTGATCGAAGCCGCGTACGCCGACTTGAGCCTCCTGCCGGATGCCCAGGAGGCAATCCATCGAACCATCGCAGACCTGGACGCAGGAAGGATCCGGGTCGCCGAGAAGGTCGACGACGACTGGGCCGTGAACGTGTGGGTCAAAGAGGCGATCATGCTCTACTTCCGGATCACCGAGGTTCGGACGATGGGGGCAGGTCCGTTCGAATACCACGACAAGATCCCCACCAAGACGGGCCTCCATGAGGCCGGGATCCGTGTCGTCCCGCCAGGAACGGTGCGCTACGGGGCATTCTGTGAACCCGGCGTCGTCGTGATGCCCGGGTACATCAACATCGGTGCCTACGTGGGGTCCGGCACGATGGTCGACACCTGGGCCACCGTCGGATCGTGTGCGCAGATCGGGCGCGACGTTCATCTCTCAGGCGGTGTCGGGATCGGCGGCGTGCTCGAGCCGCCAGGTGCCCGTCCGGTGATCATCGAAGATGGCGCCTTCATCGGAAGTCGGTCGATCGTCGTCGAAGGCGTGGTTGTCGAGGCGGGCGCGGTGCTCGGTGCGAACACCACGTTGTCGGCGTCCATCCCGATCATCGATGTCACGGGGAATGAACCCGTCGAGATCCGTGGTCGGGTACCGGCCAACGCCATCGTCGTCCCCGGGGCGCGAGCGAAGGAGTTCCCTGCCGGCACCTATCACCTGCAGGCACCGCTCCTGATCGGTTACCGGTCCGAGACGACCGATCGCAAGACGTCGCTCAACGACGCCCTCCGCACGTTCCAGGTTGACGTATGAGTCTCGCCGAGACGCTCGTCGAACTCATCAATATCCCGTCGGTGATCGGCAACGAAGACGAGATCACGACCGCGATCGACTTCCGGCTGGCGGCGGTGCGTCCGGTGACCCGTCTCGGAAACGCGCTGGTAGTCGGTGAACCAACGGGCAAGCCGCTGATCGTGCTCTACGGCCACACCGATACCGTCCCCGAACAGGACAACGGGACGGCTGTGCTCGAGGACGGGCGGATCCGCGGTCTCGGTGCCTCCGATATGAAGTCGGGGCTCGCAGTGATGATCCACCTCCTCGAAGCCCCCGACGTCATCGATGGTCCCTACGACGTGGTCGGGGTCTTCTACGACAAGGAAGAGGGCCCGTCCGCCGACAACGGTCTCGAGGACGTGCTCAATGCCCTTGGGTGGCTCACCGACGCCGACTTTTCGGTGGTCCTGGAACCAACGGATCTCAGCCTCGAACTCGGCTGCAACGGCGCGATGAACGCCGACATCATCTTCACGGGACATGCCGCCCACAGCGCCCGCCCGTGGCTCGGTGAGAACGCCGTGACCAAAGCCGGCGCGTGGCTCGCGGCGATGCACGACCGCGAACCGGAACCGGTTGAGATCGCCGGTCTCGTGTACCGAGAGGTGTTCTCCGTCACCCGGGCCAACGGGGGCATCGCCAACAATGTGCTGCCGTCGCGTTTCATCATCAACCTGAACTACCGCTTCCCGCCGATCTACGACCTCGCGGAGGCGGAAGCCAGGCTGCGTCAGGTCGCATCGGCGGCCGACGAGATCATCATCACCGATCGGGCATCTGCAGGCACCGTCCCGGAGGGCAATGCTCATCTCGCCCGATTCGAGGACCTCGTCGGTGGAGCGAGGACCGCGAAACAGGGTTGGACCGACGTGGCGCGACTCGCCGGCCGTGGGATCCCGGCGGTCAACTACGGACCGGGAGAGGTCGCCCATGCCCATCAGGTGACCGAGTCCGTGCCCGTTGAGAATCTCCAGATCGTCTTCGACGTCCTTCGGCGCTTTCTCACAACCTGACCCGCAGTTCCGTTCGGTAGCGTGGGGGTGGAGCAGAGGAAGGGGTGACCTGTGACCGACACGATCCTGGCATGCACCGATCTGCGCAAGTCGTACGGGGACATCGTCGCTGTCGACGGCGTGGGCTTCACGATCGGCGAAGGGGAGACCTACGGCCTCCTTGGGCCCAACGGCGCAGGCAAAACCACCAGCATCTCGATGATCGCCGGCCTCCTCGAGAAGGACGGCGGAACGGCGGTGGTTGCAGGGAATGAGATCACCACGAAGAGCACCGCCGCGAAGGCCGCAATCGGCCTCGTGCCGCAGGACCTAGCGATCTACCCGGATCTGACCGGGCGCGAGAACTTGCGATTCTTCGGAAAGCTCTATGCCATGGGCGCGGGTCTCAACGATCGCGTCGATGAGGTGCTCGAGGTCATCGAACTCACGGATCGCGCTGACGACCAGACCAATGAGTACTCCGGTGGGATGAAGCGGCGGCTCAACATCGGCCTCGGCCTGCTGCACCGACCGGCGTTGCTCATCCTCGACGAGCCGACCGTTGGTGTCGACCCACAGAGCCGGAATGCCATCCTCGAGAACGTCGAGCGACTTGGGGAAGAGGGCCTTGCGGTGCTGTACACGACCCACTACATGGAGGAAGCGGAACGCCTCTGCGACCGGATCGGCATCATCGACGAGGGCAAGATCATCGCCGAAGGGACCCGCCGCGAACTGGTGGCCCTCGTCGGCGGTCGGGATCGGCTTCATGTCGAGACGTCCGGTGACCCGTCGACGGTCGTGTCCGACGTGACCGCGCTCGCGGACGTCGAGTCGTGTTCCGCCGCCGGGTCGGCACTCGAGGTTGTGGCCGTGAATGCTTCGCGTGCTCTCCCCGAGGTCGTGCTGGCCATCACACGCGACGGCCTGGACGTCCACTCGGTGGATGTGTCGGAACCGGACCTCGAGTCGGTGTTCCTCCACCTCACCGGGAAGGCGCTACGCGAGTAATGCACGCTGCGCTGACGATCGCCGCCAAGGACCTCACGGAGCGCCTCCGGGACCGCTCCGCGATTGTCCTAGCGATCGTTGTGCCGCTCGGGCTCGCGTTCATCATGAACCTGACGCTTGGTCCGATCACCGACCAGGCGTTCAGCACAGGCGTCGCTGTTGCCGACGCAGACGGTGGCGCCGTATCGGAAGCATTCTCAGGGATACTGTCCGAGATCGAGGAAGCGGGCTTCATCACCGTCTCGGAAGCACCCGACGAAGCGGCGGCGCGGGCGATGATCGATACCGACGAAGTGTCGACGGCCTATCTCGTTCCCGAAGGGTTCTCTGACGCGGTCGGGATGAACCAGGACGCCGAGATCACGGTCGTCGCGAACCCGGATCAGGCCATCGGGGCACAAGTCGGCAGAGCGATGGCAGAGGGGTTTGCAGGGGAGGTCAATGGCGTCCGCCTCTCGGTGGCGACGGCACTCGCTCTCGGCGCCGATGACCCTGCAGCGCTCGCGGCCGCGGCAGCGGCGGAACCTGCGCCAATCGTGCTCGCTTCCGGACAGACCGAGGGGAAAGGCTTCGACTTCGCCACGTTCTACGCGATCGGCATCGCCGTGTTCTTCCTTTTCTTCACGGTTCAGTTCGGCGTGCTGAGCATCATCGACGAGCGGGAGACCGGGACATTGCCGCGGCTGCTCGTTGCCCCGATCTCGAAGCAGTCGATCCTCGCCGGCAAGCTGGCGGCATCGTTCCTGATGGGTGTCGCGAGCACGGTTGTGCTCTGGATCGCGACCACCCTGCTGATGGGCGCCGACTGGGGATCGTCGATCGGCGTACTGATTCTCATCTTCGCCGGTGTCGCCGCCGCGATGGGCCTCACCGCAGCAATCGCGACGTTCACAACCACGGCCGAACAGGCCGGGGCGATCACCGCATTCATCGTCGTGGTCTTCGGTGTCCTCGGAGGTGTGTTCTTCCCCGTGACGCGAGTCTCGGGAGCGTTCGTCATGGTGAGCCGGTTCGCTCCGCACTTCTGGCTCATGGACGGATTCCAGCGCCTCTCGGCAGGTGAGGGCATTGCCGACATCCTGCCGGCGCTCGGGGCGATCCTCCTGTTCGCCGTGGTGCTCGGCGGGATCGGACTCGTCAGGGCACGGGACCTGGTGAGGTACTGATGAAGACGCTCACGATCGCGGCGAACAGTCTGCGCCGGCTCTTCCGGGACCGGTCGAATATCTTCTTCGTGTTCGTCCTCCCGATCGTCCTCATCCTCGTGCTCGGACTCGTATTCGGCTCGGGGTTCATCAGCCGGGTAGCGGTCGTGGTCCCGGCCGGCGATGAACAGGCGCGAGAGCTCTTCGATGAGATCGCGTCGTCCACCGCATTCGAGACGGTCGAGTCGAGCGATGAGGAGGACGCGCGGCAACGCCTCCGACGCAACGACATCGACGCGGTGATCGTGATCCCCGCCGACTACGGCGAACACCTCGACGGTGGAGGGCAGGTCGAGATCGGCTACTTCGCGACGGCGAGTGCCGGCGGCATCGATGTGCAGGCCGTGGTCGACGCAGCCGTCGTCGAACAGGGCTCGAAGGTACGTGCGGCCCGGTTCGCAGCAGAGGCAACCGGCGCAGATCCGACGACGGCTCTCGCGACGGCGGTTGCCGTGCAGGAGGAACTGCCGTCGGTGATTGTCGTGGCTGAGGGCGACACGGTGAGCGACGGTGCCGGTCCCGCAGATGCGAACGCGGCTCAGCAACTGCTGTTGTTCATGTTCCTGACCGCGCTGACTTCGTCGACCGCTTTGATTCAGTCTCGACGTCTCGGCGTCTCCGAGAGGATGTTCTCGACACCGACGAAAGCCGCAACCATCATCGGAGGCGAGACCCTTGGCCGATTCCTCGTGGTGATGTTGCAGGGGGTGTTCATTGTTTTGATGGCGGCCCTGCTGTTTGACATCTCGTGGGGCGATCCGATCGGGGCGATGCTCGTGGTGTCGACCTTCGCCCTGACCGGCACGGGGGCGGGGATGCTCCTCGGATCGACGTTCTCAACCGAGCAACAGGCGAGCGGTATCGCGATATTTGGAGCCCTCATGCTGGCCGCTCTTGGAGGATCGATGGTTCCGCTTGAGATCTTTCCGGATTCGATGGTCGCGATCGCCCATCTGACGCCGCACGCCTGGGGGAACGATGCGTTCTCCGAACTCATCCTTCACGGCGGAGGCGTACCCGACATCGCCCTCGAGTTGACGGTTCTGGCGCTCTACGGGCTCACGCTCGTGGCGATCGCGGCCATCGTCTTCCGGCGGCGACTCACCCACTGACCTTCGGAATCACCGGGATGATGGACAGCCGCTTCAGGAAGTACTGAACCAACGGTCCCATGCCGAACGCGAAGATGACGGTCCCGATGCCGACGGTTCCGCCGAGAGCCCAGCCGACGACGAGCGCTGCAATCTCGATGCCTGCCCGAGCCCACGCGATCGAGATGCCGCGCCTGGCCAGACCCGTCATGAGGCCGTCCCGGGGCCCCGGGCCCAGGCCGGCGCCGATGTAGAAACCCGAACCGATCGCAACGATGACCACACCGACGAGCATCGCGATCCATCGAAGCAGGAGACCGTCCAGCCTCTCGGGGAGGAACAGCAGCGCTCCGTCCAGAACGAGTCCGATTACGATCGCGTTCCCGATAGTGCCGATCCCGATGCGTTCCTTCAGAGGAATCCACAGGAGGAGCACAGCGAACCCGGTGATGATCACAACGGTCCCGATCGGGATCCCCGTCCGCCGTGAGATGCCCTGGTGCAGCACGTCCCACGGCGAGAGCCCGAGGTCCGCGATCACCATGAGCGCCAGTCCGAGGCCGAACAAGGTGAGACCGACCAGCAACCGCGCAAGCCGCGGCCAGAGATCGGAGAGTGGAGGGATGGGGAGCACGGGACAAGCGTAGGAATGCCCACGCCGGTGTCACCGGGGGCGGCTCGATGTTGGTAGCTGAGTAGCCGAGTAGCTGAGTAACCGAGTAGGTCCTTGAGTGGTCTTCCTCTGCTACTCAGCTACTCAGCTACTCGTACCCAGGCACCGGTACCATCACTCGCATGCCAGTTGAGATTGACATTGCACGGGTCGCGAGCCTTGCGCGCATCGCATTGACCGACGAAGAGCTTGCGGCGTATGCGCAGCAGCTCGAGAACATCCTCGAGCACGCTGAGCGTGTGCAGGCGTTGCCGACCGAGGGAGTGGAGCCGACATCGCACCCGCTCCCCATGGTCAACGCATTCCGCCCGGACGAGGCGAAAGGTTCGCTCGACCACGAGGAGGCGCTCGCCGGTGCCCCCGATACCGAGGACGGCTACTTCCGCGTCCCGAAGATCCTGGACGAGTCATGACCGACCTCGCCGACCTCACCATTGCGGAGGCGACCGCCGGTCTTCGTTCCGGTGACTTCACCGCTGTCGACCTGCTCGGTGCCGTGGAACTCCGTGCCGCCGTCTCCGAATCACAGATTCACGCCTACCTCACCCTCGACCGCGAAGGTGCCCGAACCGCCGCCGAGGCGGCAGACCAGGCGATCGCCGACGGCGATACCCGGCCGCTTCTTGGGATCCCCGTCGCTGTGAAGGACAACATGGTGACGAAGGGCGTTGAGACGACCGCCGGCTCACAGATCCTCGCCGGGTGGACGCCGCCATACAGCGGCACCGCCGTGAAGCGCATTGAGGACGCCGGAGCGGTGATCGTCGGCAAGACCAACCTCGACGAGTTCGCCATGGGCTCGTCGACCGAGAACTCTGCCTACGGGCCGACCCGCAATCCCTGGAACACCGACACCGTCCCCGGTGGATCGTCCGGTGGCTCTGCAGCAGCGGTCGCCGCTGGATCGGCTCTCGGGGCATACGGCTCAGACACCGGCGGATCGATCCGCCAACCCGCCGCACTCACGGGAACCGTCGGAGCCAAGCCGACGTATGGTCTCGTCAGCCGGTACGGCCTGATCGCGTTTGCGTCGTCGCTTGATCAGATTGGCCCGATCGCCCAGACGGTCCCCGACGCAGCGACATTGCTCGAAGCCGTCGTCGGCTGGGATCCGCTCGATGCCACGAGCTACCACGGCGACGTGCCCGCTATCTCTCGGTCGCTTGATGCGGGCGTTGCCGGCGTGCGCATTGGTGTGGTCGCCGAACTCGCGGGCGACGGCATCGATCCCGATGTTCTCGCCGCCACCCGGACGACCATCGGCCAGCTTGCCGATGCCGGCGCTGAGATCGTCGAGTTGTCGCTCCCCGCGATCGAGTATGCCTTGTCCGCCTACTACCTGATTGCGCCTGCCGAATGCTCGGCCAACCTCGCCCGGTTCGATGGCGTCCGATATGGCCTGCGCGTCGACGGCGCGACCACGGAGGAGATGATGGCTAGGACGAGGGCCGAGGGATTCGGTCCCGAGGTCACCCGACGGATTCTGCTCGGCACCTACGCCCTGTCGGCCGGGTACTACGACGCGTTCTACGGCCAGGCCCAGCGAGTGCGGACCCTGCTGCGCCGGGAGTTCGCTGCTGCCTACGACCAGGTCGATGTGCTGGTCTCGCCGACGGCGCCAACCACAGCGTTCGAGATCGGATCGAAGACGACCGATCCCCTCACGATGTACTTGTCGGACATCTGCACGATTGCCACCAACCTCGCGGGCGACCCGGCAATGTCGGTGCCGGTCGGCGTGGGCGACGACGGCTTGCCGATCGGATTCCAGGTCCTTGCCCCCTCCCTTGGGGAGGAGGTCATGTTCCAGGTGGCCGCGGAAGTCGAACGCCTCGCCGGATTCAACGACCGGGCGAAGCTCGCGACGTCGAAGGTGGTGGCGCCATGACCGAGTGGGAAGCCGTGATCGGTCTCGAGACGCACGTTGAACTCCAAACGAACTCGAAGATGTTCTGTGGCTGCCCGGTCGACTTCGGCGACGAGCCGAATACCGCGGTGTGCCCCGTGTGCCTCGCCCTCCCTGGGGCGCTCCCGGTGCCGAACGAGCAGGCGATCGAAGGTATCTTGTCCATCGGCGAGGCGCTCGATTGCACCCTCACCGAGGACTCGCTGTTCTACCGCAAGAATTACTTCTACCCGGATCTGCCGAAGAACTACCAGATCTCTCAGTACACGTTCCCGCTGTGCGTCGACGGGCGGGTCGATGTGGATGTCGACGGTGAGCCGACAACGGTCGGGATCACCAGGGTCCACATGGAGGAGGACACGGGGAAGAGCACCCACGTCGGTCAGAGCGGCCGGATTCATGGCGCAGAGCACACGTTGCTCGACTTCAACCGTGCCGGTGTGCCGCTCGTCGAGATCGTCACCGAACCCGACATTCGCTCTCCTGAGCAGGCGCGTGCCTACGGAACCGAACTTCAGCGGATCGTGCGAGCGATCGGCGTATCCGACGCCCGCCTGGAAGAAGGCTCGATGCGATTCGACGCCAACATTTCCGTCCGGCCCGTGGGGGAGCAGAAGCTCGGAACGCGCACCGAGGTCAAGAACGTCAACTCCCTCCGGTCGATGCAACGGGCGATCGCCTTCGAGATCACCCGACAGATCGAGATTCTTGAGGGCGGTGGGTCGATCCATCAAGAGACTCGCCACTGGGATGAGGCCAAGGGGATGACCCGGTCGGGACGCACGAAGGAAGAGTCGGAGGACTACCGCTACTTCCAGGACCCCGACCTCCTGCCGCTGCACATCGACGAGGCGTGGCGGGATCGAGTCGCTGCCCGCAGGCCGGAGCTTCCTGCTGCGAAGCGGGAACGCTACATGGGGCTCGGCACCGACCGTCGCAACGCAGACCTTCTTGTGGATGCCGGGGACCTCGCCGGTTTGTTCGAAGAAGCCGTCGCCCTCGGCGCTGATGCCCGCAACACGGGCATCTGGCTCACAGGCGAGGTCGTCCGCTACTTGCGTAACGAAGGCGTTGATGTGGCAGATACCGGATTGACGGCTGCGTCGCTCAAGCAGCTCTCAACGATGACCAGCGACGGCGATTTGTCGGCCACCGCCGCCAAGGATGTGCTTGCCGCGGTCCTTGCCGGGGAAGGAACGCCGCGTGAGATCGCTGAGGCACGGGATCTCCTTCAGATGTCCGACTCGACCGCAATTGAGGCCGAAGTGCTGGCCGTGCTCGACGAGCACCCCGATGCGTTGGAGAAGATCCAATCCGGCGACATGAAACCGATCGGGTTCCTCGTGGGGCAGGTGATGCGTGCCACCGGCGGTAAAGCCGACCCCCGGATGGTGCAGGATCTGATCCGTCGCAGGGCAGACGGCTGAGCCATGGCCCAGATCGTCGTGCGCGACGAGCGGAGGATCGAGCAGCGGGACGCTGCCGGGGTGTGGACGCTGGTCGCAGACCTGTCACGGTTTGGTGAGTGGTTCCCGGTGCACCATGCGACGTCGATGACCGGCGACGTGCCGCAGGTCGGGAACATCATCTTCCTCTCGCTCAGCCGCCGCAGCGATCCGACGAACGCGATCCGACTCGAGGTACGCGAGTGGGAGGCCGGACGACGTTTTGAGTGTGATGTTCGGGAGATTCCCGGCATCGACGAAGGGCGCTTCTCGGTGTCCGTGACCGGTCCCGCGGGCGGGGCGGCGTTGGTGAGTCTGAGCTTCGTTGGCGAGGGCGACGGATTCGCTGCTCGCATCTCGGGGTTCGAGATTGGCCGCCGGTTCCGCGGTGCACTCGATCGGCTTGCATCATGATCCAGGCTGTCGTCTTTGACTGTGACGGGGTGCTTGTCGACTCCGAACCGCTCGCCGATGAGATCTGGGCACGGGTGTTGTCGAGCTTCGGGTACGAGATGACGGTTGCCGACGGTGAGGTCTGCCGTGGCACGTCGGAGGCGACGACCTACGCGTACTTCGCCGGACTCACCGCCCTGCCGCCGTTCGACGAGTACATGGCGTTGATCGACGCGATCAGGGTCCCGGTCTACGAGGAGCGTCTCGTGGCTTTCGACGACGCATTTGCGACGGTTCGCGAATTGGCAGCTCACGGGGTGACGATGGCGGTCGCCTCATCGTCCAGACGTCAGGCGCTCGACGGCAAGCTGGCGCTCACCGGACTCGATCGGTACTTCGATGTCATCGTGGGAGGCGACGAGGTCGCCCATGGGAAGCCCGCACCCGACGTCTACCTCGAAGCGGCGAAGCGCCTGGGAGTCGCGCCCACGGACTGCCTGGCGATCGAAGATGCCGATCTCGGTGCCGAGTCTGCGGATGCCGCCGGCATGCACACGATCATGATTCTGAGGGACGGAGTGTTCTCCGCGACGCACGCAGCGGTGACCGAACTGACCGCAGAGCTCATCAACGCGTGGATGTGGCGATTCTGAAGCTGGATCAATGTGGAGCGGCGAAGCGCACCGTCACATGATCCAGTAGACCAGCCACCCGGCACCGAGTCCGTAGAGGCCGGCTACCACGTCGTCCATCGTGATACCGATCGCCCCTGGAAGCGACTCGGCCTGCTTCACGCCCGGCAAGACCTTGAAGATGTCGGCGAGGCGCGCCACGACCACCGCGACGAGCCACGGCCAACCCGTGAGACCGATGGCTGCAACGAGCGTGCCAGCCACCTCATCGATCACGACCCAGCCCGGGTCGGCGTGGTCGCCTGCAAATGGTGCCGAGGACCAGAGCGAGAGGACGAATGCGATGACGAACGCGATCGCTCCGACCCACCAGGGGTAGCGCCAGAGCAGAAGTGAGATCACAACCGCAAGCGCAGCCCCGAACGTGCCTGCACCGTTGTCCGAGCCCCAGATCCGGCGCGGGATGAGGCCGAGATAGAGTCCGGATGCGATGAAGCGATGCACGGGACGAGCCTACGCATGTGCCGGATCATTGCGGTTGCGGGCGGTCGGCTGCATGGGTTTCGGCACCCGTCATAATTGGGGTACCCGACCGAAAGGCCAGCAGCATGCGTCCCGATCAACTCGGCGATTACCGCGTTCCATCCGATGCCAGGCTTCATCCCGACGGCGTCCGGGTGGCGTTCGTCGTCAGCCGGATGGACCTCGAGGGGGACCGGTATGTACGGACGATCTGGCTCTCGGACGGCGACCGTGCTCGCCCGCTGACTTCGGGCGAGGCCGACACCGCTCCGCGTTGGTCGCCGGACGGAACGAGCCTGGCCTTCCTGCGAAAGGGGCCGGAAGAGACCGACATGCCTCAGGTTGCGATCCTCCCGCTCGACGGGGGAGAGGCCACGGTGATTACGGACTTCGAACTCGGCGCTTCCGAGATCTCCTGGTCATTCGGCGGCACCTGCATTGCGGCCGTCGCCGCCGAGTGGGACGAGGACGGGAAGGGTCTGTCGGTCGAGGAGCGTGCCCGGACTCCGCGACGCATCACGGAGATGGGTTACCGCTTCGACGGGCGTGGATGGATCCACGACAAGCGCAGCCATGTCTGGTCGATCGACCCGCAGGGAGCGGCCGATCCCGTATGCCTGACGCCAGGGGACTACAACGAGACCCAGATCGCGTGGGCTCCTGACGATTCCGAGATCGTGTTCGCCTCGGCCCGCCACGATGGCCGCTTCACTGATCCGGGTAGCCAGATCTGGACGGTGCCGGCCGATGGTGGTGAGGCGACGGCCGCTACCGGAGTCGGAACGTGGGGGATGCCGTCGTACGACCGATCCGGTGTGCTCTACGCCATTGGTCGGCCCGACCGGTGGTCCTACCCGGATGTGGCTCCGCTGCAACGCCGCGGCGGTGACGGCACGTTCTCGCCGTTCACCAACGTCGGTCGCAACCTCGTCACGTTCGCCCCGGCCCTTGCACCGGGCGGCCCACAGTGGTTGGACGATGGCACCGCCCTCTCCACCCTCGAGGATTCAGGACGGGTTCGGATCGTCCGCGTCCAGACGGACGGTTCGACCGAAGACGTCATCGGCGGGGACCGTCAGATCACGGGGATCGACCCTCGCTCTGATGGATCCGCCGCCGTCTTCACTGCTACGTCGCCGACCGAACCGGGCGACGTCTGGTGGTGGGAGAACGGCGAGGAACGGCGCCTTACCGACTTGAATGCCGGATTCGCCGAGGCTGCCGGACTGGTTGAACCACAGCGGTTCACGATGGACCATGACGGTGTCGAAGTCGAAGGCTGGGTCTACCTGCCGGACGGTGACGACACGGTTCCGTTGCTCTTCAACATTCACGGTGGTCCTGCGACGCAGTATGGGTACGGGTTCTTCGACGAGTTCCAGGTCTACGTCGGTGCCGGCTATGGCGTTGTGGCAATCAACCCTCGTGGGGCGAGCGGCTACGGATCCGATTTCGTGCGAGCGGTCGTCGGGGCGTGGCATGAAGAGATGCCGCCGGACCTCGTCGACCTCGTCGCG
>Ga0316198_10001544_pt1 | contig 13577 bp, 10 predicted proteins | sample OudBieAanoxic_MG_FD_204935 | JGI IMG/M metagenome (GOLD analysis project Ga0316198, IMG submission 204935) | Coastal sediment microbial communities from Oude Bieten Haven, Netherlands - site A anoxic | ecosystem: Environmental > Aquatic > Marine > Coastal > Sediment | place: Netherlands...
CGATTGCCGCTCCTGCCGCATCATTCTGGCAAAAAGGGTGAGCAGATAGGCCGCGGTCTTGCCCGAACCGGTCTGTGCCTGGGCCACGATGTCGCGCCCCTGAAGCGACAGCGGCAGCACCTCCGCCTGAACCCGGGTCAGTCTCTCGAAGCCGAGATCTTCGACCGCCGCGAGAAGCTCATCGGGCAGGTCGACATCGTTGAAAGTGAGATCGGAGAAGAGCGGATCGGTTTCGGTGGGGTCAGTCATGGGGCGTAAGTGTAGCACTCAACTTCAGTCGTGCCGGAATCTCGAAGGCTCCGGCTTGACTGAATCTGAAGCTTGTTCAGGCGGGCATCCCAGGTACACTCGTGACGCTGCCGGGAAGAACTGGGAGGCAAAATCACTTGAATATGGCGTATGGGAGAGCATGAGTAGGATGAACCGGTATTTCATGAGAGCAGCGACAATCACAATCACGACGTTGGCGTTCGTGGTCGGGGCGTTGTCCGCTCAGCAGCCGACGGTTGACCAGCAGGGGAGTGGTTTTCCCCCCGGTCTGAACGCGTTTCTCGAGGCCCGACTGCTGCAGAGCGAGGAACGGTTCCGTGAGGCGCTCGCCGCGTACGACCGGGCGCTGGCGGAAGACCCCTCGGTCGTCGAGGTTCGAATCGGTTTTGCCGATCTCCTTTTGCGGGTCGGAATCGCCGATCGGGCGGTCTCTCTCCTCGATGGAGTCGACGGTCTCGATTGGCACGGTCGCCGAGTCCTCGCCCTCGCCCTCGCCCAGTATTCGGCTCAGGAACCCGAGCGGATGGCGGATGCGCGGGACGCCCTGGAGGACGTGCTCGACGAACGCGATGATGATCCGAATCTGCTGCTCGCCCTCGGCCAACTCCTACACAGGATGAACCTCATCGCGGAAGCGGAAGAGGTCATCGCCGAGTTGCGGAAGAACCGCCCCGGCTCTCCGCAGCTCGTTTCCTACCACGCGACGCTGCTGCTCCAACTCGATCGCAAGGAGGAAGCTGCAGAGCTCTTTTCGGTGTGTGCGGCAAGCGAGGTCATGGCGGAACATTGCCGCAGCAGCGCGGTGGATCTCCTGATCGAGCTCGACATGCCGGGGAAGGCCGCCGATCTCATGCTGGCTTCGCTCGACGACGATGATCTCGACCAGCTCATGCGCACCGCCTATTTGCTGTGGGATGCCAATCGGCCGGCGCAGGCCCTCCAGGTCGTCAATCGAGTCCTTCGCCAGGTGCCCGACTCGGAGCGGGGACGCACCCTTCGGGCTCATCTCCTGTCGGCGACCGGCAGATATGGGGAAGCCGCCGGGGAATTTCGCTCGCTGCTCAAGAAGAATCCGACTGAGATTGACTTCAAGCTGTCCCTGGCCTGGGCATTGTCGAGGATGGGCGATCTCGAAGAAGCTCGGCGCTGGATCGATCGCGCGTGGGAGCCGATCGCCGCCGATGCCGGATCGACCAGCGCGGTCAGGTGTGCGGTGACCGGCGCACGGATCGAGCTCGTGGCCGGCAACCCCCTCGTCGCTCGGGAGTGGCTGGCGAGGGTTGCCGATCCCGAAATGGCGGGTGAAGAGTATGTGCGCCTGCTCGGCGAGTCCTTTCGGCAGGAGGAGGATTGGCGCCCCGGCGTCAGCGCCATGATGCGGCTGCAACCGCGGCTCGAGGGCGACGCCCGGCTGGCTGCCCAGGCCATCGAAGCAGAGTTCAGGGTCCGTTCCTCCGATCCACGCGCATGGCAGCGGCTGCGCCCTCTCCTCGACAGTGACGACCCGAGTTCGGTCGTGATCGGGCTCCAGGTCCTGCAGAGCGCGGAACGGTGGTCGGACGCCGAACGGGAGGCCGCGACCGCCCGCAATCGCTTCCCCGGCAATCGGGAGATTCTCTTCACCCAGGCCGCCTCCCTCGAACGCCTCGATCGGTTCGACGAGGCGGAAGATGTTTTCCTCGAGCTTCTCGACGCCGACCCTGACGACGCCAACGCCGCCAACTACCTCGGCTATCTTTGGGCGGACCGTAATGTCCGGCTCGAAGAGGCCCTCGATCTGATCAGTGGTGCGGTGGAGATGGATCCCGAGAATCCGGCGTATCTGGATTCTCTCGGGTGGGTCCACTTCCGGCTCGGCGCCTTGGAGGAGGCCGAGTACTGGCTCCGGCGAGCCATCGAGTTCAACTCCGGCGACGGAACCCTGCTCGCCCACCTCGGGGAGGTCTTGATGGCGAATGGCGAGATCGAAGAAGCCGACCGCTATCTTCACCTCGCCCTGAACCTCGGTTGCGAGGACCCGGACCATGTTCGATCGTTGCTCGACAGTCTCGGTGATGGCTCGTCCGAATAGCGGTCGCCGGCGGGCGCTCGGCGCCGCCGTGCTTGTGGTTGTCCTGGTTGCGGCCTCCGGTTGCGCGAGCCGAGGTCAGACCGTTGTCGATTCCGCGCAATTTGCCGAGGCAATGGAGTTGCTGACCCGACCCCTCCCCGGCGACTTTGCGGCGCTCTACGGCCTGCGGGTCGCCAGATCGGGAGGCCTGCGGTTGGCGGTGGTCACCGCCGGGGACGAGGGTCGATTGACCATTTCGGAGCCCTTTGGCGGGGCGGTCTCACTCACCGCATGGTCGGGTCGGGGCCCGGCCGTCTTCTTCGACATGGATGAAGGGTGCCGCCGCGAGGTGGTTGACCTCGAGGAGGTCCTCGGTGTGGGCGCCTTGCCGTTGAGTCAGGCGGTTCGACTGCTCGGCGGCCGGTTGCCGGTGATTCCGGGCGACGAGGTCGTGCTCGACTCCGATGGCGCCATCGATGTGCGCGGCGCCGGTTGGGCGGCCCGAATCCGTCTCTCACAGGAGCCCTGGCGGGTGGTGGAGGTGAGCGAGCTGGGGCCCGTCGGTGGTGCCGGATGGCACATCGAGCTCAGCTCCCATGCCAGCTCGGTTCCCGGAACGATCAGGTTGGAGAACTCTGACGGGCGGTGGGCTGAGCTCGAGTTGACGCGTCTCGAGTGGCCTCAACAGGCATCGCTGCCCGAGCTGCCGGTCTTCGAGCCTTGCGCCGAATGGTGATCTCGGTCGCTGTCCCGGCAAAGATCAACCTCCACCTCGAGATTCTGGGACGTCGCCGGGACGGCTACCACGAGCTCCGAACGCTGTTTCAGAGCATCGACCTGTTCGATCGCCTCTCGGCAGAGATCGCTCCCCGCGGCGAGTTTGAGCTTGAAGTGAATCCTGCGGGTGTGGTTGACGCAAACGAGGACAATCTCGTTCTTCGTGCAGCGCACACCCTCGCCGAAGAGACCGGAGTCAGTGCGGGAGCCGGATTGAGGTTGGAGAAGAAGATCCCCGTGTGTGGTGGGCTCGGCGGAGGCTCGGCGGACGCCGCAGCCGCGCTCGTCCTCCTCGACCGATTATGGGGTTGTGGTCTCGATGGGATGGGTCTCCACCGGCTTGCCGCAGGACTCGGGAGCGATGTCCCGTTCTTCCTTCTCGGTGGTCTGGCGCTCGGTATCGGGCGTGGCGACGAGGTCTTCCCATTGCCCGATCAGGCGCCATTGGCGGTGGTTGTGACCGTTCCGAACACGCGGGTATCGTCGGCAGAAGCATATGATCGTCTCGGGTCGCGGTTGACCTCGACCCGGCCAGAAGGTAACTTATACGCCTTCGCGGCTGGCCTGCGGGGACGACTGGATTGGCGGGTGGTGACCAACGAGCTCGAAGATGCCGTGGTCACCGGTTGGCCGGAGGTCGGCGAGGGTTTGCGGATTCTGCGCTCGTGCGGTTCGTTGCACGCTTCTCTTTCGGGTTCCGGTGCAGCGAGCTATGCTGTTTTCGACGATCCGATGGCCGCACGGCGGGCAGCCGCCGAGCTGCCCTCAGAATGGTTCGTGCACGTGGGAGGGACCCTGCAGCGCCGCGCGGCGCGGCTCGAGGTCGAAGTGGTGAGTGACGGAGGTTTGCGATGAAGGTGACTGAAGTTCGCATCAGCCCGGCCAAGGGTGGGAAGATCCGGGCATTCGCGAGCATCGTTGTCGATGATTGTTTCATCATTAACGATCTGCGGGTGATCGAAGGTCGCGAGAACCAGCTTTTTGTGACCATGCCGGCCCGAAAGGCCCGCAACGGACAGATGCGGGACATCGCCCATCCTCTCAACAGGGAGACCAGAGAGGCGATCGATCAGCGGGTCATCGAGGAGTATCAGAGCGCTGTTCTTCACCATTCGGTGCCGGATCCCGACAACCGGAAGAAAGGCAGCGGCGCAGGCTCACCGAGCGTCGTGGATCGGTTGTCGGCGAAGCTCTTCAGCGAGGACTACTGGACCGCGGACGTCAACAGGAGGAATCTCGACGCCGACTGATTGATTCGGTCTCGGCGGCGAGCGTGGTGCTCGCCCGCCGTCCGAATCGACGGGCTCGGCTATAATTCGCGACGCTTGGGGCGTCGGCAAGTGGAAAGCCACCGGGTTTTGGTCCCGGCATTCGCAGGTTCGAATCCTGCCGCCCCAGCCAAGAGGCAGGCACGAAGATGCTCAAAGAAAATCCCTTACAGGTCTTTTCCGGTCGCGCGAACCCGGCGCTATCGGAAGCGATCTGCGGTTATCTGCAGATCGAGATGGGACACCTGCGTCTCGGGAGCTTCTCCGACGGTGAGATCTTCTGCCAGATTCAGGACAACGTTCGGGGTTCCGATGTCTTCATCGTCCAACCCACCGGGCAGCCGGCGAACGAGAGCCTGATGGAGTTGCTGATCATGCTCGACGCCTTCCGTCGGGCGTCACCGGCACGGGTCTGCGTCGTGATGCCATACATGGGTTACGCCCGGCAGGACCGTAAGGATGCGCCGCGGGTTCCCATCACCGCGAAGCTCGTGGCCAATCTGATCACCTCGGCCGGGGCGGGTCGGGTGCTGACCATCGATCTCCATGCTGCGCAGATTCAGGGTTTCTTCGACATCCCCGTCGATCATCTCTACGCTGCGCCGATTCTCATCGAGGCGATTCGTCGCAAGAACCTCGACCGGCTGGTCCTGGTGTCGCCCGATGCCGGTGGTGTCGAGCGCGCGCGGGCCTTCGCCAAGCGGCTGGAGAGTGACTTGGCGATCATGGACAAACGCCGCCCCGAGGCCAACAAGGCCGAAATCATGAACGTGATCGGTGACGTGGAAGGTCGCGACTGCGTCATCATCGACGACATCATCGACACTGCGGGAACTCTCGTGGGCTCGGCAAAGGCCCTGACCGAACGTGGTGCGCGCTCGGTTTATGCAGCCGGTGTTCACCCCGTCCTGTCCGGGCCCGCGGTTGACCGCATCAATTCCAGCACCATCGAGAAGGTGCTGGTGACCGACACCTTGTGTCTCGATGAGGAGGCGGCAAAGAGCCCTAAGATCGAGCAGCTTTCACTGGCCGTGCTGCTTGGCGAGGCGATTCGCAGGATTCACGAGGGAGCGTCCGTTTCGAGCCTATTTGTGTAACCCGACCCCGTTGGCCTCAGGTTTTGGGGTGGGGCTGTGTGTAAGGAGACAACGAGCATGGCAACGACAATTGAAACTGCTGATATCACTCTGATCGTCGACAAGCGCGAGGACAAGGGGACCAATTCCTCGGGTCGCCTGCGTGCAGAAGGCCGGGTTCCCGCCGTTATCTACGGTGGCGACAAGGGAGCGGTGCCGATTTCCGTCGATGAACTCGCCGTTCGGGAAATCCTCAAACTGGGGACCGGCGAGAACACCATCTTCCTCCTCAAGCTCAAGGGCACGAAGGAAGAGCGGCAAGCGATGATCAAAGAGCTCCAGGTCGATCCGATCTCGGGCAAGTTCATCCACATCGACTTCATCCGCGTCACCGCCGGCCACAAGCTCAACGTGACGATCCGCATCGATCTCATCGGTGACTGCGTCGGGGTCCGCAACGGCGGACGCATCGACTTCTCGTCGCGTGAGCTCTCCGTCGAGGTTCTCCCGCGTCATATGTTCGATCATATCGATGTGGATGTGTCCGAGATGCTGATCGGCGATGTCGTCACGGTGGCTGATCTCGAGGACAAGCTCCCCGAAAGCGGCAAGTTCCTCGAGGATCCGAGTCGGGTTGTCGTGATCGTCGAGCATCCTCGAGTTGTCGAGGAAGAGGTCGCGGAAGAGCTCGAAGAGGAACTCGTCATCGAGGAGAGCGCCGAACCCGAGCTCATCGGCAAGGCCAAGGAAGACGAGGAAGCGGCCGAGTAGCCGTCCAGGCGGATGTCCATCGAACTCGTGCTCGGCCTCGGGAACCCGGGGCCGCGTTACGCCGAAACCCGACACAACGTCGGGTTTCGGGTCGTGGACGAACTTGGATTCCGGTGGGGCCTCGGTTCCTGGGAACGGTACATCCTGTGTGACCTCATCTCCCTGAACCTCGGCTCCGGCGTGATCGGCGCCAAACCGATGACCTTCATGAACCGGTCGGGGGCGGCTCTCGGGTGGTTGCTCGAGAGGTTCTCCCTCGAGCCGGAACAGGTCCTCGTGGTGGTCGATGATATCGACCTTGGAATCGGCAGGTTGCGGCTACGGAAGCACGGTGGATCCGGGACCCACAACGGCCTGCGAGACCTGTGCGACGTGGCGGGGCAGTCTTTCCCGAGGCTTCGCGTCGGGGTGCGGGGCGGAGAGGTTTGGGATGATCTCGCGGCCCATGTGACCACGCCGTTCAAGAACGAAGAGCTCGAGGATGTGGCTGCCGCCGTCACCAGAGCCGCCGATGCCGTCGAATCCGTCATCACCGAAGGGCTGGATACAGCAATGAATCGCTTTAATCGTTTGCCGGTCCAGACCGAGCGGTAAGAACCAAGATCTCGCTGGGTGGCGGTGCCTGGCTCTCGTCGTTTCTTGCGAGGGGGTGCCTGGCATCCGTACGGGTAGGGCGTCGATAGAACCAATGCAGGATTGCGTCTCTGAGCTTGGGATCCTACCCACTCACCGTCAGCAACGGCACCGGGCATCGCCTCAGGACACCCTCGGCCACCGATCCGAGCACGAGTTGTTCGAGCCCTGTGAGTCCCCGCGTCCCCATGACGACGAGATCGAAGTTTTCGGGCCGGGCCTCGGCGATGATGGTGTCGGTGGCGCGGCCGACGAGCACCAGGGTGTTGACCGGTCGGTCCCCGAGGATTTTGTCCGCTGCGTCGTCGAGGGCTTCGGTGGCGCGGTCCCGGAGCCTCGTCATGACATCGTCCGAGAGCACGTTGATGGCGTAGAACTCGGGATAGACAACCGGTTCCACAACGTGAAGTACGGTGATCTTGGCGTCAAAGTCCGTCGCCCAGTCACCGGCGACACGGACGGCTGTCGCCGACCGATCGGAAAAATCGTGGGCCACCAGTATTCTCTTGGGTCCGAGAGTAGCGACCTCGATGCCGGGGCGAACGGTGAGCACCGGGATGTCGACACTCCGTACGACGTTCTCCGCGACCGAGCCGAGAAGCATGTGTTTGATTCCACGTCGTCCGTGGGTGCCCATGACGACGAGGTCGCACTCGAGTTCCGAGGCGGTCTCGACGATGGCCTCTGCCGCCGAAACGCTTCGGACAAGGTGCGTTTCGACTACGATCTCCCGGTCACCGCCTCGTGTGCGGTCGAACGCGTCCTTGGTCGCCTCGTCCGCGGACGACATCAGGCGTTCGATCTCGAGCTGGCGCTCCTCGGCCATCAGAGGGTCTTCCAGAATCACCCGGACGTGGACCAGGTGAAGTTCGGCCCGGAGAAGCCGCGCCAGCTGAAATGCGAGCTTCTCGGCACTGTCGGCGGTGGATGAGAAGTCCGTCGCGACGAGGATTTTCCGCGGCGTCGAGGTCATGTCGTCCTCCTGATTTTTCGCTCCCAATCTTAACGGGTCGGAGCACCATCGACCAGACTGGAAGATCTGCTGTGAATCGTCGGCCGCAGTAGGAAATTGGTGAGAAGGTCGGGCTCAGGGCGAATCGACCGGTGGCAACACTGGTCTGAACCAATCGGCTCGCGATAAGATGGGTGAGCTTCGGTCGTGTCTGGATCGCTAAGGAATCGTTCTTGCATCCCATCGTGTCGAGGGGCTGTGATGTGCTGACTATGGGAATATCTCGCTTTTTGGCTCGACGGTTACGGAATATTCCCCACGCCACGAAGGCGTTGGCGCTTCTGATCGCGGTCAGCGTCGTGCCCGGGATCGCCCTGGCCAATCAAGCACCGGTGATCGACAGCTTCGGGGCGACGCCGACGACGGTGGCTCCGGGTGGGACGGTCAACCTCTCGGTTGCGGCGCACGATCCTGACTGCATCGACACCTGTACCGACGGGTGCGGTCTCTTCATCCGCTCCGATCTGACCCTGTGGTCGGCCACCGGCGGGACCATCGGCGCACAGAACAACGGAACCAGCGGCTCACCCTATGCGGCGACGGCGCAGTGGCTGGCGCCCACGGCCGAGGATGTCTACACCATCGAGGTCGAGCTTTCAGACAGCGGCACCTTTCTGTGCGGCGGTCGGCAGACGACGACCGCGACGGTTCTCGTGACGGTGACATCGACCAACAACCAGGCACCGGTGGTGACATCCGTGACCGCAGATCCCGGTCGGCTCTATCCGGGAGAGATCGCACAGCTGAACTGCGTCGCCGACGATCCAGACGGCGATCCGTTGACCTATGAGTGGTCCACCGATGTCGGCACGGTGACTCAGGGACCCGGGTCGACCGCTGAATTCACCTCGGCCGAGCCGGCCGTCGCTACCGTGGCCTGTGTCGCCACCGATCCGCAAGGGGCGGCGGGGATGGGGTCCGTCGTGGTGTCGGTCAGCGATGTCTCGGCCCTCGGGCGCATTTCCGACGGGCTGAAGAGTCCGCAGCGGTTGGCGGTGGACTCCTTCGGAAGCCTCTATGTCGTTGACCGAGCGGCCGGGGGGATTTCCGTGCTGCGGCTCGAGAATGGGCGGCCCATGTACCACCTTCCCATGGCGGATGCGACCGCCGTTGCGGTGGACTGGGCGGACCGGTTGCTGGTCGGGACATCGCAGGGGGCATCGGTCCACGGACGCGACGGCGCACTCATCAGGCAGCTCGATGACGACGCGACCGAGATCAGCGATGTGGCGGTGGATCATCAGCGCCGGCAGTACGTGGTTCTGAAGCGGCACAGCGGACGGGCCGTGGTCTATGACGAGGCCGGAGTGGTTGTCGCCGATATCGGTTCGACAGGTGACGCGCCGAACCAGCTGCGCAGCCCGAGCGGGGTGGCGGTCCTGCCTGACGGCAGGATCGTTGTGGCTGACCGTGGTCATCGGAACATCAAGATCTTCAACCGTGACGGTTCGTTGAGCTTGGCCATCGGCGGCAGCGGCGGCGCCGCCGGCGAGTTTGTCGAGCTGGATGACGTCGCAGTGGATTCCCGCGGCGTGATCTGGGCCAGTGACACATTCCAAAGTTGGGTGCAGAGCTTTGGTCCGGACGGCATCCTGCGAGAGATTGCAGGGACATACGGTGATGGCGTGGGCGAGTTCAAGACCCCCACGGGGATCGCTCTCGCTGAAAGCTTCGGCGGCCTGGTGGTGGCATCGCTGAACGGCTCCGCGGCCCAGGTCTTCCAGCTCGGCTCGCCGGAGCCCGTCGACTGGCCGGCCGCTCAAGCATCGGTTTCCACTCAGAGTCTCGAGTTTGCGCCCGAGGTTGTCGGGTCGATGGGGGCGCCCCTCGGTTTCGACCTCTTCAACACCGGGGACGCGCCGCTCGGTGTCTCCATGGTTGAAGTCCGGGGCCCGTATCTCGTCTCCGGTGGGTGTCAAGTGGTCGCTCCGGCCGGCGCGTGTGATTTTGATGTCTTTTTCCGGCCATCGGCCCCCGGTATCCAAGCCGGTGAGATTCTGCTTCACACGAGCGCCGGCGGCGATCCCCTGCGGATCGCGCTGAACGGTCTGGGGTACGTGCCCGCGGAGCTCTTGGTCGATCCGCCGAGCCTCGAGTTTCCACCACAGGCGGTCGGGACATCGAGTGCGATCCAGAGCGTGGTGCTCTCCAATTCGGGCACCGTCGATCTCAATCTCATGGGTATCTCGGTGAGCGGAGCGTTTGTCTCTTCGACCCAGTGCGGCGCTGTTTTGGCGGGTGGAAGCTCCTGCGCCGTCTGGGTCAGATTCAGCCCCAGCGATCCGGGGGTCGCCACAGGCGTGCTCACGATCTCGAGCGATCTGCCGAACAGCCCTCGTGAGGTTCCGCTCTCGGGGTCCGGCGATCTGCTCGAGCTCAGCCCGCAGCCATCGACGGTCGATTTCGGATACGTCGACACCGGGACGGCAAGCCCGGCTGAATCGATTCAGGTGCTCAACACCGGGACCGCGCGAATCGACGTCGATGAGATATTCCTGGAGGGTGATGATCCCTCGGACTTCGATGTCGTGACGGATCAGTGCAGCGGGAATCAGGTTGATGTCGATCAGGCCTGCTGGCTCCAGGTGAGTTTCGCACCCGGTGACGTGGGTATCAGGCAGGCACGGCTGATCATCCCGATCTCCGCCGGATTCGAGTTCGCGGTCGAGTTGATCGGAGGTGAGAGCTTCATCTTCGTGGACGGCTTCGAGACCGGCGACATGAGCGCATGGACCTCGTCGACCGCGAGCAAGAGTATTCGGGTCACGCCCATCGAGGTCTCCTTCGGCGAGGTGGAGCTCGGCCACGACGGCGGGCTCGCGATCGTGACCGTGGCCAACGCGACCGAGGAACCCGTGTGGGTCGGGCGGCTCAACGTCGCAGGCGACCATGCGACGGAGTTCGTGATCCGCGACGACGATTGCAGCTCAAAATGGATCGAGATCGGCGACAGCTGCCGGTTCACGGTCACAATGGTGACCCTCGGCGAGGGGGACTTCACCGCGGTGGTCGAGATTCCGACACCGGCGGTGGGCGACATCTCGCCCGATCCGGTGGCCCTCGAGGGCACCGTGTGGTTGCCGTGACGGCATGAGGTGGAAGATGAGCATGCGTGATCAATCGGGTGGCGTGATGAATCATCCGTCGGGATCGGTGCCTCGGCGCCGACGCAGCCGGCGGATCGACCTCGTCGTCGTCGCGGTCTGCGTTCTCGCCCAGAGTGCGGCTGTACGTGCCTCCGATCCACCCCACTGGTCGAGCACGTCCATCACGACCGATTGTACGACCCCATGCCACGTCACCCACCAGGCGGCCGGAGGAGGGCTGACCACCGCGGCTGAGAACACCAATCTCTGTCAGTCGTGCCACAACGCCTCGGGGATCGCCTCGGCCATGCCGGTTGACGACGTCCATTCGGCGATTCCGGGAGTCAGCGGAACCTCGCACGCCTTTGCGGTCGATGCGGTCAATGTCGGCCTCCATACCCAGCTCCCCATCGACAACGAAATGTTGCTGCGGATCATGAGCGACATGGTCGTGTGCTCGACGTGTCACGACCAACATGCCGCCAAGGACAGCTTCGGCGGTTCGTCGCGGGTGCGTCCGGCGCAGAGGACGACCAATCTGGGCAGCACCGGCGCGCTCGCCTCCGGGGGGACCTTCACCGGCGCGGATGGGGTCTGGTACCTCGTCGAGATCGTTCAGGCTGGCACCGCCAACACCGCCCGTTTCCACTATTCGAAGGACAACGGCATCAGTTGGTTCCCGAACCTGAACGCCGCCGGAGCGACACCGGTCGCCCTCGACAGCGGGGTGGCGGTGACCTTCGGCTCCGGCAGCTATGCGGCCGGCGAGCGCTGGGAGTTCGCAGCGACCTGGCCGTTTCTACGCGCCGCCCTCGATCTGCCGGGAGGCGACGGCAGCGCCATGTGTCGGGACTGCCACCGCACCTGGGACATGGACCATGTGGCGGTCGAGACCGGCGACGGCGCCCCCAAGAGCCATCCGGTCGGTGTCGTTCTCGGGGTGAACGGCCGAGGCTACGACCGCGCCGCGCCGCTTGACGGCAACGGCGCGCTGCAGGGCTCACCGGGAGTCGACGGCAACGCTACCAACGACCTCCTCTTCGATGGGAACGGGAACATCCAATGCCTCACCTGCCACGGCGTTCACTTCGTGGATTCCAACACCTTGACGGAGGACGGGCCATGACGTGCTGCGGTTCGGCATGCGACGTTTCACCATTGAAGCCGAGATCCTTGCGGCTGCCCAATTCTTCCGGCCTGTTCGGTACGGTGCTTCCGGCCGTTCTCCTGGTGTTCGGGTTGCCGGGCCTCGCCGGGGCGGTGGACCACACCATCGTCCTCAGTAACACCGGTCTGGCGAACACCTGCCGGCAGATCACCGTGACCAGCGCCTTCTCCGACGACGACAACCGCAACAGCGTGGCCCAGATCGAGTACAACACGATCAACAGCTGGCCCGGGACCCTCGAGTGCGTCAACCTTTCCGGCGCATCGCCCCGCCAGTGCGTGATCTTCGGTGTCGGCCCCGGGACCGACTATTTCATTCGCGTCACCTACGACGACCCGGACGGGGTCAATGCTCCCGGAGTCACGCCCAGGTCATTCGTGCTCGGACCGGTGTCGGTGCCGAGCTGCGGCGCCGACGACGCGGCGCCGACCCTGGTCTTCCTCAGCCCGGCCACCGGCGCCACCGTCGGTGGCGGTGAGAGGTTCAAGATTCAGGTCTGGGATGCGGACGGTCTCGCTGCCTCCAACCCGGTGGCGTGGTCCATGGACGGCGGCGCGCAGTCGACCGCGGTCAGCGTCAACGCCAACTACGATTGCGGTACGGGTTGCTCGGTCTACGAGTTCGACGTCGACACGACGGGCTTCGTCAACGGTCCCCATTTTCTGACGGTGACCGCCACCGACGCCGCGGGCAACGTCGCCGTCAAGTCGCAGGCGATCAACATCGGCAACTCGGGCACGGTGCCCACCGGTGACGGCTACCTCCTGCGTCGGACCCACAGCTCACAGCTCTGCCTCGATTGCCACGCCCTGTCCACCCACTCGTCGCAGCACACCAGCGACAAGTACGGCAGCGTGAGCTTCGAGTGTCTCAGCTGTCACCAGCCCCACCTCACGCGGAACATCTTTCTCGTCCGCGAGACGATCTCGACCCCACGCGACGGAAACAAGACAGTCACCTTCCGCAACACCGACGGCAAGGCAGACGAAAGCTACGCCACGGCCACCACTCCCGGCAACGGGATCTGCGAGGTCTGCCACACCCAGACCCGGAACAGCGATGGGACGCCGCGCTTCCGCAACACCGGCGAAAGTGACGGCGGCAAGCACTACACCACGAGGTGTACCGGGTGTCACCCGCACTCCAAGGGCTTCGCGGCGGGCGAAAGTGAGGGCGGCGCCACGTGTGCGGGCTGCCACGCCGACATCTGGGACGGGATGAACGGAACCGTGGCCAAGGTCTCCCGGCACGCCATCGGGAATGTGCCCGGCGTCAACGACGCATTCACCGACACGGCGACAAGCTGGACCGACCCCCTCGGCGCCAATGCCGCCGCTGACCGATCCTGCCTCAACATGTGCCATCAGGACCACATCCACAACGAGCCCGGCCAGACCGAGCACGACTTCAATGTTCACCAGGACGCCAGGACCCAGGCGTCGCGGGCGGTCACCAGGTCGGGCGGC
>Ga0316198_10001546_pt1 | contig 13569 bp, 14 predicted proteins | sample OudBieAanoxic_MG_FD_204935 | JGI IMG/M metagenome (GOLD analysis project Ga0316198, IMG submission 204935) | Coastal sediment microbial communities from Oude Bieten Haven, Netherlands - site A anoxic | ecosystem: Environmental > Aquatic > Marine > Coastal > Sediment | place: Netherlands...
TATTGCTTACCAGGACACGGCACGAGTACTTCCCTGTAGCCTCTTTCTCGACATCCCTGTCTCGCAAGGTCCTGGTAAGCAATACCGCCACCCCAGCTTCAATCTCAAGGTAGTTCAACCATCAGAAACCATTGGCCCATGCATACGCACATAGCAGAGGGTTATGTTCAGGATGAACGACAACTCACCTTAGACCACATAAATCTCCGATGCGAATCCTGATTCCACCAAATCTCGTCCCGTCATCTATCAAAAAGTGATGCCGTCTTGACGTTTTCCCAACACCTGACCCATTTCGTCTTTATGTTGATATAAGTCAAGTAAAGCGGGCCGGATTCTGTTGTTACCATTACCCCAAGCACGTAAAATTAAGCCGTTAAGAATTAAAGGGTTTTGACCCTTCCTCAACGTAAACAATGGATGTACACAACGTGCCATTTATGGCATCAAGATAAGACTAACCATTAATTCAATTAATCGATGTTTTGGCTGGCAAATTACGTCATCCAAAAAAAATCATTTTTGTTCTGACAACAGAAGTAACATGATATGAACGCACTACCAGGTAACCTGATCGCCCCCATCACCATCGTTATCGTAGTTTTGGCTTCAATCGGTTTGTTTTTTCTGATCCTGACAAGGCTGTCACTGGTTTTTCAAGCCAACAGCTCCAAATCAGACCCGGACACCGCCCATATCTACTGGATTTATAAAAGTCCATTTTTTATCAGGTTGACCGACCGGATGTTTGTCGTCTCGAGCATATTGTTGTTTCAGTACAGCAAACTGGTCAGCTGCGTGGTAAAGCGTCTTAATCCATCATTGAAAGGCAAAAGGATATTGCAGGTCTCCTGCGCGTTCGGCAACGTGTCTGAAAGAATTGCCGAAAGCTGTGCAAGACAGGGCGCTGAGGAATTTGTCCTGACTGATATCATGCAAAGCGAGCTGGACAATGCCGAAAGAAAGTTAAAGAAATACAGCGATCTTTGTACCTACAGCAAACAGGATGCAACCAGGCTGGATTTCGAGGATCAGTCATTTGATTACGTCGTAGCTTTTTTCCTGCCCCATGAACTGCCGTTCGATAAAAAAATTCAACATATTGAAGAAGCCAAAAGGGTATTAAGACCAGGCGGAAAGGTTATTTTTGGTGAGTTCCATAAGCCAAGACTGAAAATATTGGAAGTACTTGGGCGTATATATTTTAAAGTCTTTGAGCCCTATGCAACTGAAATGTGGGACAGTTTTGACCTGGAAGAAGTCATTGAAAAGAATACAGACAATGCCTACAGGATAGAAAAGAACACGTTTCTTTTCGATAATTTCCAGGTTCTGGCAGCTAAACGACTGGTATAACACCAGGCGATTCTTGGCAGGCCTCCTAACTGGTTCTTGCCAAAAATTATCTCTGCGGCACTTTTCAACACTACGATTCTTGTTGTAGCTCCCTTTTGGGCAGCTTGTCTATTATCAGGGCAATACCCTGCAGAAGCCTGCGCAACGGCACGGGTAGATCATCCCAATCCATGCTGTCCATGGTGTTTTTAACGCCCAGACCAAGTTCAGTGTCACCCTCAATTCGAATCCGGCGTTGAAAAAACAGCGTATCGGGATCTGCATGGCGGGTCGCCAAAAGTATGAAATCCGGACTCTCCCCGCTGATTCGTACATCCTCTGTAAGCTCCCTGTCTATCGGTGTGAAGCTTTCGCTGCCAACGCTGATCAGCCAGTCGATGTTGAGATCAGTCACATTGATTCTGACCCTGGCACCATCCAGAAAGTCCAGTTCGCCATGTTGCAGTGGCTCTCGAAAGGCCTGGTTTAAAACCAGCGACAATACCTGTTTTTGAAGAGGGTACGGAATGACGCGCCCTGGAATGCCAACAATTTTTTTGGCTATGGGACGAACTAACTCGGGAACAGGCAGCATGGATATCACTCAATCGGCTTTTCCACCAGTATATTTACCGTTTACGTTCATGTGTTGATTCAGATCAATGTCAGGATGGATTCTGTATCTAGAATGTGTGTCCAGCAACCTCAAATCGGATTGACTATGGAACTGGTGTGCCCGGCGGGCAACCTGCCCTCATTAAAAGCCGCGATTGATAACGGTGCCGATGCCGTTTACATGGGTTTTAAGGATGATACCAACGCGCGACATTTTGCCGGGCTTAACTTTACAGACCGCACCTTTGAAAAAGCCGTTCGGTACGCGCAGGACAAAGGCCGGAAAATATTTGTCGCTATAAACACCTTTCCCCAGCCTGGCGGTTTTGATCGCTGGAAAGCGGCGGTAGATCAAGCGGCGGAACACGGCGTCGATGCCCTGATCCTCGCCGATATCGGTGTTCTTGATTACGCCTGCAACACCTGGCCGGAATTACGCCTTCACCTCTCGGTACAGGCATCTGTGACCAGTGCCGAGGGCATCAGGTTTTATCATGAAAACTTTGGTATCCGGCGCGTGGTATTGCCACGTGTTTTATCGGTTAACCAGGTCGCCCATGTCACCAGGGAGTCACCTGTGCCTGTTGAAGTATTCGGTTTCGGCAGCCTGTGCGTGATGGTTGAGGGGCGATGCCTGTTATCCAGCTATGCAACCGGCAGGTCCCCAAACACCTATGGCGCCTGCTCACCGGCATCACACGTGCGCTGGGAAGAAACCGGTGATGGCACGAATACCCGACTCAATGGCGTACTGATCGACCACTACGGGGAAGGCGAAAAAGCCGGTTACCCCACCCTGTGCAAGGGCCGTTTCCAGGTTGGTGAGCATACCTTCTACGCCCTCGAAGAACCCACCAGCCTCAACACCCTGTCGATATTGCCGGAACTCAGAAAAATCGGCGTCAGCGCAATCAAGGTGGAAGGCCGGCAGCGAAGCCCGGCTTACGTCGCACAGGTTACGGCCGTGATGCGTACAGCAATTGACGAGTGCCTGCGGGACCCGGAAAACTATCAGCCAAGGGGTAAGTGGATGCAGAAACTAGCGGATGTTTCAGAGGGATCCCAAACCACCCTCGGCGCCTATCACCGGCCCTGGCAGTAAATAGTGATGACGATAAAATTATCCATAGGACCGATCCAGTATTTCTGGGAACGCGAAAGGGTTTTCGAGTTCTATCAGCAGGCGGCGGACTGCCCGGCCGACATCGTCTACCTGGGTGAAGTAATCTGCTCAAAACGGCGCCTGGTGAAAGTCGAAGACTGGGTAGCGATCGGACGGGAACTCAAACAAAATGGCAAGGAAGTCGTCCTGTCCTCCCTGACACTGCTGGAGGCCGCCTCAGAAATGGGCAGTCTCAGGAAGTTGTGCCAGAACGACGAGTTCATGGTGGAGGCCAACGATATTTCGGCTGTGCAACTGCTATCCACGGCCGGCAAGCGCTTTGTGACCGGGCCCGGTGTCAATATATACAACACGCGCAGCCTTCAAGTATTGGTAAACAAGGGTTTGAAACGCTGGGTTCTACCCGTGGAACTGGGCCTGCAACCATTGAAAGACCTGCAGGCAGGAAGACCTGCAGGCGTGGAAACGGAAGTATTCGCACTGGGGCGTCTGCCGCTGGCGTACTCGGCGCGTTGCTACACTGCCCGCTCCCATAACCTTCCCAAGGACGATTGCCAGTTCAAGTGCATCGAATACCCCGACGGGAGATTACTGAAAACCAGGGAAGATGAGGATTTCCTCGTACTCAACGGAATTCAAACCCAATCGGCGCTGACCCACCAGGTGCTTGATCAACTACCTGAGCTGGAAAACCTGGCTGTAGACATCCTCAGGATAAGCCCACAGCACGAGCACACGCTGGAGGTCGTTGACATTTTTGATGCCGGCCGCAAGGGTGTTGAACTCGCACCCCTTTGCGAACACTTGCTCAGCCTGCTGCCCCTGGGCGCCTGCAACGGTTACCTGCTTGAACAGGCTGGTATGCAATTTGGTTCAGAGGTTTCCCATGACACTCAACAAGCTGTTTGATCATCACCGGCGCCAGGTAAACCGTAAAGCCTGGAGCGACCTGCGTCAGTTCTCTGACACGCTGGAATCAACGGGACATTTGAAACGTGTTTCCCAACCGGTCTCCCCAAACCTGCAGATTACCGCCCTTTGTCATCGCAGCCTGGTCAAAAAGGGCCCTGCCCTGTTATTTGAGAATCCGCAGGGTTTTGGGATGCCTGTACTGGGAAATCTTTTTGGACATGAACAACGTATTCTCACTGCGCTCGAACTGGACAAGCGTCAGGATCTGCTTGAACTCGGACGAGACTTGGCTTTTCTTCGAAACCCGCACCTGCCGGAAGACCGGCAATCGGCGCTGGATGCCGTACCGGGATTTGCGCGACTCGCGCATATAACCCCAAAGCAATTGGAAAGCGCACCTTGGCAGGATCAGGTAATCGAAGGTCCGGATGTTGATCTGGAAACCCTGCCCATATCGACCTGCTGGCCCGAAGATGCAGGCCGCCTGGTGACCTGGGGCATGGTGATCACGCGTGGCCCCAACAAACCCCGCGTCAACCTGGCTATATACCGCCAGCAACTGATCGGCAAAAACAAACTAATTATGCGTTGGCTACCCCACCGTGGCGGCGCCCAGGACCTGCGTGAATTCCAACAAAAATTCCCGGGTAAACCGTTTCCGGTATCCGTCGTTATCGGCGCCGATCCCGCAACCCTTTTGGCCGCGGTCACCCCGGTCCCCGATACCGTATCCGAATTCCAGTTTGCCGGGTTACTGCGTGGGCGCAGAAGCAGGATCGTCACTTCTTCGCTGACCGGGTTACCCGTGCCCCACGGCGCGGAAATCGTCCTTGAAGGTTTTATCCATCCCGGTGAAATGGCTCTCGAAGGACCCTTTGCAGACCATACTGGTTATTACAACTCCTGCGAAAACTTCCCTGTTTTCACAGTCGAGCGTATAAGCCAGCGCACCAACCCGATTTACCTGACGACCTACATGGGTAAACCCGGCGAAGACGAACCCTCGGTCATGGCATCGGCCCTGAACGAAATGTTTATCCCGCTTTTACAGGAGCAGTTTCCCGAAGTCGTGGATTTCTACCTGCCACCAGAGGCCTGCTCTTACCGTGTTGCCATTGTCAGTATTCGCAAACATTACCCGGGGCATGCAAGACGTATCATGTTTGGTATATGGTCCTGGTTACGGCAGTTCACCTACACCAAGACCATCATCGTGACCGATGACGATATCAATATACGCGACTGGAAAGACGTCATCTGGGCCATTTCCACCCGGTCAGACCCGGTACGAGATACCGTGCTGGTTGAAAACACGCCGATTGATTACCTTGATTTTGCCAGCCCCGAATCCGGCCTGGGTGGGAAAATGGGTATTGATGCCACACGTAAAATCGGCCCGGAAACCAGCCGGGAATGGGGCAAAACCGCAACGCTCGACCCCAAAACCAGGAAATTTATCGACGCAATTGCGAAGAGTCTGGGTATCTGAAAAATCTGTCAAAAGTTACAGTAGCTCCCTTAATTAAAACAGATGATAATTCAGTGGGTATCAGACCAAATGGAATTTGGTTTAGTTCACGGGTCTCAGACCCTTACACACAGACAGCAGGGAAGGCTGACATGGAAGACATCGACATCCAACGCGGTATATTGAAACCAACGTTAATACTAACTGCCCTACTATTCCTCCTGGTTGCTCCGGCGCCTGACTCCCATGATATCTCTGAAATGACGGCAAACTTCATTGTGTCGGATCATCAGTCTGGTCTCATGGCTTCGGCGAACCCTGTTAAGGCCAAAGAGTAAAACCTGTAGAAATCATTTCTTTGCCAGGTATTCCTTAACACAGGGATTTTCTTGCGCACTCCGGGTGCTCACTCGGAACCTTCGTCGATGGCTTAGTCAGTCTGCGTGCCCCTGCACTCTTTGATCGGTTCCCAATTGATCTTTTGCAGTACACTCGTCATTGGCCCCGGTGAAGCGCGTAACCGCCATTACCAGGGGTTATAGTGGGGCAGAAAAACCATCCATGCATTCTTCAGGAAAACATCAATGACACGAGCAAACTGGAACAACTCCATTGCAATAACCGGTGCCGGTAGCGGATTTGGCGCTGCACTGGCACGTCTATACGCTTCCAGGGGTTGGAACGTTGCCGTTACTGACATTGATGAGCAACGCGCCCATGAGACTCTTCAGAAGATCGAAACCCAGTCCGGAAATAGCTTTTTCATGCAGCTGGATATCACCCGGGCGGAACATTGGCAGCAATTACAGGACACGGTATTAGAACGATGGGGTGGACTTGAGGTGCTCGTCAATAACGCCGGTGTAGCCGCCGCGGGAAATGTTGAAGACACCAGCATGGAGGACTGGGCCTGGGTACTGGATATCGACCTGATGGGTGTCGTTCGTGGCTGCCATCAATTCGCAACCATGATGAAAACACAAAAAGCCGGTCATATTGTGAACATTTCGTCTTTCGCGGGCCTGGCGGGATTACCCTTTATCAGTGCCTATGGCGTGGCCAAAGCGGGTGTGGTTGCCCTGTCTGAAGCCCTGCGGGCGGAAATGCACCCCTACGGTGTGGGTGTCACCGTCGCCTGCCCTTCCTTTGTCAAGACCGGGTTGCTGGATTCCTTTCGTGCGACCCGGCCCGAATCCAAATCCAAGGTGACCCGGTGGATGGAAACCTCGGGCGTAAGCGCCGAAGATATCGCCGAAGAGATTGCAGAAGCCGTCAAGCGCAATAAATTCCTGTTACTGACACACGACCAGACCCGCACTGCATGGAGGCTCAAACGCTGGTTTCCGGAACGATATTACAAGATGGTGGCAAAACGCACATCGGCTTGAAACCGGAGCAGTCTCAATCCAGTTTGTAGATTGGATGCTCGGCTTGCGGATCGTAATACTTTCTCATCTCCGGCTCTAGTTGGGCCAACTCCTCCTGGCGGTTCGTCGGAGCAGGATGCGTGCTTAAAAACTGTGGTGGGTTCGATTTGGATGCTTTGCCCATCTTCTGCCAGAGAGTGGCAGCTGCAGCCGGGTCAAATCCTGCCTTGGCGGCCAGTTCAATACCGATACGATCCGCCTCTGTTTCTGCCGCCCGGCTATTGGGCAGGTTGACCGCGAGCATAGCGGTTAATGCCGCACCGGAGAGTGCAACACCGGAATTGTCAGCAGCTACACCAACCGCAGCGACACCCACGCTGGTGGCGATCTGCATGGACATCTTTTCTGCCGTATGATTTGCCAGCGCGTGTGATATTTCATGCGCCATCACCTGCGCCAGTTCATCATCCGTGGGGTCAAGCTTGGTAATCAAGCCGGAATAGATAGCCATTCTTCCACCGGCCATACACCAGGCATTTATCGTTTCCGGGTCGTCTATCACCACCACGCTCCATTCCCAGTTGGCAGTCTCCGGCCGCATCTTGATTGCCTCGGTGACAAGCATGCCAGTAATGACGTCAACCCGCTTGTTTACAGCCCAGTCGTCCTCCAGTTTCCCGGCATCATCCAGCTGTTTGACCGTGCTCAGATAGGCCGACCTGGAGGAGGCAATAGCCGAATCCTCAGACACCAGCATCAACTGCTTGCGGCCCGTGGGGCTTGTTGCACATCCGAGCAAAAGAAGACATGCGAGGAATAGGGTCAGCGGGCGAATCAATTTATTCATACTCTGTTTCCGGAACTGGTCTGTACTATCGATTGTAATCGAATTAACTGTCTCGTTTGTTACTCGCAGTTGAAAATGTACCACGCCGAGCATGGTGATGCACAAACGGTATTCCAGGCAAAATTTCCTGGGGGCTGACGGGTATATGTTGATATGCTATGCATGGACTGCATAAACAACCGAATCTGCATCAATCTTGAAGGAATAACGAATGCAATACCGTCAACTGGGTAACAGCGACCTGAGGGTTTCAGAAATTGCACTGGGCTCCTGGCTTACTTATGGTGTGGGAGTCGACGCCAGGGATTCACGCGATTGCCTTTCCACCGCCTTCGATTGCGGGATCAATTTTATAGATACCGCCAACATCTATGGCAAGGGTGCCGCCGAATCATTCCTGGGTGAAGAATTGAACGGGATTGCCCGCGACTCCTATGTGCTTGCCACCAAGCTGTTCTTTCCAATGACAGACTCGGACCAGGGGTTGTCTGCTGCCCAGGTCCACAAGCAGTTGAACGATTCATTACGGCGCTTGCGAACCGATTATATCGATCTGTACCAATGTCACCGTTTTGATGAAAACACACCGCTTGAAGAAACCATGCAGGCACTCACCGAAGTGGTCGCTTCGGGGAAGGTCCGTTATGTTGGGTTCAGTGAGTGGACCGCGCCGCAAATCCAGGCTGCGATGGATATTCCAGAGGTTGTTTCGTTTGTATCGAGTCAGCCACAGTACTCTATGCTCTACCGGGTTCCCGAAGCAGAGGTCATTCCGCTTTGTGCGTCCAACGGTATAAGCCAGATCGTATGGTCACCGCTGGCACAGGGGGTGCTTACGGGAAAATATCACAAGAGCAACAAGGCACCCGCAGACTCAAGGGCGGTAAATCCGAAAATGAATACTTTCATGGGGCAATGGCTGAAAGATGACCTGCTTGAGCGTATCGAGAAATTAAGGCCCATTGCCGAAGACGCGGGTATCAGCATGACGCAACTGGCCCTCGCATGGGTGTTGAAAGAACCGAACCTGGCGTCAGCCATTATTGGTGCATCAAGACCCGGGCAGGTTCTGGAGAACGCATCGGCATCAGGTATCAGCCTCGATGACGCAACCATGCAGGCCATTGATCATGTCCTCGATGGTTATTACCGGGTTTAAACACTCAGCCGTCTGAATACCGCGCCTGCTACCCATGCTCCGAGAATCGCTGCGGTAATAATCATAAAGCCAGGCGACAAGATGCCTTGTAGCAAGGCGGAGGTCAATAGGGCAACACCAGTCATCAACTGGTACCGGGCGTGCTTCTTATCGTTGTCCAGGGCCAGTGCAAGGAAAATAAACCCCAGTCCCCAACTACCCGCGCCAAAATACGTGTTGATTTCCATCCCCGCCGTCCACACGGACAAGGTTATGAGTATCAATGCCGTCACACCTGCCCATGTCAACGCCATGATGTTTCGCATGGACGCGGTCAGTATCGGACCGAGCTTTTTGGTTGCGATGGTTTTAACCTTCAGACTGTGATGTGTTGTTGCGCTAACTGTTTTCATTTTGTTTCCTTTTTTAATAATACTTACTAATAAGTAAGTTGATTAAGTAAATTTTTTTAAGCGGTCAGACCCAGATCCTGTCGAATCTGACCGACAACATCTTCCAATAATTCGATACCGTGAATACGCGCCAGTTGCCTGGCGCCCTGCAGGGCAGAGAGTACCGTCAGTGCCTTGGCCCTGGCCTCCCCTGTAAAACTGAATTCACCCTGCTCCCTGCCAACTTCCATTACCCGGGTCAACCACCTGCCGGATTCTTTCATAAAACTTTGGGTTGCATCACGAACCTCTTCAGGCAAGTCACTGTAGTCAACTGAAAAAGCCCCAAACGGGCAAATACAACGACCTACGTGACATTGTTTAGTCGTAAACTCGAAAAATCCCTCGAGTTGATCAAGGGCTGAGCCGCCATAAGCCATGAACTCGGAGGTACCCTTGCGCAGTACCCTCCGGTATTCATCAACAAGTGCCAGCGCCAGGTCAGTCTTGGCCGGGAAGTGGTAGTGTACGGCGGCGTTTTTTACGCCAAGATGAGAGGAAATATCACGGTAAGAGAAACCGTTGAAACCACGGCTTGTCAATAAATGTGATGCCCGGTCCAGAATCTGTTCACGTGTGTCGTTTGCGCGTACCATTTCTCAACTTCCTATCTTACTTATAGGTAAGTATAATTGAAATATTCGAAAATGCAAGTATTACCCTTAATTCTCCATATCGTTATTTCGGTGCATATCCTTATGGTGTGTTGCAAGGTGATCGGAAAACTCCTCCTCACTGATACCACCATCACCGTCGGTATCTATCCCTGAGAAACCCGGTGTGTCACCGGCGTTTTTCAACTGACGGCCCTGGGCTACCCTTTCACTCATCCGCCGGTCGTGTCCTTCATTGAATTCCGTTTCATTGATCACGCCATCACCATCGGAATCAAAATCTGAGAAAGCGGGCAAATTTCCTCTATCTCCTCTTCCTGCACCCTGCCCCATGGCCTTGCACTCGGCGATGTGGGCCTGTTGACCTGCGATCAACTCTTCCTGGCTCAACTGCCCATCGCCATCCGTGTCCAATTCGCTAAATGCGGGTGCGCTCGCCGCACAATGCATCTTCCTGCCTTCAGATGCCCTTGCCGCCATGCGTTGCGCACGTACGGAATCAAATTCTGACTCGCTGACAAAACCACTTTCATCCATATCAAAGACAGAAAAAGGCGGAGGGTCATGCCGGTGTCCATCGCCTGCCTGGGCATTGACACTCTCGACACTCCCCGTGATTACGAAAAACAGACCCATTGCAATACATCGACTCAAGTTGTTCATCACATTCTCCAATTGCGGCCATACATCCAGTTTCTGTACAGGCGCATGGTTGATCCGGCAAAAGACGCGTTGTTGATGCCAATCCTGTAAAATCAGGTCACTATATTTTACGGCTTGTAGAGATGAAAAGACCAGAACTCCTGTCCCCTGCCGGTTCATTGAACCATATGCGTTTTGCCTATGCCTATGGCGCCGATGCAGTTTACGCGGGCCAGCCGCGCTACAGCCTGCGTGTGCGTAACAATGAGTTCAGCAAGGAGGAGGTACTGGCCAAGGGTATCGAGGAAGCTCATGCCATGGGCAGGCTGTTTTTCCTGGCCAGCAATATTGCACCACATAACAGCAAGCTGAAAACCTATATCAAGGATCTCGAACCCATTATCGACATGGGGCCCGATGCGCTGATTATGTCTGACCCCGGTTTGATCATGATGGTGCGTGATCGTTGGCCGGATCAGACCATCCACTTATCGGTGCAATCGAATGTCGTGAACTATGCGGCTGTCAAATTCTGGCAAAGCATGGGTCTTAAACGAATCATCCTGTCACGCGAGTTGTCGTTAAAGGAGGTTGGTGAAATACGGGAACAGTGCCCGGATATGGAACTGGAGACCTTTGTCCACGGTGCGTTATGTATCGCCTATTCCGGACGCTGTCTGTTATCCGGGTACATGTCACACCGCGATTCCAACCAGGGCGCCTGCACCAATACCTGCCGTTGGAAATACGATGCGCACGAGGCAAGGGAGACAACTACGGGTGATATCCTGCCGGTTGCAAGGTCTCAGACGGGTCCGGATAAACCTCCACCGGTCATGCTGCTTGAAGAAGAGAACCGGCCCGGTGAGTTGATGCCTGCATACGAAGACGAGCACGGCACCTACATCATGAACTCGAAGGACCTTCGGGCAGTCCAGCACGTTGAAAAGCTGACAAAACTGGGCATCGATTCTTTCAAGATCGAAGGACGCACCAAGTCCATCTACTATGTCGCACGTACAACACAGGTTTACCGCAAGGCTATCGATGACGCATTGGCTGGCCTGCCCTTTGACATGGGACTGATGGATGAACTCGAGGGCATGGCCAACCGGGGCTTTACCGAGGGTTTCTACCGGCGCCACCCGCCTGGTGAGTACCAGAATTATGAACGCGGCTTTTCCACCAGCGACAGGCAACAATATGTGGGCGCCATAATCGATTGCGATGCAAACTGGCTGACCATTGATGTCAAGAACCGTTTTGAGGCAGCAGACCATGTGCAATTGATGACAACAAAAGGCAATCTCACCTTTCATTTACTCACCATCCTAGATTGCAACGGTAAAACAACCGATGTTGCCCCGGGTTCCGGACACGTGGTTAAAATTCCGCTTCCGGAAGGTATGCAGCCAGGCTGCATCGATGAGTTTTCCCTGTTGATCCGTTACCTGCCGCACGAGACTTCACCGGCACAATGACCCATCACGGAGCGTCCATTTTTTCCAGTTGATAGCTTGACTTACGTCAACAACTTGTATTGCCCGTTAATTAATACTATGTTTTAAAAACCCGGTTCGTCATGGCCCGGCGCCTTTAGAAAGAGGTGTCTGCCGGGACTCGAACAGGATTTCGGCTTTGCATATCTGAACTTGGAAGCCGCAGTATCCAGGCAAAAACAGAAACAGGAAACCAGGCCCATGAATTCAGACCTCAAAGTCGTATCACCTTCAAAGCAGGAAGGTAAAGAACAGAAAAATCAGGACACGACAGATAAAAAGGACAAGAACGTGGGGGCAAAAGAGGAGTCTTCAGAAATTGTCAGATCCCGTCCGGAACTGGAAGATACCTACCTTGGTGGCGATTACTCATCGGCTACGATCAAGAAGCTTCGTAAGTCACCTGAGTCAATCAGCAAGTTATTCAAGGAGGGCAAGTACCCTTATACCGACAAGATCAAACGACCGACTTACGAAACAGAAAAAAAGAAACTACAGATCGAATTACTTAAAGTTCAAAACTGGGTGAAGATGACCGGGCAGAAAATCATAGTCATTTTCGAGGGTCGCGACGCTGCCGGCAAAGGCGGTACCATCAAACGCTTCATGGAGCACCTGAACCCCAGGGCAGCCAAGGTTGTGGCCCTGGAGAAACCCACCGACCATGAGAGGGGCCAGTGGTATTTCCAACGTTACATAGAGCACTTTCCAACCCGCGGTGAAATCCTTTTCCTCGACAGGTCCTGGTACAACCGGGCTGGAGTGGAACGGGTTATGGGTTTCTGCAACCACGTTGAATACCTGGAGTTCATGCGTCAATGCCCCGACCTTGAGCAGATGCTGGTTAACTCCGATATCAAACTGTTCAAATACTATTTCTCAGTTACCAAGAAAGAACAAAAAGCACGGTTCGTAGCCAGGGAGCACGATGTTTTGAAGCAATGGAAACTGAGCCCTGTCGACATGGCTGCAGTTAGCATGTGGAGCGAGTACACACGGGCCAAGGAGGCCATGTTTTTCTATACGGATACGGCCGCATGTCCCTGGACCATCATCAAGTCGGACGACAAGAAACGTGCCCGGCTCAATTGCATGTTGGACTTCCTCAACAGACTGGATTATCCCGACAAGAACCTGGATGTTGTCACCGCGCCGGATCCATTGATAGTGGGTTCTCCATCACAGGTCATCCGAAAGGACGTCCACCTGGATGACTGGCCGCATCAGAAGGAAGAAGACCCAGAAAATTAACCGGTATTAAAATCGACCGGTTTATTGCATAAACGTAAACCCGTTCAAGTAGAAATTCTTCAGGCAGATGGCAGGTCCAACCGGGTCTGTAAGCCACCCAACTCGCTTTTTGCAAGCGCCAGTGAACCACCGTAAAGGGCTGCAATATCTTTCACAATACCCAGGCCCTGTCCGTGACCGGGTTTTGACTCATCCAGTTTGTGGCCCCTGCGTATCACGTTTTCAAATTCCGCACTGTCAATACCGGGACCATCATCCTCAACCAATATTTCAAGCCGGCCATCGGTGGTGCTGCAACCAATTTGC
>Ga0316198_10001547_pt1 | contig 13566 bp, 13 predicted proteins | sample OudBieAanoxic_MG_FD_204935 | JGI IMG/M metagenome (GOLD analysis project Ga0316198, IMG submission 204935) | Coastal sediment microbial communities from Oude Bieten Haven, Netherlands - site A anoxic | ecosystem: Environmental > Aquatic > Marine > Coastal > Sediment | place: Netherlands...
TATAAACCACTGTCGTATTACCCGTTAGTAGTAAGCCTCTTGGATCCAGGCGACCTTCCCAGATAATCATGGTTTCATTGTCCGGCCCAAAATCGCGGATACCTTGACGGAAACCTACCAGCGAAGCCCCGGGTGTCGTCATAATCATGGCTTCAACGGCGCGGACAAAATCCAGATTGTCCCAAACCTTCTTGGCTGTTTCATCAGTAGGAAAGCCGTCATTAAATTCCAGTGTGCCAATGCTTGTTTCCATCTTGTCCGGTGTAATGACATTGGCCGGGATGTCGGTGGTCATCTTCATTTTTGGCGGTTGTGACGCAAGCGCCGTCGCCATGCCACTTACCACTACACCGGCAACGGCCAGTGTCGTTAAAGATTTGAGTTTCATTGCACACTCCATGGGAAAATTCACAAGTTCCAGCGATTCGGCACATCTCCTGCTGAACTTGCGCTGACAGCAGGCTCGGAGATTCCGCCGATCGGGTACAAGACTAGGCCGGATCATGGCCGTTTTCCGGCCATACCGCGCCAGCTAGCACAAAAGTACTGGCGCCATTGCATGCGCTGGCATAACAATGAGATCGCCGTCGGATGAGACCAACTATCTTCACACCTACCTCTGACTTTTTTCTTCACCGTTATGAATGATTCAGTGCAGCAGTAACAAGGTATAAACACAGACAGGACGATTGATTCCGACCCATGCCCACCGACTTCCCCCTGCACCCCACCGCGCTTATTGCCGGCCTCCACATCTTGATCATGACCGGGATCTCGATGCGGGTGATCATGCGGCGACCGAATACCGGGGTGGCCCTGGCGTGGCTGTTTATCGTGGCAGCACTGCCCTTTTACGGCGCCGCCTTCTACCTCTTCCTCGGGGAACGACGTATCAGCCGGGCGCGGGTCCGCCGGATCACGGCGCGAAAGGCGGACTACGCAAAACTGGTACAGCGAGGTATCGAGAAAGGCCTCACGCAAGTCTCGTGGGAGCGCCATCCGCGCGAGGCCCAGAGCATGGACCGGCTCGGGATGGCAATGATCGGCTTCCCCACGGTCGCAGGCAGCACGGGAAAACTCTATTCCGTCACCGCAGAGATTCTCGATGCCATCACGCGGGACATCGAGGGTGCCAGGAATTCCGTGCTGATGGAGTTCTACATCTGGAATGAAGGCGGGAAAGCGGACGAGGTCCTGAACGCCCTCATCCGCGCGGCACAGCGAGGGGTAAAATGCCGCATATTGATCGACGCCCTCGGCGCCAGGCCCTGGTGGAAGGGAAAGCAGCCCGATCGACTGCGCGTGGCCGGGGTGCAGGTAGTTCCCGCCCTGCCGGTGGGTATCCTGCGTACCTTTGTCGATCGCACGGATCTCCGCCTGCACCGCAAGATCGTGATCATCGACAATGCGGTTGCCTGGACCGGCAGCATGAACCTGGTCGATCCGAAGTTCTTCAAACAGGATGCCAACGTCGGGGAGTGGGTCGATGCCATGGTCCGGGCGCAGGGGGCCGTCGTCGCACCATTGGCCCTCACCATGATCGGCGACTGGACGCTCGAAACAGGCGAGACTTTGGAACAAGTGATCGCGGACGCGCAGCTGGACGCGACAACACCCGTGGGCAGCGGCGATGCCCAGGTGGTTCCTTCAGGTCCCGGCGAGACCGATGACGGTCTGCTGCAGATGCTTCTCGCGACCATCAACGCCGCGCATCAGGAGTTGGTGCTCACGACACCGTACTTCGTCCCCGACGAATCGATGCTGCGCGCCCTGCGCGGAGCGGCTGCCCGGGGTGTCGAGGTACACATGATCCTGCCCGAGAAGGTCGACTCCCTTCTCACCCGCTACGCCAGCCGTTCCTACTATGACGAACTCATGGACATCGGTGTCCACATCCATCTCTACCGCGTCGGCCTGCTGCACACAAAATCGATCACCGCGGATCGCCATATCACCATGTTTGGAACGGTGAACCTCGATATGCGCAGCATCTGGATAAATTACGAAGTAGCGCTGTTCGTTTACGGTGCCGAATTCGGCACGCAGATACGAAAGCTTCAGCAAAGCTATATCGACGATTCTGATCTGCTGCTTGCCGAGGAATGGACCCAACGGGGCAAGGCACAGCGCTTTATGGAAAACACATTCCGGCTGGTGGGGCCGATTCTGTAAAACAGGCGAACCGGAAATAACCGGGGACGGGCCACGGCGCTCTCAAAACCGTGAAGAACCTTCCCCCATTACCTCCGATGCGCAACCTGCTCGCGATCGAGCCGGTACTGACCGTCAGTTTGACTGCATCGCCGGGTTTTCGGGCTCTTCGACTTTGCAGTTCTTCTTGATCTCTGCGATGCGCTCATCGATCTTCTGATTGTACTCGTAGATCTGCATTTTCTTGTTCGGATCCATCTTCTTGTCCCCGCCGGTAGCCGCGTTGACAACAATGCCGATAGGCATGATGGCAAAAACGCCCTTCATTTTCCGTTCGTCGGTGCTCTTCTTTTCATGTTGCAGATGTGAGATATCCTGCTGCGCCGTACTGCAGTCGACCGACGACTGCTGGTCTGCCGAGCAGGCCCCGCTGATGCCCAGGGCAAGCAGTGAAGAGGTGGCCAGGGCCGAAATCCGGGCTTGCATGGTTTCGCGCTCCTAATGTTTTGGGATTCAGGACCAAAACTAAACCGAAGCAGTTTCGGTTTCTGGCCAATTCACGCCAGTAAACGCCGAACTGCCGAATAGGCGCACCCTGCCAAAGTATTCGCTATTCTGGGGGCTGCCAGGGGCTATCCTGGATACCGTGCACGATCCTGAGTGATTGACCATGCCGACACCCAGAAATCAGGAAACGACAGTGCTTATGGTGGACGACCACCCGCTGCTGCGCAAAGGTCTTCACACTCTGATCGACAGCGCAGCAAATATCACCGTTGTCGGCGAGACCAGTGATCGGCTGGAGGCCATCGACCAGGTCGCCGCACTCGCGCCGGACGTGGTCGTGATGGACATCACGATGACGAAGCTCGACGGCGTCCATGCAACCCGGCACATCATGAGCAAAGCGCCCCACACCCGGGTCGTCGCCCTGTCGAACTATGCGTCAAAGCCTTTCGTGGACGGCATGCTGCAGGTGGGTACCGCCGGCTACGTGCTCAAGGACCGCGCTGGAAGAGCTGGTCGAGGCAATCCATTCGGTGATGCGAGGCGAGCCTTTCCTGAGCGCCACGAACCCAAACCCCGGCCCCTAATCGTTTGCCAGAGACTGTGGTTCAGAGCGCTTCAGCCTGGCCGCGAGTTCAGCGACCAGTGGATTCGCACTGAGACCGTGCAAAATGATGCTCAGCAGGATGGTGCAAACCACGGTCATCGCGATGGTATCGCCGCCGGGAAGCTTCGCGTTGAGTACGATCACCGCAAACACGATACTGGCCAGGCCGCGGGGCCCGAACCAGCCCATGAACAGCTTTTCGTCACTGCGCAGATTCATACCGGCCATCACCAGGAAAACCGGCAGCATGCGCACCACGGTCAGGCTGAGTACCGCATACAGCACCACCTGCCAGCTGAAGGCATCGATCGACTGACCGACCACCGCCGCACCGAATACCACCCAGGTGATCAGGGCCAGGGTATCCCCCGTCCCTTCCGCGGCGAGCAGGAGGCCATGCTTGTGCTGTTTGGCGATCGAGCCGAACAGCAGACCTCCGGCGAAGGCGGCGATGAATCCACTGCCACCCAAGGCCTGTGCCAACGCGAAACAGCTCACCGCAAGGGCGATAACAGGCAGCTGACGCCAAGTCTCGGTGATCCATCCGCGACCGGCGGCGAGTTTGAGCAACCAGGTACCAACGATCGTCAGCCCAATCCCCGCGGCAGCGCCGATACCAATCTCTTCCGCCACCAGCTTCAATGCCAGCGCGTCGGTGCCGCTCTCACCCGCCGTGCCCGCAGCCAGGGCGAGGAACACGAACAGGATAGGGACGCAGATGCCGTCGTTCAGACCGCTCTCCACATTCAAGCCTTCGCGGATGTTTGCCGGGACACGCTCATCGGTCACCACCGCCTTACCCAGCGCGGCATCGGTCGGTGCGAGCATGGTCGCGAGGATCGCGACTTCGAACAGACTCAGCCCGTCGAATAACAGTACGCCCACCCCGAATCCCAGCAGGATGGTCAGCGGCAGACCGATCAGCAGCAGCCTCTGCGGAATGTGAATATTTTTTTTAAGCACCGAAAGATTGGCATTCGAGGCGTCGGTAAACAACACCAGCGCCAGGGTCAGCTCGGCCAGGGTGCGCAAACCCTCGGTATCAACATTGAGCTCGAGTAGTCCGAGTCCCAAAGGGCCGAACAACAAGCCGAAGGTGGCAAACACAAGCGCACCGTTGATGGGTGTGCGCTCCAGGCCACCGGCCAGAATGCTGTAGAAAAAAACGAAGGTAGCCAACAGTGCCATGGTTTCATACATACTTTTCTACTCGCTATTCTGTTCTGCTTGATGCTGGTACGCGATTGCAGACACGGCGTTACTGCAGCGCTCTGGGCGCCGCCGTCGCCGGACCTTTGCTTTCAGTACCCGCGGTCCCGGTCCTCACCAGCACCGAAGCGGTGGTACCAACGCGCAGATCGACGCCATCCGGTATCGAGTCGAGATGGATACGCACCGGAACCCGTTGGGCCAATCTGATCCATTCAAAGGTCGGATTCACAGTGGGCAGCAGGTCGGCCCCGGTACTGCCGTCATCCTGAGCGATGCCCCAACCCATACTGTCGACACGAGCCGGGATCGGGGTATCCGGGTAGCTCATAAGGGTGACGACGGCTGCGTCACCCGGACGGAAGCTGCCAACGAAGGTCTCACGGAAATAGGCATCCACCCAGTAGCTGTTGACGTCCACCAGCGCCATTGCGGGCTGGTTGGCCACTGCCTGGCTGCCCAGACGCAACTGCAGATTGGTCACATAACCGTCCACCGAGGCCTTCACCCGGGTGAATTCGAGATTCAGCTCCGCCTGCTCGACTGCGGCCTTGGCCGCACGCAACTGCGCGTTGTCCTCGCCTGAGGCCCCCAGATTGGCCTGCGCCTGGGCCAGGTTGGCCTGGGACTGAAGAGACGCACTCTCGGCCTCCAGCAGGGCGGCTTCGGCCTGCTCTTTGCCGGCGACCGCGACCTGGAAGTTTGCCTTCAGGTCATCGAAGCGCTGCTTGGAGATCGTACCTTCCGAGACCAGCTTTTTATTGCGCTCAAAGGTGACGGTCGCGTCCTCCAGTTGGGCAACCGCCGCCTTGACTGCCGACTGCGCCTCGGTGATCGCAGACTTGAACTGATCGACACCCGCCTTGGCCGCTTCCACCTGTTTCTCGAGCGCGGAGAGATTGTCGCGGGTCTCGTCCAGCTCGGCGCGGGCCTGATCCAGGCTTGCCTGGTAGGTACGCGGGTCGATCTCGAACAGGGGATCACCCGCCTTGACGAACTGGTTGTCCCTGATCGGCAGCTTGACGATCGGACCAGAGACCCGTGTCGCTACCTGGATCACATTGGCCCTGACCTGGCCATCGCGGGTCCAGGGATTATTCAGGTAGTCCCAGTACTTGAGGGCAAAGGCACCTACCGCGACCAATACCACGGCGCCGCTCAAGAGATATTTGGATAGTTGATTCATAGGATTCAAGCCGGTATGAGGAAGGTTCCAATAACGACGGTGTAGATCACCGCCATGGCCAAGAGCACGATCGGCGGATAGGCAAAGAAACGTGACAGCCGATAGCGGTTAAGTAACTGGGTGGTCAGCCAGGCGGCGACGAATCCGAGCAGCCCGGCGATCAGAAACGGCGGAAAGTAGACGTCACCAATCACGAAATCACTTGGAATCAGTTGCACTGTCTTGTTCCTCCCGTTTAGAAGCGCGATTCACGCCAGCGATCCCAGTTGATCGTATCCGTACTGCCGGCATACGCGACCATAGCCTCGGATACGCCCCGATAGGCCCCCAGAAGCCGATAAAAATGTTCGCCATCCTGCGCACTGAGTTGCTCTGACCCCGCCTGATCGAAGGTGTCCTCGATACGCTCTTCCAAGTGTTTCAAGACATCATCCAGTTTCGCCCGGAAGCCTTCACGGGTGCCGCTGGCCGGATCCTCCGACAGCCGCTTGCAGGCATCCTGGGCCAGCACGCGCCAGTCTCGGATATCCGCCAACAGTTCCTGCACCAGAAAGTCGGCCTGATGATGGGATCGCGCCTCCAGCAAGCCCTGCATACGGTAGCTGAGCGCCTGCAGACTGGTTACCAGTCCCTGTACCTGCTGTGGCGTCGTGCCCCCCAAGGTGTCAGTATCGAGAGCCCCGACCCAGCTTTCCAGCTTGTGCGGCAGGGTAGTCAGTTCGCGCGTGTAAAACGCTTTCCGTAGGGCATCCATGCGGCCCGGCCGGTGATCCGGGTCCCAGCGCAGAGTCGATAGCAGGTGTTCGGCGCTGCGGAAGAAACGCGCCAGAAGGCGCAGGAACACAACCCGCGGGCGGGTGGAGATCGGAATGTACGCAGTGACCGCTACCACGAACAAGACCAAGGGGAACATCAATGCCGTATCGGCGACCGCCAAAAAGCTGTAGCTCTGTTCATTCGTGATGCCGGCGATGGCAAAAAACATGGCGAGCCCCAATGCACGACCAACGACCTGCCGGGGGGCTGCAAACAGATAGCAGATGGCGAATGTCAGCGCGAAGATCAGCAGACCCAGACTCGTATAGCTCGACAGCTGTGGCATCACAAAGATGTACAACCCACCCGCAAACAGCACACTGGCCGCAGCAGGCACGAACAGCAGCGAGACACCTGCTTGGGGCACGGTCGCCAACGCCATCCCGACCGAGCCGGAAAAGATCACGAAACCCGTGCCGCCAGGGATGTCCGGTACGTATATATAGGCCAGATAGGCCAGCCACAGGGTCGCCAGGACCCGAATGGCAGGGGCAATGCGATCGGGATCCGGCAAAGAGAAGCCGGTCCTGCTTGTCGGTCGCAGCACCTTCGCGCTGCCCCGGCCAAAACCGCGAATTTCGCTGACGCTGTCAAAAATTGCGCGGGTCACCTGCTCCAGCTGCTGCAGACGACTGCGAGTCACTGTCAACGCCGCCTGATGAAAGTGGCTGAGGTCTCGAATAGCAGCGGTATCTACCGTCAAATCGACGACCTGGGGCTGCCGCGTTGGCGCCTGGCCCTGGTGCATGCCAGCAATCTCGGTCAGTCGCCCCTGCAGTTCAGTGTCAAAGTCCACCAGATTCGGCAGCAGCAAACCCAGATCCAGGCCCCGCAACTCGGAGAAACTGTCTCGCCAGCCCTCCAAAGCCTGGGCGAATTCGGCCACCTGGGTGCGGTAAGCGCGCCACTGGTGACGCTGCTCCCAGATCTCGTAGCTTTCGGTCACGGCTCCCTCCAGCAACTGGCTGAAGCGGGCGTGTTGCTGGATCGCCTGGGCACGCAGGGGGTCGCTTTCCTCCGCCCCGCCCTGTCCAACCATGCCTCGCATGCTCGCCTCGAACAGCTTCTGTTGAGTCGAGACCAGCTTGGCTACAACGGCAGTGAACTCAGACCCGGTGCTGCTCGGCCAGAGCAAGACCGACACCAGACTGTAGACGAGCACCCCCAGGCTTGTCTCTTCAGTCCGCTGCACCGCGGTCTCAAAGGCGTTGACCGGGTCAAACCCGGCCTCGACTGCAATGATCACGCACGCGACACCACTGATCTGCCAGAAATACTGGTGCCTGGTTCCACCCTTCATGTAGATACAGAAGGCTGCAAAGACAGAAAGGGCCAGCATGTACAACCAGCGCTCCTGCGCAAACAGGGCGATGATGCTCAAGGCCGCAAGCGCGCCCAGAAGGGTGCCGAGCAGGCGCATCGCCCCCTGGTTCAGGGACTGGCCCACTGTGGCCAGACTGATGAACGCGACGGTAAAACCGGCCCACTCCGGTTTGTCCCAGTCCATCGACAAGGCAATCCCGATGGCGATGGTTATGGCCAGCGCGGTCTTCACGGCCTCTTTGAAACGTCTGGACAGAATCATGCGCCTAGCCTGAACCGAAACATGTGGCCAGTTCTGGCCATTTCACGCCAATTGTCAAGACCCCTCCATTTTCAGAAGTCCAATAGTTGAAAACGGCGGATACGAAGAATCCTCGTGTGGGAATCGGAGACAGAAAAGCGGGGCCCGCAGGCACTGCGAACAGCAGCAGGCCTGACTTGGTCCCGATTGTTTCGCAGAAAGACGAGTCTACTTGTCCGGATTGATCCTGCTGATCTTCGAACCCTGTATGCCAAGTCCCGCCATCAGGCCCTCCTGGTCGAAGAAGAAGACGTAGATGTCATCCTTGGCGGTCGTGGTGGTAAATGACTTGGCCATTCCCTCATCCACGACGACCACGCTTGGACCCACGCCCACTTCCCAACCATCGCTTTCCTTAAGGTACTTGAGCGCGTCGTCAGTCATCAGGAACATCGCGTAGCCGAATGTTTGTGCACCGGCCTGAAGGCCGTATGAGGCTGCCACAGTTTTGTAATATCCCGTGGTCTTGCCGCCTACCCGAAACGCACCCTCGCCATACTGGCCCCCGACAATCAGACCACCTTTGATCACCTTGGGAAACACCAGAATCCCTTTTGCGACCTTGGAGAGCTCCTTCGCGGCAGGAGAACTCGCGTGCAGCTTCTGGATGGCATTATTTGCATCGCGGTCAATTTCGCCCGCGGTATCGGCAGTCGCCGTCAGCGTGCTGAGAAGAAGAATGATTGCCGTGGCAATCGACATCGCATATGCACCAAGACTTCTGCTTTTCATTTCATTTTCCTCGTCAGACAGGACCATAGGGTCCGGCTTGGTTGTGCCGCAATTTCGGCTCTGTTGGGATGATCCTAAAAGATCGGGATTTCTGATTCCGGCCTTTGCGCGCCATGCATAACCCGCATGTAACGGTGCCCCGAAATGATCCAATTCGAACCACTTGCCCACTCGTACGAATGTAAGCGCAGCGATCTGCATTCTCACGACGTGATCAGTACGCCGCTGGAGACTAAAAACGCTTTTTCACTCGATCGCCCCGGTCCTCGACACGATCAACCGTCCGATCGCGGCGATCGCCGCGCTTGTCCTGTCGATTATCCGAGCGACAGTCGGCACCTTCGCCGACACAATCGCGCCTCTGTTCCCTGAACTCGACGCGATCCTCGACACCGTCGCCGGCATTCTCGCGCCGATCACCACGGCGGTCCTGCCTTGACTCAACCCGGTCGTCGACACGCAAGGGGCTATCGGCGAAAACCTCTTGCGGTATCAGGGACGCCGAACCGGCGACGAACATCGCAATGGAAAATACATAGACGGAGACGCTCGTAGAATGCATGGCCAATTCCTCTCTAACGCTGCCAACGTGAAGATGTCGGTACTGTATTTTGCCGGAATGCATGACGACGGTCCGGCCATCTCGCGCCAAGGGGCGCCCTTCATGCAACACGCAGCCGGGATCGCCCGCCTACAACCAATACTGAGACGCCTTTCGCGCTAACCGGCCGGGATCGTGACCAATGGCAGCCCCTCTTTGCCGCCCGATTCGGTCAGGGAAAACAGCAGCATCAGATAGGCCAGCGTGCGCTTGGAGCGGAAATCACGGTCATCGATCCAGAACCAAAGGTCGCGGTATCTCACCGCAACGAAGGCATCCGCCGGCCGCTCGGCACTATGACGTATATCGATCAGACGGGCTCCCGGCGAACGATTTTCGTCATCATAGTCAAACTGCGAAGGCAGCGTGCGCCCTTCCTCGATATGTGCGGCGGGTACGCGGACCTGGCCGGCCAGCTCCAGCATGATGGTCAGCGTCGAGCGGGTCAGGAGCGCCAGTTCCCGGTTGTTTTTGGCCACCTCGGCAAAGGCCACCTGGTACTCGTCGACGTCCGGGTCGACGCCCAGCAGCATTGTCAGCTCCAAGCTGGCCGCCATCGCCTTGGCGGACAGGTTGTCGTGGCGAATCACCAGCACTGTGGTCTCATCCGAGTTCGCTTCGGTGACCACCCGCATGCCCAGCGCACCGGCACGCTGAATCTCGCCGAACAATTCGATCACCCGGTAGAAATCCCTGTTGCCCTGGCGCTCGCCGGCGCCGGCGGATTTCTGTGCGCGCAGGCCATTGATCGCCTCCAGCGTGATCGGCAGAAAGACATCGGCCGGCCAACCCGCCTGGATCAGAAACAACAACGCGCTGGGCGGGATGGGGGTCAGAAAGTTCTTGTTGAAGTCGCTACCGGTGATCGGCGCATAGGTGATGGTCGGCCGGTCGGTGTACTTGCCGGAGCCTCCCAGCGAGAGCACACCGGGGTTGGCGCTGCCTTCAACTGCAGTGCCGGCGATGTTCACCGCGCTCTCCAGCGAGTAGCCGGCCACGATGGAGGCCACTTCCATGAACAACGGCATGTCGGCGTAGCGCAGCTTGAGGATATTCAGCAGCGTCTGTTCCTTCCAGGAATCGGAAACCGCGGTGTTGTAGTCGAAGCGGTCCTTCGGGACACTCGGTGGCCCGATCGACGCACAGCCGACGAGGAACAGGCAGGCCAGTCCGATCATGGGACGGCAATCCAGAGACATCGCAGGCCACCCTGGTTGAGAGAGTTTTTTATGACCCATGACGCGACCCTGCAACCGACCGATTGTCCGCGAGTTTCGCACCACCTTGACCGCCGGACCGATCCAGCCACCGGCGGTAGGCCCTTGGCGACATCCCGGTCCAGCGCAGGAAGGCGCGACTGAAGCTGCTGTGGTCCTTGAAACCAAGATCCTTCGCGATGTCGGCGACATGCAGCTGCGTCGTTTCCAGTTTTGCGCACGCCAGTTCGCGCCGCACCTGCCCCACTAGCGCGCTGTAGGTCACACCTGCCTCGAACAGACGCCGCTGCAGTGTGCGCGCACTGCTGTTCATATGCTCCGCCACTTGCTCAACAGTGGGATAAGCGCCTGGTAGCAGTGCTTCAATCGCTGATCGACAATCGTTCTTTATCGCCAAGGAGTCACTTTCTGGTTGTGGTTAAGCTGGTACTTCTCGGTGGCGATACGGTATCAGGTCATACGCTTGGTCTACCGATCGCGACGCCCCAATCAGAACCGATCAACCGCATCGTGTCCGGCCAAATCATGCCAAAGGACAAGAAAAGTCCGATTGTCCGACCGCCGTGACCCGGTCTTGCCCGATACCTAGTTTTCCCCCATCACGGGGGAGGCGGAAACATGCAGATGTGACAAATACTTTACACAGTGGAAAGTCAGGCGCCGCATGGCAGTGCAGAACCGGCCGCCCTATTAAAGGGTGCTTGGCCGCGCCTGGCAGACCAGGCACCGCACGCCATGGGGAAAACGTAAATCATGATCCAGCAGACGGCGGCACGCTCGCCCAATACCTACCGCATCGATATCCAGGGCGACCTGACCGCGTGGAAAGGTCGCCTGGGCGCACTACGGATGTCCAGTCGGCGTGACCGTCATTTCGGCCAGGTGACGAGCTTGAGCGGACAGGTCCAGGATCAGGCCGAATTGTTCGGCATCCTCAACACCATCTATGAACTCCATCTGCCACTGTTACTCCTCAGCGCACTGCCCAGCGACATCGCAGATGAAGAAGATGACGTAGGCGGCTGATTAGTAATTGGTTTCCTTGTTGAGCTTTGTCCCGATCAAGTGCCCCCGCCGTACCCTGGGCGGCCACCGTGCACAAAGCCCCCGGAAAAAATCCCCCACGTCTCCCCCACCATGGGTGATGTGGCGCGGATAGGCCAGTTCTACCCTTTAGCCAGGCAATGACAGTTAGCCGGTGAGCCGCGCGGCGCAACCGGCGCACGTAGCGGGAAACACAAACCGCGGTGCCACCAGAGAGGATCGATGTGATGGATAAGCGCCCCAATCCCGTAGCGCTCTTCAGATGCGCCTATCTGGACCTGTTTGTCAGCACCTTTCGCACACTGGGGCAGGATGTGACATCCGATCTCAGCGAGGCAAGACTGCCGCTCGAGTGGCCGAAATGTCGTGGAGAATATGCCCCCGCCCTGCCCGCCTTCGCCTTTGTTACCGCCGCCGCGCAACGGCACGGCATCGAGGATTTCGGTTTTCTGGCCGGCGCGCGCCTCAAGCTGACCGACTTCGACGTCGGCGTCCGTGGGGAGTTGGACAAGGCCGAGACGCTTGGCGACGCGTTGAACAGCTACTGCGCTCTGGTAGGCCGCGAACAGTCTTACCTGCTTTGTCACCTAAGCGAGCACGCCGGCGGTGAGGTCCGGATCTGCGCCACGGCGGCTGCGTTGGAGCCGGGCCACGCGCTGAATCAGTACAGTGAGTGGCTGCTGATCATGTCCCTCGTGGCGATTGTTCGCCACGCCACTACCAGCGACTGGCACCCGAGCCAGATCGCCTTTCAATCGCAACCCGGCCTGGGTGAGTCGGTCTGGAGGGCCTTCCCGGAAACCCGCTTCGCGGTCGCCCAGGGGCAGACTTGGATAACCGTCTCGGCTGAAACCCTCAGCCTCCCCTGGCCCGCCCGCAAAGACACCGCAGAGCCACAACAGGTGCCCGCCAAACCCGCATCGTACCTCTGGGATTTTCCCACTTCACTGAGTTTGGCACTGCGCCCCTATCTGGCAGATGGCTACCCAAGCATCGAGCTCGCGGCCAAGCTTGTCGGTATGAGCGTACGCACGCTGCAACGCCGGCTTAACCAGTGCCATCAGAGCTACTCGGACGTGGTCAAACAGCTCCGCTTCGGCATCGCCGCAGAGCTGTTACGCAATCCCGACAAGACTGTGCTCGATACCGCCTGCGAGGTTGGCTTCTCGGACCCTTCGCACTTTTCGCGCGCATTCAGACAGATGGCCGGCGTCAGCCCCAGAGAGTTTCGCAAGCAGCAGTTGGCGGCCTGAGTCCCCGATAATTTTTCGTCACTGAGTGCAGCGAATCTCAATGCCACTGCGCAGGGGCGGTCCCTTCAAGCCCAGAACTGTGTCGAGAGACAAGCGCTGGATGGCGAGGACCGTGCCTTTGTCGACAACGGCTGTAGGCGTATTACGCGACGCGACCCGCCCCGCAGCCTGCACGGCGATGTCTTCCCCGGCGTCACCACCGAGGCGGTAAAGCGTTCCTGCATGCGGGCAATACGCCGGGCCGGGATCGAGGGCCTTCACTTCCACGACCTGCGCCATGAGGCCACCACTCGGCTGTTCGAGAAAGGACTGAACATCATGGAGGTCGCCAGCATCACCGGCAACGCCGGGGGGATACTTAATGCCGTTGCGATTTACTTCGTTCGCATGCATCAAGTCACGATGGGACTATTACCCACAACAGCGAATGGCGGGTAACCGATCAGGTACCGGTCGCTGGGCTATGTTGGCCATCGGTCCAGTCTTCGGCCAAGAACGAAACCGCTCGCGCGGTAGTAGGTGCTCTGATCTGAGTCGGTGGGGCCAGTGAGCCAGTAGCTCTGTTTCCTATGTTGAGGGGTGAGGCAATTCGCCTTGTTCTGAGACAGGAGCAGACCAA
>Ga0316198_10001548_pt1 | contig 13566 bp, 12 predicted proteins | sample OudBieAanoxic_MG_FD_204935 | JGI IMG/M metagenome (GOLD analysis project Ga0316198, IMG submission 204935) | Coastal sediment microbial communities from Oude Bieten Haven, Netherlands - site A anoxic | ecosystem: Environmental > Aquatic > Marine > Coastal > Sediment | place: Netherlands...
CACCCGGATTCCGCCAGCAGCACAGCACCCTATGCCCTGTACAACATCGGCAATAACCAGCCGGTGGAGCTGATGCATTACATCGAAGTGCTTGAAGACTGTCTGGGCATGAAGGCCGAAAAGAATCTGCTGCCACTGCAGCCGGGCGATGTGCCCGATACCTATGCCGATGTGCAGGATCTGGTGCGCGATGTCGGTTACAAGCCGGATATGTCGGTGCAGCAGGGGGTCGCCAACTTTGTCGCCTGGTACAGAGATTATTACAAGGTCTGATATTACATTGCGGCCTGCTGGCTGCGATTATTATCCGAACAGGGTCGATAATGATGGCGTCCGCCGATTTTTCCCACCGACTTTTGAGATGGTTCGACAGCCACGGTCGTAAGGATCTTCCCTGGCAACAGCAGCCGACGCCCTATCGCGTCTGGGTATCGGAAATCATGTTGCAGCAGACCCAGGTGCAGACGGTCATTCCTTATTACCGGCGGTTTATGCAGCGTTTCCCGACCTTGCAGGCACTGGCCGTCGCATCTCTCGATGAGGTGCTGCACCACTGGTCCGGCCTGGGCTATTACGCGCGGGCGCGCAATCTGCACAAGGCTTCACAGCAAATTCGTGACGAGTTCAACGGCTGTTTGCCTGAGCGGGTCGAGGACCTGGTTCAACTTCCGGGGATAGGCCGTTCCACGGCCGGCGCCATTCTGTCGCTGGCCTGCGGTCAGCGTCATGCCATTCTTGATGGTAACGTCAAACGCGTGCTGGCACGCTACCATGCGCTGGAGGGGTGGCCCGGTAAGACGACGATATTGAAACAGTTGTGGTCTCTATCAGAAGCCGTGACACCGACACGGCGGGTGGCTGAGTATAACCAGGCGATAATGGATCTTGGCGCCACCGTCTGTGTCCGGGGCAGACCGGCTTGTGATACCTGCCCGCTGCATACAGGCTGCGAGGCCCGCCAGCAGGGGCGCCAGCAGATGTTGCCATCACCACGGCCACGCCGCGACCTTCCGATACGTGCTGTGCAGATGCTGCTGCTGGTGAATCATGATCAGGAGGTATTCCTGGAGAAACGGCCGGCCACCGGCATCTGGGGCGGACTGTGGAGTTTTCCTGAATTTGCCGATCACAAAGCCCTGCAGAGCTGGTGCGACCAGAGCAATATCCGACCGGCATCGGAGGCGGAGATCTGGCCGGTGGTTCGGCATAGCTTCAGTCACTTTCATCTGGATATCACGCCGTGTTGTATAAAGCTGCAAAACCCCGTGGCTTGTGTGATGGAAGCCGGTCAGGGAGTCTGGTATAACTCGCTGAATTCCGGCGCGCTCGGCTTGGCAGCGCCCGTACAACGCTTGCTGACGCGACTGCAGCAGTCGAATCGAGGAGAGGATACGCATGGCTCGTATGGTGCAGTGTGTGAAATTGGGTAAAGAGGCGGAAGGCCTGGACCGGCAGACCTATCCGGGCGAACTGGGCAAGCGCATTTTCGAGAATGTGTCCAAGGAGGCCTGGCAGCAGTGGATGCAGCAACAGACCATGTTGATTAACGAATACCGTCTTTCCCCGATTGAACCGAAGGCGCGGGAATTTCTGGAGCAGCAAATGGAAAAATTCTTCTTCGGCGAGGGTGCTGATACGCCACCCGATTTTGTACCACCCGGCCAGTAAAAAGCAGGCTGAATTTTCAAATCTGTTCCACTTTGTGACTGACATTCAGCTGAAAATTGAGATATTCCGTCAAAACATGGCCATTGGCTTGACTGGCCGGGCCGTGCCCGGTTTAATACGCGCTTCATTTCCAAGGCCAGGTAGCTCAGTTGGTAGAGCAGGGGACTGAAAATCCCCGTGTCGGCAGTTCGATTCTGTCCCTGGCCACCATATTTATCAACAAGATAAAAGTTTTCTTCTGTTAATCCCTGTGTCACTCGGTACACTTTCGGTACACCTGTACGGAAGACGATGTGGCAGCCATCACCAAAACACCCTCGAACACCTGGAAGGCGATCATTCGCAAGCGCGGCTGGCCGACGACCGTCAAGACGTTCCGCACCAAGCGTGACGCCGAGGACTGGGCACGCAGCACCGAGGATGAAATGGTGCGCGGGGTCTACATCAACCGGGCCGGTGCGGAGAAGCTGCTGCTGGAGAAGGCGCTGGATCGGTACCTCAGTGAGGTGTCCGCCAGCAAGCGGGAGAGTACGGCTTACGCGGAGAGCCACAAGGCCAAGGCGCTGAAGAAAAAGTTCGGCGCCTACAGCCTGGCTGCCATTACGCCGGACCTGGTGGCCGAATACCGCGATGAGCGGCTGGAGGCCGGCAAGTCCGCCAGCACTGTACGGCTGGAACTCTCCTTGCTCTCGCACCTGTTCACCATCGCCATCAAGGAATGGCGTGTGGGCCTGTTCTACAACCCGGTGGCCAACATTCGCAAACCGGCGCCGGCGAAGGGCCGGGACCGCCGTCTGAGCGCGGATGAAGAGAAGGCCCTGTTCCAGGCCTGCGACAGTCATTCCAATCCCATGCTCGGGTGGATCGCTCGCATTGCCCTCTACACTGGCATGCGTGCCGGCGAGATCAAGTCACTAACGCGCCGCCAGGTGAACCTCGAAAAACGCACCGTGTATCTCAGTGAAACCAAGAATGGCTCCCCCAGAACCGTCCCTTTGACCAAAAAAGCGGAAAATATTTTTCGCATGGCGCTAAGCAATCCGGTGCGCCCCTTCGATACCGACCTGATCTTCTATGGCGAACCCGGCCGTGACAAAGTACGCCGGCCGTATGAATTCCGGCCTGCCTGGCATCGCACCCTGAAAGACGCCGGCATCAAGGGCCTGCGCTTCCACGACCTGCGCCACGAGGCGGTTTCTCGCCTGGTCGAGGCCGGTCTCGGCGACCAGGAAGTCGCTGCCATCTCTGGCCACAAGTCCATGCAGATGCTGAAGCGCTATACCCACCTGCGGGCGGAGGACCTGGTGGCGCGGCTGGATCAGGTGATGGGTTGAGAACCCATCTTTGGTGCGTGTGCACACGCGCACGGCTAGCACAAATAACGTTAACCACTGATTAATATTCGCATTCCTCTAACTGAGGAGCCATCGGTCTGCAGTAAGACCTGTGCATTCATTTGGTGCTGTAAAACAAGGTATTTCGTAGCACGGTGCTAACAGTTTAGTTCTGGCAATCGCATGACAGCTTGTGCAATCTCATGTCTCCGAAACATGCACAAGGAGATGCCGGATTATGCAAGACGCACAAAGCCACGATGTTGCAACGCTGGAGAATCAGATCACCGAGCGGTATGGCTTGTTGATATCACAGACGCAGCTGGCCGAGCTCCTCGGCCGCACCACCGGTGGTCTGCGTTACAGCCTGAGTTACCCGAGTGACCAGAGTACACGCGCCCTGAAGGCCTGTGGCCGCAAGATCGGCCGACGGGTGTACTACCCGGCCACGGAAATCGCCCGCATCATCATCGGTGGCCTCGACGACTGATTCTCCCTGCAGCGCTGTACCCTGGCAGTGAGTCATGCGGCACGGGAATGGGCCTGGCGTCAGAAGCTCAAGCCCATTCCTAAATCTGTCCTCGCGGTGTTGGGCGATCATGCCAATGATGCGGGCGTCTGCTGGCCACGCATTGCCATCATTGCGGAGAAGGTGGGCGTTTCAAATCGCACCGTGCAGCGTTCGATCCAACACCTTGTCCAGCGAGGGCTGATCACGGTCGAAGAACGCCATCGCAGTGATGGTTCCCATTCCTCGAATCGTTACCGACTGCATCTGGACCGGGGTGTCAGTGTGTCACCACCCCCTGACCGTGGCGACACCACCCCCGGACACGAGTGTCAGGGTCCCGGTGACACAGGTGTCATACCAGGAACCACCAGAAGAACCAACAATGAACCACCACAACCACACTTGGCGGAATCAGGCTGTTCCGGTTGTGGTGGTGAGAATTCTGAATTGCATTTCCCCAGGGACCTGATGCCGGCGGAACGCACCCAGGCGCGCAGCATGATTGGCGAACTGGACTCTGCGCTTGCCCAGCAGGTGCTGGACGAATGGGCCGGCATTATTGCCGCCGGCGATATACGCGCCTCAAAGCTCGGCTGTCTGCGTGCGCTGATTGCACGCGCGCAGGCAGGCACCTTCACGCCGGAGCGTGCCCTGCGTGTCGCCCGGACACGCGAGACACGACAACGCGTGGAGGCAACACAAGCGGAAACTGAGCAGCTCGAACTGCCGCCGGTCGATGAAGACAGCCCGCTTGTGCGCCGTGTGCAAGACATTGCGCGACGTGTAGCCAGGAAAAAGCTGGTGACCTCATGAAACCACGTGAACATATACGCACCGAAGGTTGCCCGAGACAACACAAAGCAACCTGTGTGACAGGCGATGCATGGCGCACGTGTTGCCATTGGGGAAGCGACCGCGTCACTACCGAGGGCAGTGCAGTAGTGACGCGATCACAATCAGGATCACTCGGCCGGCGGGTGTATTACCCGGCCTCCGAGGTGGCCAGAATCTTCATTTGTGAGAACGAGGTATGAGTACCACCATCATCCGCGCTACACACCGTGACCGTGCTTTCACCATCGATCAGCGTACCATCGAGGATGAATCCCTGTCCTGGGCAGCTTTGGGGCTGCTCTCCTATTTACTGTCCAGGCCGGATGGCTGGCCATTACGGGTCGAAGAGCTGTGCGAATGTGGTGACCTGGGACGCGATGGTATCTACAACTTGCTCAATGAACTCCGCAAGGCGGGCTACGTGACATATGAGCAAGAACGTGATGAATACGGGCGTATCCGGCGCGGCACTTACACGATCTACGAAACTCCCGACTTGCCGGATCCGGATGTGCCGGATACGGTCAGGCAGGATCCTGCTGATCCAGATTCGGCAGACGGTGCCGTGGAGTTTGTCGGCTGGATCCCGGAGCAGGTCAGGGACAGGGCGCTGGAAGCGGTAGCTCATCTCAGTCCGGAAGATGCCCAGATCGTAATCGACGAGTGGGCAGGTCGTGTTGGGTGCGACATTGTCGATGCTCCGCCACTTGAAGAACTGCATACGCTGGTAGAAGAGTACATGGAAGGCCATTGTGGGTTGGCATTTGCCGAAACTACCAGGTATATACGCGCAAAGCCGGCTCCTGAGGGAGGCTACATAATCCCGGATTATGATTGGGAAGCTGGCAGTGATTAGCGCTGCTTCATCCTGTATCACGCTGATTCAGCCTGACTTCGACTCAGGATGCCGGGTATGAGCTAGACAATGATCGAGTGTTATTGCACGTACCGAAGATTGCCAGATTTATCCTGATGCAACCTGTGTGACAGGCAATCGCCTGGCGCACAGGCTGCCATGGTCGAAGCGGCTGCGTCACTACTGAGCGCAGCGCGGTAGTGACGCAGCCGGGAAATCCAGTTGTCGCAAGGATTTCCGTCCGATCTCGCCGGTGACAGGATGTTGCAGCATTTGCTGTCCGGAGAGCGGCGGTTTCCGAAGTTCGTCCAATCCCAAGAAAGAATAGAAGTACGGTGGGGTTCATACCCGGTAGATTGGGATTATCTTCGCATTGATGATATTGCGACGCAGGTATCTTGTAAAAATATGGGTGGCGCTGAACTACCAGTTTTGTCATGTACTAAGCATCATGGGCTAGTAGACAGCCTTAAATACTTTGGCAAACAGGTGTTCAGTAAGGATTTGTCTACGTACAAGGTGGTGAAACGTAACCAGTTTGCATATGCAACGAACCATATCGAGGAAGGATCTATAGGTTACCAGGATATATATGACGAGGCTGTTATTAGCCCTATGTATACAGTCTTTGAAACCGTCGATCAAATCAATGATCGCTTTCTTTTTCTATTGCTTAAAACAGAACTATACCGGCATATCTTTGAAGCTAATACCAGTGCTTCTGTGGATAGGCGAGGCAGCCTACGTTGGAAAGAATTTTCAAAAATCAATGTTCCGATTCCTTCCATCGATGAGCAGCAAGCAATTGTTGAAGTATTCGAATTTTGTGACCAAGAACTCAAATTGCTTGGTCAACAACTGGATGCCTTCAGGGAACAAAAGAAAGGCCTGATGCAGCAACTCCTCACTGGAAAAGTGCGTATCAACGTTAGTAGTGGAGTGGTTGCGTGACGCAGGTAATTACCTTCGAGGAAGCAATACGGCAATCGGCAGGTAGCAAGAAACGCCACTTGCTACTGGGTAACGGCTTTAGTATTGCTTGCAAGCCGGACATATTCACCTATCAATCCCTGCAGGAGCAGGCGGACTATAAAGAGCTCCCCGAAGTTGCCCGGATATTCGAGGCCTTGGCAACGCGTGACTTTGAGGTTGTGATCAAGGCGCTGCAGGATACATCCCTTGTTCTACCATTTTATGATCCCGAAGCAGATGCTCTGGCGCGGAAGATCTCTGGCCAGGCGGGTATATTAAAGCAATTACTGGTCAAGACCATCGCAGGGAATCATCCGAATAGTCCGAATGAAATTGATGATGAGAAGTACTGGGCCTGCCGTAAGTTTCTCGCGCACTTTCTAGCGTCAAACAATTCCGGGAATGTGTATACCCTCAACTACGACTTATTGTTGTACTGGGCTGTGCTACATGAGGATATGCCATTCTCTGATCCCATTGATCTGAGAAAGAATGATGGATTTGGCCGTGATGACTATGAAGCGATAGAGAATTTTGTTATCTGGCAGGGTGAATCAAGCGCACATGGGCAGAATATTCATTATCTGCATGGTGCATTGCACCTGTTCGATGCAGGTGTTGATCTGCATAAATATACCTGGTCACAAACTGGTGTTCGGCTGATGGATCAAGCGCGTGATGCGTTAGATCGTGGCTTATTTCCATTATTTGTCTCAGAAGGTAATAGTGACCAGAAGCTGACAAAAATTAAACATAGTGGTTATCTATACCATTCATTCAAGAGCTATTCTAAGGTGATGGAGACGAAGGGTGCGACGTTGTTTATTTATGGGCATTCTCTGGCAGACAATGATGTCCATGTACTCAACAAGATTGCCAGGGGAAAGGTTGAAGATATATACGTTAGCGTGCATGGGGATATTGATTCGGCAAGTAACCAGCAACTTGTTACTAACGCAGAAGCGCTCATGAGTCGCAGAACGCGAGGTGTTCCTCTCAATGTTGTCTTTTATGATGCCGCATCAGCCAATGTGTGGGGTGTCGCATGAGTAGCTCCACTAATGAAAGAGGACGGCCAGGCGCAAGGGGTTTCAGGTTCAACGAAAAGTACCTTTCCCAGATTCCTGCGCTGCAGCAACTCATTAATCTGGGTTGCGAATACCTCCCACCTGAACAGGCCCTATCTGAGCGCCAGGGAAAGACCAGCAACGTGTTGCTGGAAGATGTGTTGCGTGAACAACTCAAGAAAATCAATCGCATTCAGTACAAGAGCCAGGAATATCTCTTCAGTGAAGAGAATATCCAGTCTGCAATCGAGAAGCTGAAGAACATCAAATACGATGGCCTGTTAAAAACAAACGAAGCCATTTATGACCTGGTCACCTTGGGCACGGCGATGGAACAGACCGTCGAGGGAGATTCCAAGAGCTTCAACCTGCATTACATCGACTGGAAGGACTGGGGCGCGAACCGATTCCATGTGACTGCCGAGTTCAGTGTCGAACGCACTCGCAGTACTGAAACCGCTCGGCCCGACATTGTGCTGTTTGTTAACGGTATCCCTTTTGCCGTAATAGAGTGTAAATCGCCAAAGACAGAGGTCGAGCAAGGTATTTCACAATCTATTCGCAATCAGCGGGATGAGTACATCCCGAAGCTGTTTACCTACGTTCAACTCGTGATGGCAGTAAACAAGAATAAGGCCCGGTATGCAACGGTTGGTACACCCGCTAAATTCTGGTCGGTATGGAAGGAACGTGAGGACGCGGAATCGTTGGTTGGCGAGAGTATCAACAAAGCTCTGTCAGATAATATGAAGGGCGCCCTGTTCTCTGGCGAGTTTTCTGTTGCGCGAAAGTTCTTCGATGCGCTGGAAACCGAAGGCGAAAGACAGGTAACCGGGCAGGATCGGTCGATCTATAGCCAATGCCGACCGGAACGATTGCTGGAGATGGCCTACCGTTTCAACCTGTTTGATGGTGGGATCAAGAAAATTGCTCGGTATCAGCAATACTTTGCCATCAAACGCATCCTGGCGCATGTACAGAATCTGGATAACGAGGGGCGTCGCCGGGGGGGCATCGTCTGGCATACCCAGGGATCAGGCAAGTCCCTGACCATGGTGATGCTGGCTCGATCACTAGCTGAAGTAACAGGTATCACCAACCCCAGAGTCGTATTGGTCACGGATCGCAAGGATCTTGATAAGCAAATCAAGGACACCTTTGCAGCCTGTGATCTGGAGCCACAAAGGGCGAGCACCGGGCGGGACTTGTTGGAACTGGTATCGGAAAAAAAGGCAGGGATCGTCACTACCCTGGTGCACAAGTTCGACAAGGCACTGAATATCAAGAAGTACCGGGACGAGTCCATTGATATTTTTATGCTGATTGACGAGAGCCACCGTACCCAGTTTGGTTCCTTCTCGGCACGTATGCGGCAGATGTTCCCGAATGCTTGCTATCTGGGTTTCACGGGCACGCCATTGATGAAGAAGGAGAAGAATAACTTTGCCAAGTTTGGCGGGCTCATCGATCAGTACTCAATCGATCAAGCTGTTGAGGATGGTGCCATTGTGCCCTTGCTCTATGAAGGGCGTCATGTGGAGATGGAGCAGAACAAAAAGGCCATTGATCTCTGGTTCAGCCGTCATACACAGGGGTTGACCGATTCACAAAAGGCCGATTTGAAAAAGAAGTACGCCCGGGCGGAGATGCTCAACAAGGCGGACCAGGTCATCTATATGCGCGCTTTCGACATCAGCGAGCATTACCGCGCAAACTGGCAGGGAACCGGATACAAGGCACAGCTGGTTGCGCCGAGCAAGATCGCAGCACTCAAATATTATAATCATCTTGAAGACTTGGGTTATGTGTCATCGGAAGTTGTTATCTCGGGTCCGGATACCCGTGAGGGTTACGATGACGTTGATGACGAATCACGGGATGAGGTAGTTAAATTCTGGCAAAAGATGATGAAACGCTATGGTTCCGAAGAGGAATACAACAAGCAAATCATCAATCGCTTCAAATACGGGGAAGAGCCGGAAATTCTGATCGTCGTGGACAAGCTGCTCACCGGATTTGACGCGCCACGTAATACTGTTCTGTATCTTACCCGGATTCTACGAGAGCACACGCTGCTCCAGGCCATCGCCCGTGTTAACCGGATCTATGAGGATGAAAGCGGGGCCTATAAGGAATTCGGCTATATTGTGGACTATGCAAGCATACTCGGTGAGCTGGACAAGTCACTGGCCATGTACAGCGAGCTTGAGGGATTTGATGAAGAGGACCTCGCTGGCACCCTGATCTCTGTGCAGGCGGAGGTGGAGAAACTGCCACAGCGCTATTCGGACTTGTGGGACTTGTTCAAAGAGGTGAAGAACCAGTACGACGAGGAGGCCTACGAGGTATTGCTTGGCGATGATGCTCTCAGGGAGGAGTTCTATGACCGGTTAACACACTACAGCAAGACACTCGGGATAGCTCTGGCCGTCGAGAAGTTCATCATGAATACGCCGGATGAGAAGATCCGGCAGTACAAGAACGACCTGAAACGCTTCCAGAATCTCAAGGCATCCGTGAAGATGCGCTACGCCGAGGCGATTGACTACCGGGATTACGAGCCAAAGATCAGAAAGCTCCTGGATACCCATATCTCGGCCAGTGAGGTTATTCAACTCAATGAGCCGGTGAATATCTTTGATGAAAAGATGTTCTCACAGATAAAAGATCAGCATGGTATTTATGAGACAAAGACCACTGCCGCCAAGGCGGATGCCATTGCTCATGCTACACGAAAAGCCATTTCCGAGAAGATGGAGGAAGACCCGGCGTTCTATGAGAAGTTCTCCAAGTTGATTCAGCAGGCCATTGATGACTTCAAGGCCAAGCGGATTTCAGATATGGAATACCTGAACAGCGTCAGTGATATTCGTGAAAAAGTCGTCAACCGGGAGCACGATGATGTGCCTGCAAATCTGCAGGGCAATGATGATGCCATGGCCTTTTATGGTGTGATCAGGCCCTATTTCAATGGAGGCAATCTGGCTGTGGATGCGCAGGAGGCAGCAGCCTCTGATGCGGCTTTGGCGATAAATAAGATTATTAGGCGCCACTGGAAGGTTCACTTCTGGGACGATGCGGATGCACAAAAGCGCGCGATGAATGACATTGATGATTATCTCTATGATGAGATCATAGGTGCTCAGGGATTCGAGCTGGGCCTGGACCATATGGATGAAATAATCGAAAAATCGATGCAACTCGCCAGGCACCGGACACCTGCATAGTGCAAAACCGGGGTACCATTGCTTATGGTGGGAAGGAGATCGTCTTTCATGTCCAGGTTTCAGACCGAAAGACTATGGAGATTGCCGTCCATCCTGATAACAGTGTTATCGTAAAAGCACCAAGAGGCGTGTCAGAGGATGACATACATGGACGAGTCTATCGACGTGCTCGCTGGATTGCGAAACAGATCAATTACTTTCAGCAGTTCCACCCGCGTACCCCTCGTAGGCAATATGTAAGCGGCGAGACGCACCTCTACCTGGGGCGGCAATACCGTCTGAAAGTTTCAGCAGGGAATAATCCAGGTGTAAAACTCGTGCGCGGATTTCTATACGTCACCTACAGGGGCAAACAAAATCCGGTTAGGGTGCGGTTGCTTCTGGATGAATGGTATCTGGAAAGAGCCAGGATAAAATATGCAGAGAGTCTGGATCGCTGTTTCCCCGACTTACAGCGCATGGGTTATGCGCAACCCACAATTCATATTCGACGGATGAAGACTCGCTGGGGCAGCCTTTCGTCAAAAGGGACATTGACTCTGAATCGAGAACTCATTCGTGCGCCGAGAGACTGCATCGACTACGTTGTCACGCATGAGCTGTGTCATCTCAAATATAAAGACCATTCGAGAGCATTTTATCGGCTGTTAGAGCAGGTTATGCCGGATTGGGAGAGAAGAAAGCACAGGCTTGAACTGGCGCTAGTGTAGATCCGATGCACTGAGAAAGGGGAAGCGCATTTGCGCTGGTAGTTAGAGGGAGTATGTCATGAGCAAAGTAAAAACAGGTACATTGGATTCAGTTGATGAGTTGGTTGTTGGGATTGTAGGGCCAGTAGGCGCTAATCTCAGTTTGGTGCAAGAGGTGCTGCAAGGAGAATTTCGAAAAGTTGGATATTCGGCAGAAATAATAAGAGTTAGCTCACTTCTGCATCAGTTAAAGGATTATTCACAACTTTCCGGCCGCGAACGCGAATCAGAGTTTGATCGTATCAAACAGCATATGGAGGCTGGAACCGGACTCCGTACAAAGGTTAAACAAGGTGATGTGATGGCAATGTTGGCAATAAGCCGTATTCGCCAAATACGTACAGAACTTCATGGAGATGATGTGCTTGATGACGAAAAAGCAACAACACCTCTTAAAAGAACTGTATATATATTGCGCTCTCTCAAGCATCCAGACGAAATAAGGACCTTACAAGATGTCTACGGTAGTGCATTTATTGTGGTGTCAGCGTACGTTCCCAGAGAAGAACGAGTCACAACGTTGGCCGATGTGCTAGCGTGTTCAGAGCAGGAATTCGAACCCGAAAGATATCGTGCAAAAGCAGAAGAATTAATTGAAATTGATGAAAGAGAGGAGGATAACAAGCTCGGACAAGATGTGAGTGACGCATTCCCGATGGCAGATCTTTTTGTAGATGCGCGTACAAAAGATGGGTTAGAAGGCAGTATTGAGCGCTTTGTTGAAGCCTTATTTGGGTATCCATACCACACGCCTACTCGCGACGAGTTTGGTATGTATATCGCACATGCTTCAGCGATGCGCTCATCTGATCTTTCAAGGCAGGTTGGGGCAGCTATTACAAATAATGAAGGGGATATTATCGGTCTGGGTGCCAATGACATACCAAAAGCAGGCGGGGGTTTATATTGGTATGGCGACAACAATGATAGCCGGGATTTTCGACTTGGATATGATAGTAGCTCTAGATTTAGGAATGAAATTGTGGCAGAGGTGCTTGGGAAGCTACAGAGTGGTAAATGGCTAGAAAAAGATAAACTCGGACTGACAGCGCAAGAACTAGCTGATATGGCTTTGTCAGCGGAGGGTGAAGGAATACTAAGAGATTCTCAGATTACCAATGTATTGGAATATGGTAGATCAGTCCATGCGGAGATGGCGGCGATATCAGATGCCGCAAAAAGAGGTTTGGCTGTCCAGGAAGGAAAGTTATATTCGACGACTTTTCCATGCCACCTATGTGCGCGTCATATAATTGCAGCAGGAATTGCGAGTGTGGTCTATATACAACCATATCCTAAAAGCCAAACTAAAAGACTCTATTCAGATTCTGTAGCAGTAGATCCAGCAGCAAATGTTGAAGATCGCGTCATTTTTGAGTCATTTGTAGGTATAGCGCCTGTAAGGTTTCAGTCATTGTTCCAGTCGCGTGGGAAACGAAAGGATTCTGGTACTGGAAAAACGATTGAATGGGTCAAGGAGTGTGCTACTCCAAATATTAGGAGATTCGTGGGCTCGTACCTCTTGATTGAGGAAAAGATTGTTGGTGATATATTGCCATCTTTACTGGATAATCACGGGGTGAAGTTCGCTGACACTAAGGAGGCGGGGTAATGGCGAAAGTTCAAAATAAACAGTGGCTCTCAAACCAAGTATCGGATGCAAGGAAAAGCCTCGATAGCTTGCCAACATGGGTAAAAAAGGCCGCACGATTTGAGGGAAGCGATAATCGTTCCTACGTTTCTAATGGACGCAAAGGAACAGCGCAAAAAGGCACAAAGTCAGCAGACTAATTCTAGTTTGCTCAGTCTTTTTGTCTGAGTAATTATGAAAAAAAACGCTTTGCCTCACAGCGCGGTGTTTGGTGATGCATCCAGCCTAATTGCCTTCTTTGCGTGTTCGCCGATGCCGGCATGGCAGAGGCAGACCGGGCCAAAATACTTTCAGAGTACGTGACCGCACTACCAGATGTACCACTCACAAGATGCCCAGAATGGGTAACGCATTGGCTGCGAATTGAATGTTGATATGCAGACCGTGGTTTAACTTTCTGCAACTTCATAAACAATTCTTATGGCAAATTCTCGGTACACTTGCGGTACACCGCCCAGTTTCCCCTATCTGGGCCACCCTGTACTAACCAATTGAATCAACATAAGAATCCCCAACTGTACCGAAGAACCCCTGTTTCAGCATAATCAGTAAGTTATTGATTTTACTGGCCCTGAAAATCCCCGTGTCGGCAGTTCGATTCTGTCCCTGGCCACCATTAAATCAACTAGTTACCAGTAATGCCAGAAAAATTTTCACCGGTATTCAGGCGCTTGGAGAAATGAATAGCCGCAGCGCC